>Ga0214163_1001439_pt1 | contig 10277 bp, 9 predicted proteins | sample LakMenepilimnion_2_FD_153001 | JGI IMG/M metagenome (GOLD analysis project Ga0214163, IMG submission 153001) | Freshwater microbial communities from Lake Mendota, WI - Practice 15JUN2010 epilimnion v4 | ecosystem: Environmental > Aquatic > Freshwater > Lake > Epilimnion/Euphotic zone | place... | reverse complement strand
AATTTCTCCAGTTACAGCTCGTTCAACCGAGCGCAGTGAGTTAACATTTTTAGTCTCACTTCTAGTGCCAAGTTTGCCGCTACCAGTTGGTGAAAGTGAAAGGTTTACATCGCAACGAAGAGATCCTTGCTCCATCTTCACATCAGAAACTTTAAGGCCGCGCAAAATATCGCGCAAAGAAGCAACATAGGCTCTTGCAACCTCAGGGGCGTATTTACCGGTATTAGGAACAATTTTGGTAACAATTTCTACAAGTGGAATGCCAGCTCGATTGTAATCAAGAAGTGAGTACTCAGCACCATGGATGCGACCGGTAGAACCGCCGACATGAAGTGACTTTCCAGTGTCCTCTTCCATGTGAACACGTTCAATTTCAACTCTAAAGGTTTGATTGCCACTATCTGTTTCAACATCAACATCTAAGTAGCCATTTACACAAATCGGTTCATCATATTGAGATGTTTGAAAGTTCTTTGGCATATCTGGATAAAAGTAGTTTTTCCTTGCAAATCTAGAAAACGGTGCGATCGAGCAGTTAAGAGCTAACCCAATCAAAATTGTGCTCTCAATCGCTCGCTTATTAACAACTGGCAATGATCCTGGCAAACCTAAACAAACTGGGCAGGTTTGGGTATTTGGTTCTGCACCAAACTCAGTTGCACAACCACAAAACATCTTAGATTTTGTATTCAACTCAACATGAACCTCAAGCCCTAAGGTTGGCTCATATTTTGCTATGGCTTGATCAAAATCTAAACTCATTTTGAACCTGCCAATATTGGTGCGAAATCTAGAATTGGCTTTCCCCACTTAGAGAGCAGTGCTGCTTCAAGGGCGCCACCTACTAAATACATTCGATCATCTTTCATTGCAGGTGCCATGATTTGAAAACCAACAGGAAGGTTATCTTCTTCGGCAAGCCCGCAAGGCAAGCTCATGCCACCAATGCCTGCCATATTAACTGGAATTGTTGCAATGTCATTTAAGTACATCGCTAATGGATCTTCACTTTTTTCACCGATTTTAAATGCAGTTGTTGGAGCAGTCGGTGATACCAATACATCACATTTGGTGAAGGCATTATCGAAATCTTGCTTAATAAGTGTGCGAACTTTTTGTGCAGAACCGTAATATGCATCGTAGTAACCAGAAGATAATGCGTAGGTGCCAAGAATTATTCGTCGCTTTACCTCACGACCAAACCCTGCCTGCCGGGTTAAATTCATTACCTCTTCGGCACTCTTTATGCCATCATCGCCAACTCGTAATCCAAATCGAATGGAATCAAATCTTGCTAAATTTGAGGAGCATTCACTTGGTGCAATTAAGTAATAAGCAGCAAGTGCGTATTCAAAGTTAGGGCAGGAAACCTCAACGATTTCAGCACCTAATTTAACTAACTCTGCAATTGCATCATTGAACTTATTTGAAACTCCCTTTTGATAGCCATCACCAGATAGTTGTTTAACGATGCCTATTTTCATTCCCTTAACATCTAACTTCTTTGCCGCTGCAACCACATCAGGTACAGCTTGGTTAATGCTGGTTGAATCCTTTGGGTCATAACCGGCAATTACTTGATGTAAAAGTGCGGTATCTAGAACAGTTCTTGCACATGGGCCTGCTTGATCTAAAGAAGAGGAGAATGCAACTAAGCCGTATCGAGAAACTCCGCCATATGTTGGTTTAACTCCGACAGTTCCAGTTACTGCAGCTGGCTGTCTAATTGATCCGCCAGTATCAGTACCAATTGCAAGGGGTGCTTCAAATGCTGCAAGTGAGGCTGCAGATCCACCACCTGATCCACCAGGAATTCTGCTTAAATCCCATGGATTATGAGTTGGTCCAAATGCAGAGTTTTCAGTTGATGAGCCCATTGCAAACTCATCCATATTTGTTTTACCTAGAATTACAACGCCGGCATCCTTTAATTTTGTTACAACTGTTGAATCATAAGGTGGACGCCAATTTTCAAGAATTTTAGAACCACAGGTAGTTGGAATATCTCTTTGAGTCATAACATCTTTAAGTGCTAGTGGAACTCCAGCAAGAGGTGAAAGTTTTTCACCAGCAGCACGCTTCTTATCTACCTCTTTAGCTTGCGCTAAGGCACCCTCTTTATCCAAATATAAAAATGCATGAACATCTTTATCTACCTTTGAGATTTGATCAAAGTGGTCATTGGCTAATTCAACTGCAGAGATCTCTTTGTTGTTTAAAGCATCCGACATCTGCCAAGCATTATCTCTGATGCTCATTTACTCTTCACCTAAAATTTGTGGCACTTTAAATCTTTGTTCAGCAGATGCAGGAGCACCGGAGAGAGCCTGGGCTGGAGTAAGGCTGGTAGTAACTACATCTTCACGAGTTACATTATTTACCGCCAATGGATGAGAAGTTGGTGCAACATCTGCTGAAGCAACCTCTTGCACCCGTGCTACGGCGCCAAGAATTACATCCATCTCCCCTGCTAGGTGATCAAGCTCTGCATCACTCATTGAGATACGAGCTAAGCGAGCTAAGTTTGCGACTTCATCGCGGGAGATTGCGGCCATAATTGGTGAGTATAACTGGTGTTAATTCACTCGCGAATTTGGCCGTTTCCGGTAACAATCCAAGTTGTAGTTGTCATTTGCTCAAGCCCCATTGGGCCACGAGCGTGCATTTTTTGGTTAGAGATACCAATCTCAGCCCCAAATCCCATTTGTTCGCCATCGGTAAATCGCGTAGAGGTGTTCACCATTACCGCTGCGCAATCATTCATTGAGATAAAGCTTTGAATTACCACCGGATCAGTAGCAACGATAGCTTCAGTATGTTTGGTGCCATGCTCTGCAATATGTTCAATAGCACCATTTACATCAGAAACTTGTGCAACATTAATCTCTAGGGTCCCATACTCAGTGGACCAAGAATCATCGCTAGCTAAGTTAGCTGCTAAGCCTGCTTGCTTTGCAATCGCCATTGTTGCCTGATCGCAGTTAATTACCACACCCGAGGTGATCAACGACTTCAAAGCAATTGGAGTGAATTGCTCTGCTATATCTTTGTGAATTAGTAGTGTCTCCGCGGCATTGCAAACACTAGGGCGATCACATTTAGAATTGATTAAAATTGCAATCGCTTTCTCAAGATCTGCAGATTTATCAACATAGACATGGCAAACACCAGCACCAGTTTCAATTGTTGGGACTGTAGCCTCGCTTACAACTGAGTTAATTAGTTGAGCACTTCCACGTGGAATAACCAGATCAACTTTTCCGCGGGCTGTTAGCAGGGCACTTACAGTTGATCTGTCATCTGATGGGACTAATTGAATAACATCAGGTGAAATCTCACTTGATGCAAAAGCTTGTTTCATCACCTTAATTAGAATTTGGTTGCTTTCAACCGCCGAGGATGAGCCACGTAGTAAGGCAGCATTTCCAGATTTGATTAGTATCACCGCTGCATCAATAGTTACATTTGGACGGGCTTCATAAACCATTCCTACTACGCCAAATGGGACCGATACCTGTTTTAGATTTAATCCATTCTCTAAGTTTCGCTCCACAAGCAACCTACCAAGTGGATCAGGTAATTTTGCAATATTCCTAGAAGAGTTAGCCATTGCCATTACTCGATCTTTAGTAAGTAATAGCCGATCTTGCAATGATTGATTCATCCCCGAACTCTTAGCATTTGCCATATCAATTTGATTAGCTTTTAAGATTGAATCTAAGTTTTTCTCTAACTCATCAGCAATATTTAACAAGATTTGATTGCGAGCAGATTCAGAGGAGTTAGCGAGTGAGCGCGCAGCTATGCGAGCCTTCTTTGCTAATTCGGCGATAATCGCTGTGGCGTCCATGGTCTAAGCCTACGGTGAAATAGGCTATGCAAATGATGCGTTTGGTTCGAATTATTCGCAATACCGTGATAACCATCGCGCTTTTATATGCCGCCTTGTTCATCTTTACAAAGGTAATCCACTATCCCGAACCAATTGCTGCAATAAAATTAGGTTTAGCACCAGCCTCTAAAACTCCAACATTGATGCCATGGCATGTAATTGATCCTTCAGATAAACCGATATCAATCCCGGTTGCTTCAGAAAAAATGCCATCTGAGATTATGTATAAGGGAACCTCACTTGCATTTAGTGAGTTCCTAAAGCAAACCGATACCAATGCATTTGTTGTCATTAGAAATGGCGTAATGACATATGAATGGTACAAAGATGGGGTTTCACAGAGCACCCAGCTTCCCTCTTACTCAGTTGCAAAAACCATGACCTCAATAATGATTGGCCAGTTAATTGCCCAAGGAAAGATTAAAGAAAGTGACAAGTTTGTTGATTATTTCCCAAATCTAAAGGCGGGAACTAGTTTTGATTTAGTAAAGATAAAAGACCTTTTGGATATGCAAGCAGGTGTTGGTGTCAGTGATAACTATCCGGCTGGACCTGCTGGTTGGGGTGTTGCAATTGCACAGATGTATGCCTCAACCGATGTTGATTGGTTTTTAAAACATAACCGAAAGATGGCATTTGAGCCGGGTAGTAAATCCGAGTATCGCAGCGTTGATACACAAATGCTTGGAATGATTATTAAGAAAGTAACTGGAAAAAAGGTTGCTGACTACTTCAGTCAAAATGTTTGGCAAGTTGTAGGTGCTAAATACCCAGCAACTTGGAATGTTGATCGAATTGGTGGAACTGAGAAGACTTTTTGTTGCTTTAATGCATCAGCAATTGATTATGGACGAATTGGAATGTTGTTTCTAAATGGCGGGTATGCAGGGCCAAATAAAGTAATTGATAATAATTGGCTAAAGCGCATGACAACCTCTGTTACAACTTTGGATCGAGATTGGGGTTATGGTGCCCAAGTTTGGCACCCATACCCAAATACCAGTTTGGCCTTGGGATTACATGGACAATTTATTTTTATTAATCCTGCAACGAGAACTGTGATTGTTAAACTCAGTGATAATCCAACTGATTCAGATCATGAAGCCGATACCGCAAAGGCGCTTTTAGAAATATCTAACCTTAAAAATTAGTTAGGTAGAAAATAAGTACCGACCTGTTTTTCAGCTAAAGCATCAGGCAGGTCAGATAATTTAGTTAATAGCATTCCAATTCCAGCACTTGTCACTAATTTTGCCGCTTCAACCTTTGTAACCATACCTCCACTACCAACACCAGACTTTCCTGCACCGCCAAATGTTGAACTATCTAAGCTAGAGATATCTGCAACCTCATTTATTTGCTTAGCCCCGGCAAGTGATGGATCTGAATCATATAGACCATCTATATCAGTAATTAGGACCAGTAAATCTGCTGAGATCAGTGTTGTGACTCGAGCTGCAATTCCATCATTGTCACCAAACTTAATCTCCTCTGTACCAACTGTGTCATTTTCATTAATGATTGGCACAACATCTAAGCCCAATAAAGTTGTGATGACCGCTTTGATGTTCTCAAAGTGAGACGGTCTGTTTATGTCATCGATTGTAATTAGAATTTGAGAAGTTGTTATCTTGAATCGATTAAAAGATTCAGTGTATTTAGCCATCAGCAAACCTTGTCCAACCGATGCGGCTGCTTGTTGCTTTGATAAATCAGATGGCCTAGAGGTTAAACCAAGTGGTGATAGACCTGCAGCAATCGCACCTGACGAAACAATTATTACTTGCTTGCCTTGAGATTTTAACTTTGCCACCATATCGACCAACTGGTCAATCGCAGCTGGATCAATGTTTGCACCTGCACTACCGGTAAGCGTTGATGACCCAACCTTTATAACAATTGTTTTGCAGTTGCTTAAGTTAACGGACATCTTCATCCACCCGAGGGGTTCTTGGATTAGCTACGTTGTACTCCCATTGCATTTCAATTTCATCTTCACTTAATTGATCAATGTCATCTTCAAGCAAATCCATTCGCCAAGGTGTTGAAAGACGAAGGTCCTCTCCTCTTGGACCACCAGCTAGTAATTCAGCACCAGCTTCAATACTTGGTTCCCAATCAAAAATTACCGCTTCATCTCCTAGACCAATGCGCACCTCATCGCCAGATTTCGCACCCTTTTTAAACAACTCTTTTTCAATTCCATATGAAGCAAGTCGGTCAGCTAAGTAACCTATCGCTTCAGCATTTGCAAAATCAGTCTGCTTAACCCATCTTTCAGGTTTATCGCCAACGATATTAAATGTGCCATCTGCATTTGCAATTACTTCAAATCCAGCATCATCAACTGCGATTGGTCGAAGAACTATGCGAGCAACTTGATCCTCTTTTTGAGCCAAGCGAACCTTTTGAATGATTTGCGCCATTGCATAAATAAGTTCTTGCATTCCTTCGCGAGAGGCTGCTGAAACTTGGAATACCGGAAAGCCGCGCTCCTCTAAAGTTTTTTGAACCATATCTGCCATGGATTTTCCGTCAGGTAGATCGATTTTGTTTAGCGCAATAATTCTTGGTCGATCAGCAAGGCCACCATACTCTTTTAACTCTTCTTCAATCACATCAAAATCTTTAATTGGATCACGGTCGGTTTCAAGAGTTGCGCAATCCAAAACATGTACTAGTGCAGCACACCGCTCCACATGTCTTAAGAACTCATGTCCTAAACCTTTACCTTGACTTGCACCTGGAATAAGACCAGGTACATCTGCTGCTGTAAATCTAGTTTCACCTGCCTGCACCACACCTAAATTTGGAACCAAGGTAGTGAATGGATAATCAGCAATCTTTGGACGGGCCGCTGACATTGCTGCAATTAATGAAGATTTACCAGCACTTGGATAACCAACTAAACCAATATCAGCAACGCTCTTTAACTCTAAAAATAATGTCCGACTCTCCCCTGGTTCACCAAGGAGTGCAAAACCTGGTGCACGTCGTTTTGAGTTTGCAAGCCCGGCGTTTCCTAATCCACCTTTTCCACCTTGCGCTGCCATAAATCTGGTGCCGAATCCAACAAGATCTGCGATGGTATTTCCGCTTACATCTTTAACAACAGTTCCGTTAGGAACAGACAAAATTAAATCTTTTCCTTCTGCTCCATTGCAAAAATCTCCAGCACCTTTTTTGCCATCAGTTGATTTGCGGTGTGGTGAGTGGTGAAAATCCAGCAAAGTCGTTACATCAGCATCAACAACTAAAACAATGTCTCCACCGCGACCACCGTTACCACCATCTGGCCCACCAAGTGGTTTGAATTTCTCACGATGAACAGAGACGCAACCATCGCCACCTTTTCCGGCATCGGCATGCAAGGTAACTCGATCAACAAAGGTTGTCATCAGAGCTCCTTTCACATACCTTATGAATCAAATAAAAATGGGCCCGCAGTTAGCGGACCCATAAATTTATATCCGCTGAAATTAAGAAACCGGAACGATATTTACTACGCGACGACCACGAGCACGACCGAACTCAACTGATCCACCCTCAAGGGCGAATAGTGTGTCATCTTTTCCAATTCCGACATTTTTTCCTGGATGGAAATAGGTTCCGCGTTGGCGTACCAAGATCTCTCCACCTTTAACTACCTGGCCAGCAAATCTTTTAATGCCAAGGTATTGAGGATTTGAGTCGCGACCATTACGTGTGGAGGAGACACCCTTTTTACTTGCCATCTTCTTTCACCTGCCTTAAGTAGTAGTTACTTGTTAATTCCAGTTATTTTTACGCGAGTTAACTTTGAACGGTATCCCTGACGACGACGGTATCCAGTTTTGCTCTTGTAGCGAAGGATCGCAATCTTTGGACCTTTTTGTTCAGCTAGAACTTCACCAGTAACTTTTACAGAGGCAAGAGCTTTTGGATCAGCCATTACATCTGCACCGTCAACTAGTAGTACTGCTGGAAAAGTTACAGAAGATCCCACGGCAGCATCAATGCGATCAACAACAAGTGTTTCACCAACTGAAACTTTTTCCTGTCGTCCGCCTGCTTTAACAATCGCGTACACCGGGTGCTCCTTCTAGTTATTAACCTAGATTGATTTAAACCAATCTGGCTAGGTGGATAAGGGTAGAGATTGTTCTACTCCTGGTCAAATGCGCTCAAATTAGTTGGTTGAAATTACCCCAGTGCTGACTGCTCGGCGTCCTTTACGGCGCCCAGCTGGTGCGGCGGCTGGCGGCTCCACTACTTCTTCAGTTTCATTTGAATTATTCATTGGTTCATTATCATCGTGATCAGAGATTGAGTTTTTATCCTCATCCTCTAAATCTTCATCAAGATTTGCTTTGCTGGTTTTTGAAAATCTCTGCTCCATATCTTTTTCAAGTGCAACCTTTTTAACTGGTTCACTATGAATATGAATACCTCGACCACCGCAACTTTCACAAGTAGTTGAGAATGCTTCAATCAAACCTTGACCAACTCGTTTTCTAGTCATTTGGACTAAGCCAAGAGAGGTAACTTCAGCAACTTGATGCTTAGTACGATCTCGGCCCAAACATTCAACTAATCTTCTAAGAACCAACTCGCGGTTAGATTCAAGAGTCATATCAATAAAGTCGATAACAATGATTCCACCCATATCGCGAAGACGTAATTGTCTTGCAATCTCTTCAGCGGCCTCAAGGTTGTTCTTAGTTACAGTCTCTTCAAGGTTTCCACCCTTACCGATGAATTTACCGGTGTTAACATCAATTACGATCATCGCTTCAGTGCGATCAATTACAAGTGATCCACCAGATGGCAGGTAAACCTTTCGATCAAAGGCTTTTGCTAATTGTTCCTCAACTCGGTTTTCAGCAAATAAATCCTTAGGAGAAACCCACTTTTCAATTTTGCTTGCTAACTCAGGAGCGATATGTCCGATGTAATTTTGAATATCATCCCAAGCTTGATCTCCTTGAACCAACATCTTATTGAAATCCTCATTAAAGATATCTCGAATTACGCGAACAGTTAGATCTGGCTCTCCGTAAAGTAAAGATGGTGCAGAGGTGCTTGAGTCACTTGCTTTCTTTTCAATATCATCCCATTGCGCCTTAAGCCGTGTTACATCTCTTTCTAACTCAGCCTCTGGTGCACCTTCGGCAGCAGTTCGAATAATCACACCAGCTTGATCTGGAATTAAATTCTTCAAGATTGATTTCAAACGATTACGTTCGTTATCTGGCAATCTTCTTGAGATACCACTCATTCCACCACCAGGAACATAAACAAGGTAGCGACCAGGAAGAGAAATCTGACTTGTTAATCTGGCACCCTTTTGACCAATTGGATCCTTAGTTACTTGAACTAATACCGATTGACCACTCTTTAGCACCTGTTCAATTTTTCTTGGAGCTGTGTCTGACAATCCATGTGCATCCCAGTTAACTTCGCCAGCATAAAGCACAGCATTTCTACCCTTACCGATATCAACGAAGGCAGCTTCCATAGATGGCAGAACGTTTTGTACTTTGCCAAGATAAACGTTACCTACATAGGAAATATTGCTATTTCTATTTACATAATGCTCAACCATTACATCATCTTCGATAATTGCAATCTGAGTGCGATCTGCGATCTGTCTTACCAACATGGTGCGCTCTACAGCCTCGCGCCTTGCTAAGAACTCAGATTCAGTGATGACAGTTCCGCGCTTGCGTGTGAAATCTCGTCGTTCTCTGCGATCAGGTCGATCAAATTTATTTCGATCTCTGCGATTAAAGGTTTTGTTTTCATTTCTTGGTTCACGTACCCGAACTGGGCGAACCTTTACAACTGTTAGAACACCATCTTCTTCAATAGTTTCACCAGGTGTTACACCTTCACCGCGTGCTCGTCGACGTCGACGGCGCTTATGAGTTGCTCCATCTAAATCTGTTGAATCAGTAGATTCCTCTGTTGCATCTGATTCATCATTGTCGGCAACATCTTTGCCATTTCGCCTTCTGCCTCTGCCACCTCTACGGCGACGGCGACGAAACTCCTCTTTTTCTAAATCATCACTCTTGCTGGCTGACTCAGGCTCTGCCTTTTCAACCTTGCTTACCTTTGCGACCTTTGGGCTCTTGGTAACAGGGGCAGCTTGGAATAGTGGAACGGGAATTGCGGCTGCTTTTTTGCTTACTTTCTTTGGTTCGCTATCTACCGCTTTTTTGGCAGCGCGCTTACGTGGTGCTTTAGGCTCATCGGCCATATAAATCAAATCCTTTTCAAAAATAATTACTGCAGTTTTGCAGTATCTCTTACAATACTTTTTTTAATTAATCTGGTTAATTAACTTGCTAAAAATATCGACGCTATCGCGGCGTTGGATCTTTATCCTCGCGCTGATTGCGTG
>Ga0214163_1001435_pt1 | contig 10284 bp, 7 predicted proteins | sample LakMenepilimnion_2_FD_153001 | JGI IMG/M metagenome (GOLD analysis project Ga0214163, IMG submission 153001) | Freshwater microbial communities from Lake Mendota, WI - Practice 15JUN2010 epilimnion v4 | ecosystem: Environmental > Aquatic > Freshwater > Lake > Epilimnion/Euphotic zone | place... | reverse complement strand
ATCAAGCGATGATATCGCGGATGACGTTTGCTCCTTCGACTCCAGTCAATTTGAAATCGAGGCCTTGGAACTTGTAAGTGAAGGCGTTGTGGTCGATGCCAAGTTGATGCAGCATCGTCGCGTGTAAGTCGTGGACTGTGCAAATGTTTTCTACGGCTGCATAGCCGAGTTCATCGGTCGCACCGTAGACAGTTCCGGGGCGGATCCCACCGCCGGCAAGCCACATGGACATCGATTTGTTATGGTGATCGCGGCCGATGGGGCCTTTGTTTTGTTGCGACATCGGTGTACGGCCAAACTCACCCGTCCATACGACGAGTGTCTCTTCGAGCATCCCGAGTCGATGAAGATCTTGCAACAACGCGGCGCTTGCCTGATCGACTTCTTTGGCTCGCAAAGGCAGCTCTTCTTTGAGCAAGCTATGGTGATCCCAATCGCGGTGATAGAGCTGGATGAATCGCACACCCCGCTGAGCGAGTCTGCGTGCGAGCAAGCAGTTGCTTGCAAAAGTGCCATCGCCGGGTTCGCATCCGTAGAGATTCAACGTTTCTTGTGTTTCGTCTTGGGTGTCCATCAAGTTCGGGATGCTCGTCTGCATCTCGAAAGCTAGTTCGTACTGGGCGATTCGGGTTTCGATTTCGGGGTCGAAGTGATTTTGAGCGAACTGGCGATTCATGGCATTGATCGCAGCGATGTCGTCCGACTGCTGCTCGCGGTCGATACCTGGCGGGTTGTTTAAGTAAAGCACAGGTTCGCCTCGGCTGCGAAGCTGTACGCCTTGGTGTCGGCTCGGCAGGAATCCGCTGCTCCACTGTCGTGCGGCGATCGGCTGAGGCGAGCGGCCTTTGCCTGTCGAAACCAGTACGACGAAGCCCGGGAGGTTCTCGGCCATGGCCCCTAATCCATAGTGGATCCAAGCGCCCATGCTTGGTCGTCCCGATATCTGCGAACCGGTGTTCATGAACATGTGTGCTGGGTCATGATTGATCGCATCGGTAGTCATTGAGCGAATCAAGCACAGGTTGTCGACTTGGTTGCCTAAGTGTGGGAGTAACTCGCCGATCTGAGTCCCTTGACTACCGTACGATTTGAACCCGAAGAGAGGGCCAAGGCATCGAAGCTCTTGGCCTTGGAGCTGTGCGAGTTGCTGACCTTTGGTGAAGCTCTCTGGCATGGGCTGACCATGCATTTCAGCGAGTTTAGGTTTGTAGTCGAAGAGTTCCAAGTGGGATGGGCCGCCGGCCATGGTGAGCCAGATGACTCGCTTGGCGCGTTGCGGAAGCTGTAGATTCGCGATGGTGCCTTTGGACGCTAGCGCAGGGTGCTGCGGTACAGAAGACCCCGCTCCATTTACTTGTTCACCAGAGTAGGTCGCCGATGGATTGAGCAAGGCTGACAGCGCGGTCGCTCCAATGGTGCCTTGGGCGAGCAACCTACGTCGGGAGATATTGAAGTTGTTGTAGGGGAAGTTCATGGCGTTCGTATTTCAGGGGTTTAGTTACGTGTGATGGTTTCATGCAAGTTCAGCAGGACTCGTGCTGCATGAGTCCATACGTTCAGTTCGTTTATTTGCATGGAGTTTTCTTCGGATGAATCGCTTGATCGTTGAGACTGGCTGAGCCGCTTAGATTGTTTGACGATTAGATTGGCGAGCAGTTCGGATTCTGTGGGCGTTGCGGGGCGTTGGAGAGTTTGATGGACCATCCAAGCGATGCGGTCAGCTTGCCATTGCGGATTCGACTCCGATGCAGGGATTGCTTCGATAGCTCGGCGGGCGAAGCCTTGGGCGGCTTCGACGTATGTCGGGTCGTTTAAGAGCACGAGGGCTTGTTGGGGTATATTCGATCGGGAGCGTTCTGCGGAGCATTCTTCGCGGCTGGGCGCGTCGAAGGCCAGGAGGCTTGGGTGAAGAAACGTTCGTTGCCACCAAGTGTAGATCCCACGTCGATACTGTTGTTCGCCGGAGTCGGGTGAGTAAGTGCGGGTAGGGAAGTTTAAATTCTCCCAGTAACCTTCTGGTTGATAAGGCTTCGCACTTGGTCCACCGATGCGAGGGGAAAGCAGTCCGCCGATCGCAAGGGCTTGGTCGCGTATAAGTTCCGCGTCGAGTCGAAAAGAGGATTGGCGACCGGTGTATCGGTTGAGCGGATCTTGGGCGACTGCGGTTGGATCGGCTTGGGTCGATTGTTGGTACGTTTCGCTTAATACGATCCAGCGAACCATATGTTTGACATCCCAGCCGCTTTCGATGAATTCACAAGCCATTGTGTCGAGCAGAGGTTGGTTGATCGGCGTCTCACCTTGAGCCCCCAAGTCGTCGAGAACTTTGCTAAGTCCAGTTCCGAAGAAGTGTTTCCAGAGTCGGTTCATCACGACGCGAGCGGTGAGCGGGTTTTCTTTGGATACGAGCCAATTCGCTAGGTCAAGTCGAGTCAGTGGGTTCGGTGTTATTGGGTTCGGTGTTGTTGGGTTCGGTGTTGCGGTGATGTTACCGCTTGGAGAGTTGGAGTGATGAAGAGCTATTGGGAAAGCTGGTTGAACGATTTCACCCGATTCGTCCATCCAGTTGCCGCGCGGTAGGATCCGAACGACGCGTCGTTTCTCGGGAGAGGAGGTTGCAGTGGATTTGGTGACTAGGCATTTTGGGACGGATTTGAGGAAGGCTTCGCGAACCTTCGGATCGTCGCGTGTATTTGGATCTTCTTCGATGCGTCGAAGTTCCCTTTGTTGCTCATCGGTAAGAATCGGCATTCCTTCTTCGCGTGTTGCGACGATTCCTTCTTGGATATCGGCGAAGAAGGCGCCAAGTGAGTAGAAATCTTTGGTGGTAATAGGGTCGTATTTGTGATCGTGACATTGTGCGCATCCGATGGTTTGTCCGAGCCATACAGTGCCTATTGCTCGAACGCGGTCGGCGAGCATGCGAGCTTCGTAGTCTTTGGGTTGTGCGCCACCTTCCTCGGTGGAGAGGATCAATCGATTGAAGGCGGTTGCAAGTTTGGTTTCTTGATTGGTATCGGGGAGAAGATCCCCTGCGATTTGTTCGACGGTGAAGCGATCGAAAGGTTTGTTGGAGTTAAACGAAGCGATCACATAGTCGCGATACGGCCAGATGTTTCGAGGGTTGTCGCTGTGATACCCGATGGTGTCTGCAAAGCGGACGACATCAAGCCAACCAATCGCCATCCGTTCACCGTAGTGAGGGTTGCTCAGCAGTTCCTCGACCAGCAGTCGATACGCATCGGGGCGAGAATCGTTTTCGAATGCAGCGACTTGTTCGGGAGTAGGAGGAAGTCCTAAAAGGTCGCTGTAGAGGCGACGAATCAGCGTACGTCGCTCGGCTCGTGGACTTGGGGGGATCCCTTGTTTGGCGAGTTCGACTTCGACCCAATAATCCAGCGATGATTTCCCCGCTGCGTCCGTTTTCCCCGTTGCTGAGGAGATGGGTGGGCGCGTGGGGGGGATGTAAGCCCAATGTGTTTGATATTGAGCTCCTTGTTCGATCCAAGTCTTTAGAGTTTGGATTTGTTTATCGGAAAGTGGTTTATTGCTTTCAGGTGGAGGCATTTGCAAGTCCGGATCTTGCGAGAGGATCCGGGCGATCATTTCGCTTTCTTGAGGCGAACCTGGAAGGATCGCTTTTTTGTCGATTGCGGGAGTTTGCTGATCGAGACGTAAATCCGCTTGTCGGTGCGCGGCGTCGGGGCCGTGGCATGCGAAGCAGTGGTTCGAGAGGATCGGTCGGATATCTCGGTTGTAATCGGGCGTACTTTGCGCTTGGCAAGAGGTGGACTGCCAGCAGTTCGAACCCATGAAAGTTGCGAGGATGGCGAAAGGCAGTCGTAGTTGGGCTGATATTTGAGGACGAGGAGCGGGGGAGATGTTGGGCATTGGTGGAGGGTGGGAGTCTGGAGGATAAGAATTGAGATGAGGCGAGGCGGGGGGGAGTGTGGTTTATTATTCTGAGTCTGGATTCATCGCATTGAAAGACTTGGGAGGTGGTGGGTGGGGTAATACCCGGAAACTTATTCGGCTTGGTAATTTATAAGGAGCACTTTCACGCCACAAATCTGGTTTCGCGGGGTGTTTTTCCGTTGGCCGATGTTGCGTGGGTGGCTGTTCCACTTAGAATCTGTGAATTCCAACCCGGTTGGAGATTCGAACACGGTCAGAAATACAAACACAGTGGTTACACAAACACCATGGCTTTGACCGTTGAATCGTTTACGTTTTTCCTTTCTATCATCCGGCAGGTACCTCAAATGAAAACAGCAGTAGTGAAAGACTCTAGGAAAACCGATCGGGCTATCTTGAACAAGAAGCGGGCCGGGATTGCTTTGGCATTGTTTGCGGGCGTTGCGATGCCGTTTGCTGGATGTGACAGTGGATCGAAGCCGCCGGCGAAGGTACCTAGTTCAGCAGATGGAGCACCGGGTGGGTTTGAAGACAAGCAAGCCGCACCTGTGGTTTCGGCGAGTGCCGGAGCGGTGATTCCTGGGGTGGGATATTCGATGCCGGCCAAGGTTGGCAAGTATGAAGTATTGAACATTATGACCGACAACAAGGACGACGCGATTGCCAAGAGCAACGCTGAGTCGGCTTTGGTGTCCAATCCGGATGTGAACTGCATGGTTGGATTGTGGGCGTACAATCCCCCGGCGATTCTATCGGCGTTGGAAGCACGCTCATTAGCGGGTAAAGTCAAGATTGTTGGTTTTGACGAGCACCCAGCGACCCTCGCTGGAATCGCCGATGGGAAGATTATCGGCACGATTGCCCAGCAACCCTATTTGTTTGGTTTCAAGAGCGTTGAGTACTTGGCAGCGATGGCTCGCAACCAAGAAGTCAAGGTTCCTGAGAGCAAGATGATCTACGTACCTCACTCGGTGGTAACCGCTGACAACATTCAAGAGTTCAATGCGGGAGTGCAAGCGATTCGCGATGGGAACGGACCGATTCCCAAGTCGGATTCCGAGTCGTATGACACATCGAAGGGAACCAAGTTGGCGTTTATCACCAACAGTGTTGACTTGTTCTGGGTTTTGGCACAAAAGGGTTGCGAGAAGGCCGATGGTGTCTTCAATACAAAAACTGCCGTGACTTTCCCAAGCCAAGGAACGGTCGACGAGCAGAAGCAAGCTCTTGAGCAAGCGGTCAACAACGGGTTTGATGGATTGGCGATTTCCCCGATTAATCCTGAGAATCAAGTCGACATGTTGAACATGGCAGCAGAAAAGATGGCCGTGGTTTGCCAAGATTCCGACGCACCGAAGTCGAATCGGAAGTTTTATCTAGGGACAAGCAACTACTTGGCGGGCAGAGCCGCAGGGAAGCTTGTCAAACAAGCGATTCCTGAAGGTGGCAAGGTAATGATATTCGTCGGGAAGCTTGAAGTGCTCAATGCACAAGAGCGATCTCGCGGTGTGATTGATGAATTGGCTGACAAGCCATTGCCACCAGGCTTTGAAACTGCAGCAAACTGATGGAAAGCATTCTGAGAGTTGAAAATGTCACCAAGTCATTCCCCGGAGTCAAAGCACTTCGGGGAGTGAGTCTGCACGTTGAGCCCGGCGAAGTCTTGAGCGTCATCGGTGAGAACGGCGCCGGTAAGAGCACCTTGATGAAGATCCTTGCGGGGGTTCAGGGGCAAGATTCAGGCGAGTTGTGGTGGAAGGGTAGCCAGGTTCGTTTTGCGAATCCGAGTGAAGCTATCTCGGCTGGGATTTCGCTTATTCACCAAGAGTTGAATCTCGCGGACAACTTAACCGTAGCTGAGAATATTTTTCTTGGGCGAGAGCCGACGCGTTGGGGGATGATTCAATCGCGGCAAATGCGGCAGCGAGCTGACGAATTTCTGAAACGTGTTGGGCTTGATATCCCATCGAGCACATCGTTGCAGAAGCTTTCCATCGCGCAGCGTCAGATGGTTGAGATTGCCAAGTCGCTTTCGACGGATGCGAACATGATCATCATGGATGAGCCGACGAGCAGTCTCTCAGCGCATGAGTCGGAGAAACTTTTTCAGTTGATACGGCAATTGAAATCGGAGGGGGTATCGATCGTGTACATTTCCCACCGGTTAGCCGAAGTTGCTGAATTGTCCGACCGCGTAGAGGTGCTTCGTGACGGGCAGAACGCTGCTACGTTGCAAAAGCATGAAATCACGCATGATCGCATGGTGCATGCGATGGTTGGTCGTGAGCTGAATCGATATTTTCCGCACGTACCTAAAGAGCCCGGCGAGGTTCGATTGCGGCTTAAGGACGTTCGTGTATTCGGTCGAGCCGAGCATCCTGTAAACATTGAAGTGCGTGCTGGTGAGATTGTCGGCATGGCTGGATTGGTCGGTGCGGGGCGCACTGAAGTGCTTGAATCGATCATGGGAATGCGACCTGTCTTAGGTGGAAAGATTGAAGTCGATGGGGTAGCAATTCCATCCGGGAAAATCCGAACCTCGATCGCTTCTGGTTTGGCGTTGGTCCCCGAAGACCGTCGTCACACGGGTTTAGTAACTTCCATGAGCGTTGGCGATAACTTGACTCTCGCTTCGATGGAGAACGTAAGTCGCTACGGGATACTTTCGCGTGCGGCGGAGCAGAAAGCTGGGCAGGAACAAGTAAGTGCATTGCGGATAAAGACACCTCACTTGAATCAAGTTTCTGCGTTCCTATCGGGAGGAAATCAGCAGAAGATTGTTTTTGGCAAATGGATTATGAGGAATCCCAAGGTTCTGTTATTGGATGAGCCGACGCGGGGAGTCGATATTGGAGCCAAGCAAGAGATTTACGGTTTGATGGAGCAGTTGGCTCAGCGCGGTACGGCGATCTTGTTCGTGTCGAGTGAGATGGAAGAGATCCTTGGGATGGCGGATCGTACGTACGTGATGCACGAAGGGCGAGTAAAGGGTGAGTTGGCTCGCGAACAGATGACCGAGCAGAGTATCATGCAATTGGCTTTCGGACGCACCGAAGCTACCGCAGTAGTTCACTAAAGTGATTCTGGAACATGCAAATCAAAAGCATTGGCGTTGTGTTATTGTTGCTGGCAATTTTGCTCGTGACCGGTTGGCTGAATCCCTCCTTCCTATCGGATGAGAACGTCAAGTCGATCATTCGGTGGACGAGTCTGTTCGGGTTCATTTCGTTGGGAATGGCGCTGGTGATCATGACCGGTGGCATCGACTTGTCGATCGGATCGGTCATCGCTCTCGCAGGTGTTTGCATGCTGATGTTGCTCAATCAACAGCATGTGGATTCCCAGCAGAAGACAAAGGTGCTCAAGGTTGAGAAGGTACCGATGAAAAACAATCAGTTACCGAAGGTGACTTTGGGTACATCGGATTGGACGATACGCACCGATGATCAATTGCGGTTCGTCAATTCATTCGGCCAGCCGGTGCAGGGGAGTGTCGTTTCGGTAGAAAAGGGGGCTGAAGGGTTATCGGTCATTTTGCGTGAGCCGAATGCGAACTTTCCAGTCGACGCGGAAGTTCAATGGTTCCAGTTTCAGCATCGACCGATTTGGCTTGTCATACCGTTGGTGCTGCTAGGTTCAGCACTGTTAGGATTGTTTCACGGGTATTTGGTCACCAAAGTTGGGTTGCAGCCGTTTGTCGTCACGATGTGCGGATTGCTGGCCTATCGTGGAATCGCGCGGGTGCTTGCGGGGGAGCAGTCCAAGGGACTTGGCAGTACGCTGGTAACGATTAAAGAGTGGATCAACGGTGTCTCGTTTAAGCTTCCTGTCCCGTTTTTGCCTTACGTAAGTCAAGGCAGGTGGCATTCGGTTTTGTGGGATGGGAAGAAGAACGAAGCGATTTTGGACGCCAATGGTGCGACGCAAAGTGTTCCGTTGTTTTCTTGGATTGAAATTCCAACCACCGCTGTTCTTCTTGCGATCGTGGCTTTGGCTTTGTGGATTGCAATCAATCGATCGGTCTTTGGCCGGTATTTGATGGCGTTGGGGAACAATGTTCAAGCCGCAAAATTCAGCGGGATTGCGACCGATAAAATCATCATTTCCACGTATGTGATTTGTTCGCTGCTAGCGGGGCTTACCGGGATTCTTCTCGTGTTTGACTTCAACACGATCGAGCCTTCTCAGACGGGCAGCATTTACGAGATGTATGCGGTGGCTGCGGCGGTGATCGGTGGATGTTCCTTGCGAGGTGGTTCTGGATCGATTGTTGGGGTGGTGTTCGGTACGGCGGTGATGCGGTCGTTGTTTTTGTCGATCGCGGCGTTGAGCATTCCGAAGAGTTGGGAGTTTATCATTGTTGCCATCGCGCTGATGGCAGCGGTGCTTACCGATGAAGTGATCCGGATAGTTGGGAATAAGCGAAAGTTGATGGCTCAAGCCAAGTTGGCCAAGAGTGGTGGCTGAGCAAGATACCCGAGTAAGATAACCGAGTAATATAACTGGGCAAGTTAACTGGGCGATTAGAACTGCTGGAGCATTTCGTGTAGAAGCTCCATGGGTAGGCCTACGACGTTTGTTGCAGAACCGCTTACGAGTGTGAGCCAAGGGGGGCCGTCTTGGAAGCCGAGCGAGCCGGCTTTTCCGATCCAAAGATCGCTTTCGAGGTATTGATCAAGTTCGGCGTCGCTGAAGTTCTTAAGTACAAGGATTGAGCAGTCGACTCGAACGCAGCGTTTGGCTGTCGCGCGACTCCATAGACACAACCCCGAGTAGACGCGGTGCTCTTGGCCTCGCAAACGCATCAGCATCGCGCGGGCGTGGTCGACATCGTTGGGTTTTCCTAGTACTAAGCCGCGATGTTCAGCGACGGTGTCGCAAGCGATGACGATGCGTTGATCGATGTCGATTTTTTGGATGACATCGGCTGCTTTTTGGTAGGCTAATCGAGCGACGAGTTCCGGTGGTGTTTCTCTTGAGCAAACGCCGCACTCCGCCAAAGGATCTGGCTCGATGACTTCATAGCGATAGCCGAAGGCTCTCATCAGTTCGTTGCGGCGGGGGGAAGAACTCGCAAGGATAAACGGCCTTGAGTCAGGTTGAAATCCAGTAGGAGGAAGAAACACGTCGCTAGATCCAGGCTCGTTCATCGATTCTGTTTTTTGGTTCTTCAGGAATTATAGTAGCTAGAGATTGATTGGAATCGGTTGTGCAATGCCTTACTCGTGCACAGTGAAAAGGCGCGAGCTCTTGTAATCGAAATGACTATTGAGGGAATCCGGGAGGTGGTGGATATCCGAGTCGTGGGCGGAGTTGCTCCCAGGATTGTTTTAGGGAGTCAAGCATACGGGGGATGTGTCCGCAGGCGAGGTAGACACGGCAGGAGACAGCCGACTGAGGATAGAAGTTCGTGATGAAATCGAAGCTGAATTCGTAGGGACCATGTCCAATCATCACTGCGTTGGCGTAGGAACCACTGAGGATCTCATCGCGCAGTTTAAGCTCGTCATAGATTTCTTGGGGCGATTGTTTCTTTGGAGGTGGGATCGGTGCACCGGCTTGTGGGTTGCTGGCAGGTTGGTTTGGCGATGGATGTGAATCGCTTGAACCTGCACCAGGATTGGCAGTTGGATTCGGTTGCATTGGATCGGGCATGTTCGAGCCTGCATGCAGGACTTGGCTGTGCAAGTCGCTGGCGTTGGGATGTTGCTGGGAACTGCTCGGAGCTGGGTTTGTAGTACCCGGCATGGAGTTCGAAGGAAGGTTGTTTGCTGGCTGGGGATTCGCTGGGGATCCAGGAAGTTCACCGTATCGCTGACGGTAAAGTTCGACGTTCTTCGCTAAAGCGTCGATGAATTGGGGCATAACGGTGTGGGGCATCACCACACGAGCAACCACGGCACTTGGGCGAGGTAGGTTTCGCACAAAGTCCAGAAGGAATTCAGTCCCGCCGGTGACAACGATTACCCCTGTGCTGATCTCACCGCGAGCCACGTTATCAGGGACACGAGCGCGCAGGGCGGGCATGTTCTCCTGGGAATCGCCCGAGTTGCGTGCGAAGTCATCGTTAGGATTTGCCATGTTCCCAATGTCCTTTGGTTTGAATTAGCTTGAAGGTGAGGGTGGTTGGGATCGAATCACCCCGATTGGATACTTCAAGTATATCGTGGTTGGTAGGCCATCCACACCCCCAAAGGTGGGCTTTGTTACTCTGTGAAATCCTCGCGAGAAGCGTCAGCGGCATGACGGGTGTAACGGGGCTCGCAAAATTTTTTTCGTGCCAAAATCACATCGAAATTGCATTAGCTCGGTAGATTCAAAGCAACTGCCGGGGGGCTTTGTTTGGATTACTTCTACGGATTACTTCTA
>Ga0214163_1001433_pt1 | contig 10290 bp, 10 predicted proteins | sample LakMenepilimnion_2_FD_153001 | JGI IMG/M metagenome (GOLD analysis project Ga0214163, IMG submission 153001) | Freshwater microbial communities from Lake Mendota, WI - Practice 15JUN2010 epilimnion v4 | ecosystem: Environmental > Aquatic > Freshwater > Lake > Epilimnion/Euphotic zone | place... | reverse complement strand
TTATTAAGTCATTGTTCACGATGTACAACCTTTACACCGAACAAGACCCTGACGTAGCTAACAACTTGGTGCTAAAACACCGTGACGACTATTACGACCAAGGGCAGGAAGTAGACTGGACCTACAAATTAGCAAAGGACAAAGACCAAGCACTTCAATTCTTGCCTGAACTAAGCGCGAAGAAATTAATACTTACCTACAAAAACGACAGCGACGACCCGAACAAAATTTACTTTGAGGCAACGAAAGAAATATACGGTCAACTTGAGTTTATTTTTAACAACGAGTATGTTAAAGGTATAGACACAAAAGAAATTACATTCAGTCCAACACCAATAGCACAAAGTACGTTTAACGCTTACCTACCTACGTTATCAGGTGAACCAAAAGTTAATATAAGAATTTTACACGATGGGGGTGTAGGTACGTGTGACGCTTATAATATTTACGACTACGGAACAACTGGAGAAAGTGGTGTAACGACCTACCCAATTTTACACCATTGGGACGACCCAATTAACCCGACATTCGATATTTTATTCGCTCAACCCGACTACATGTTTTATGAAGGTTACAACGTGACGAATAACAACCTTTACAACCTATATTGGAGACGCACGGTTAATCAAATAAACGTGGGTAAGATGTTGACTGCGTTCTTCGACCTACGCGAAGACGATATACAACGGCTAAAGTTAAACGACAAGATACGAATAGACAATAGTTGGTGGACTATCAACAAAGTAATTGATTACGACTGCAACGCTCAGAATCTAACTAAGGTTGAGTTGATGAGTGTAGACACCGAAATAGACTTAGCCCCATTTGCTAAGGGGTCGGTTACTCCAACGACAATCGGAGACTTAGCAAGTCACACGGGAAGTATACACTTTAACAATTCATTCGTAGGTAACGTTATACCTTCCACGTCAACGAGCGCAATATACGGGCAAGGCAACGTAATACAACCCGGTGTTAATGGTATCATTGTAGGTAACAATAAGATACTTGACCAAACAGGAATAGCAACGGAAAAACTTAGCGCGGACGTTGCGAAAATTGCAAGTCTTGCTATTTCGGGAGGGCTTCAGTTACCTATTGCAAAAACCACAGTTGACTACTATTTAACTACAAATAATTGTGTTCTTATATGTGCAAATATCACTGGAGCAATTAATGTGTATTTACCAAAGGCAAACGATGAAAATATAGGTCAAGTATTTATTATCAAAGGGGCAAACGGATTTACAAATACTATTTACCCTTTTGGTACGGATGTGATTGATACTGCAATTAGTTATTCATTAACTTCTTTGTCAAGTGTTCGTTTATTATCAAATGGAGCAACGGCTTGGCTTATTATTTAACCAACATAAACACGAATTACTTAAAAGGTTATGGCACTACCGGGACAATACAACATTAAATACAAAACACGAGTACATTTACAGCGTGCAATTCAACAAGAGATACAGCGTCAAGGCTTAGTACAACTTGGTACAATGAAAGACTCCATTCGTATTTCTGCTGGTAGTGGTGACGTAAATAACTTGTATGTAGAAATTAGTGCTATTTATTACTATATGTTCTTAGACAAGGGAGCGGAACTAACTAACGGCGGTGTTATACGTCCACATTACATTACTCAAAACGCTATAGCTTCGGCTAATGGTCAAAGGTTTATTAGTGGTGCAATAGATGAGTACTTGGCTTTCATGATTAAAACTTACCCTTTCTTAAATGCTGACACGGTAGGAATGACACCCGACAATGTGAAGGTTAACATTACTTATAACTTGTTTGGTGCAGATGGTGGTAAGTGGAACGGCTTATTTGAGTACGATAAAATGTGGAAGGTTTGGGGTTAAGCCTTGTTTAGCTGTAACTCTTCAACCATTGACAGCATGTTAAACACGAACACTAACGGTAAGTCCGTAACCGCATCTATTTTGGTAAGGTCTTCGTTGGCGATGTCGTAAAGTAATTTTTCCCACGACCATTTATTGAAACGTTGTTCTTCGGCTTCGGCTTTAAGGTCTTCCTCGTCTAGTTCTTCCGTTTCGGTTTCTTCGATTACGGGGTTAAACAGATTTTCGTAGCGTTTCTTAAAGTCGTTTGAATAGTTAACGTAATTGTTTACCGCACCAAAGACTTCGTTTATACTGACCTCATTAAATACCTCTTTACGGCTCACTAGACTATACGAATACGGCTCAAATACCACGTTACCCCACTCGTCAGTTTTCCAGCGTTTGTATAATATACTAAGCAAAAGGGTAAAATTCTCGGTGGTTTGACTAATATAATACTCAAGGTCGATGAACTCCCCTAAGGTAAGCGCGTCCAACGGCTTCAACATAAAACCTTTCACGGCTTGTTTAGGCTTATTGGACGGCTCACGCTTAATAAAAGATACCTCACTGGCAAGGTCAATTAGTTTTTCGGGGGTTAGGTCTTCCAACTCTTCGGGGTCTGTATCGGAGAGTATAGAAAGACTTTCCAACGTGTGTAGAAACACGCTGTTAAATTCGTTAGGGTCTATTGAATTAAGTTCGACCCATTGGTTAACCGTTACCTCGTTCCAACTCTTCGGTAGTTTCATCAACTTTCTTTTCGGTTATTTTGGTTATCTTTTGTAGAATATCGAGAATGTACGGGAATGCAATTTCTGCTGTTTGTTTCTTGAACAAATTAGTTTTCAATTTAAGGTGCGCAGGTGCGTAGTGTTCGGTTCGTGTAAGGTCCGTACGTTTAAAAAGAATTGAAAGCGTTTGAGCCGTAAAATTGTCGTCTTGACTGCGGTAAATTTTCTCAATCATTCCTAAGTCTTTAACACCGATATTCTCGGAGGTCTCATAAGTGTATTTATCAATGACAATTTGCGTCACCTTTTCGGTGCTTGGTATTTCGGACTTGTTAAAGTCTTTAATGTAGTTAGCGAACTCGTCAAGTTCCATTGAATCGAAGGCTTTTTCTTCAACACCTAAGTAAATAAATTTCTCTATCCACTTTTCGATGGTGTCTAACTCGATGTTGTTTTCGATTTTGTTGAGGTGGTCGAACTGCTCAACGGTTAACTCGTTTAGTTGGTTGGGTATTTCAGCCCCGTAAATTTGAATCATTGCTTAGATTTTAACCAAAGGTATAAAAATAATGTTTAAAAATTAACCAAAACTTTTTTAGCGTACTTATTAAGTCAATGGAAGGTTTACCAACTTACAAAATTACCATAGACGAAGCGTATAATGACGGCACCGAACCGCTTGGTGTTGACGCTATAGCTTTCACCGCAAACCCTGCTGTATTGGTTAAGGGTGTAGCGTTTAAGTCCCAAGCAAAAAGTCACTTTGCAGACGAGAAAAAATATCGTATTACTGCACCTGCAATGATACCAATGGACATTTACCGCCGTGATGATGACATGGGCGAGTACTATGTACAATTTAGCGAGGTCGAAATTGATACTATCTTCAAAGACTTCATGTTGAACTTGAACAATAGAAACCTTTTCAACTTAGAACACGAAGGAGACCAAATCGTTCCTGCCTACATTCTCGAAGCGTGGTTAGTTGACAACCCGGAAGCGGACAAGGCGAAAAGCACTTTTGGTATTGAGGTACCTAAAGGAACTTTGATGGTCACGGCACAAATCACGGACACGGACTATTATAACAAGTTAGTCGAAGCAGGTCAAGTAGGCTTTTCTATTGAGGGCTTTCTTGGTCTTAAATTAAGCAACCAAATAAAAATAAATAATATGTTACCAGACGGAGAACACACGCTCGAAGACGGCACATTGATTATCGTAAAAGACGGTCAAGTTGTTGACGTGCAAATTCCTACGACTGAGGAGCAAGTAATGGAAGTTGAAGCGTCTACGGAAGTGGAATTAGCAGACACAACCGAAGTAACCGAAGAGTCCGTTAAGGAAGAAGAGGTTGTTGAAGTTGAAGCAGCTATTGACCCAGCAGCAGACACCGACGCTATTTTGGCAATCGTTAGCCCATACATTGAGCAACGAATTTCCGAACTATTGCAAGTTATCGCAGACCTAAAGAATGAACTAACTGAAACGGAGGAAGTCGCACCCGTTGAAGAAATCAAAATGACAGCGGCGCAAAAGTTTAACCAAGTAATTGACTTCTTAAAAAAATAAAGACAATGGCTAAAAAGTACAAATTCGATTTGACAGTAGACGCGAGCGCGTTACTTCAAGCAAACCCTTCAGAGTATTACTCTATTCTTTACGGAATGGAGAACGCAGTATCTAACTACCGTGTCCTTCCGGGTATCAAAAACAAAACAAAAATTGCAACGGTTGTATTTGACAAGGTTCTTGCTGAGGCAGAATGTGACTTTACAGCACAAAACGGCGAAGTTTCAGCAGTAGAAATCGACGTTTGTGCATTGACTTCACAAGCATCTGTTTGTCAATACGACCTAGAACAATCTTGGTTGGCTTTGGAAATGGCTAAAGGTTCTAACTCTGATTTTTCAGTTGCATCTTTCATGAACTTCTTCTGGGCACAAATGGCGAAGAAAGGTCACCAAGAACTTGCTCAATTGATGTGGAGAGGTGATACGGCAAGTGCTACACCTGCATTGGCTTTGTGTGATGGTTGGTTGTTGCGTTTGTGTACTGCTGACGACTATATCACACCTGCAGGAACTTACGCGGCTATCACGTCTTCAAACGTACTTGCTAAAATGGGTGCTACTTTGGCGGCTGCGACTAACGAAATGTTGGTTAATCCTGCTAACATGCAATTCAAAGTTTCTCCTGACGTTGCTGCTAACTACCGAATCGCTACGGCTTCGACTAACACAATCACGAACGTTACTACAGGTTTGGCTTTGACTTACTTGGATATCCCAGTTGTAGTTGAGTATGGTCTTCCTGCTTCAACAATCATTTTGTCTGACTACACTAACTTCATCTATGCTTTAGATGCAGAAGGTGACCAAGACAACTTGCAAATCGTTGACTTCTCTAAGACAACTTTGGACCGTCGTATCGGTGCACGTGCTGACTTTAAAGCAGGTTTCTACGTTGTGAACACTACTCAGGTTGTTTGGTATGGTGGAGACCAATACTGCTAAAATTATTTAGATAGTTTCAGGGGGGTTAACCGCCCCCTTTTTTTTAACCTTAAATACTAAATAAAATGGCTTGTACAACAATAGAAACAATTTTAAAGGGTTGCGACAACAATATCGGAGGGATAACTTCAATTTATATTAACGACATGGACAACATGACGGGAACTATTGTTGAGGCTAACTGGATAATTTCTTCTTTCGGTACACTTGCAGACCCTTTCATTCCTTTCGAGTTCAGACGTAACACGGGAATGTTTACGGAAGAGGCAGCAATCGACCTAGTAAATGGTTCGTCTTTCATTACTCAAACTATCACTTTGATTTTCCACCGAAGAGAGGCGGCTAAGTCTAAAGCAATTAAAATCCTTGGTGAAGGTCAACGCGACTTGGCACTTGTAGTTGGTGACGCTAACGGTAAGTATTGGTATTTTCCAAACGCTCAACTTACTGCGGTTGCTGAAGGTTCGGGAACTGCCAAAGCTGACGGGTCTAAGTATTCAATTACGTTCGTAGCTGAAAACGAAAACCTTGCTTTTGAAGTTGACGCTGCTGAAATTCCTGATATTATCTAATTAGATAAACACGAATTTAGAAGGGGGTTTTAATTAGCCCCCTTTTTTATTTAACCAACTTTTTCAAATCTTACTTATTAAGGTAGTATGATATACATCGAACAAAACCAAAACAATACAATAGCCTTAACGCTAACTGAAAGTGCCACAATCACAGCACCGACTTGGTTGTTTAAATTCGTGTGGGAAATGGACCAAACACTCGCACCTATTTATTGGGTGGGTGTGGACTTTTCGCAGTACGTTAATCGTTACAATCTTTTCTTTTTGGATGAGGGTGTAGACGTGACGTTTCGCATAGGTCAGTATAGATATTGGGTTTACGAAAGTCCAGTGCCAATTATAGTTGACCCAAACACGAATGATAATGGTTTAACTTTAGTTGAGGAAGGTCGTATGGTGGTCGAAGGTGTATCAAATTCAATTTATGAATAATGGGTTTATTTGGAAAGTTTAAAAAAGACGAAAGTCTTAAAGTAGTTGATACGGGTTATCAAAGTTTTAGTACACCGTTTCTCAAAGTGCCTGAAGGTAACTTGTCATTACCACGAATAGATGTAAGATACACTACACAAGGTTACGTGCGTTTCGGGTTTGACAATTTGTTTCCGCAGTACATGAATCAAATGTATTTCATGAGTCCGTTACATGGGTCCATCGTGGACTTTAAGACTAACGCGGCAATCGGTGGGGGTTATTCTTTCGATGAGACGAAGTTAACCGACATGGAAAAGGTTGTACTTTACTCGTTCGGTAAGAAAATCGGCTTGAAAGGTACTATTAAGGCAATCACTAAAGACATTATTCTTCACGATAGATGCTATTTTCACGTTGAGTTGAAAGGTGGGAAGGTGTTTAACGTGTACCGGGTTGCCCCTGAAAAGGTAAGAATAAACCAAACGAAAACTATCTACGCAGTTAACGAAGACTGGGAGTATGGACTTCAAATAAAGACGTATTTACCATACCACCCCGAACACAAAGACGGGTGCTATTTGTTGGCTTACGAAGGTCAGTCAGTTGGACAAGACTTTTACCCACTTCCTCAGTACACCAGTGCGTTAAACTTCGCTTTTTTGAGTGGTGAATTAAGCTACCTACAAAAGTCGAACATTCAAAATAGCATTTTCCCTTCGTTTGCCATGATGTTCCCAAAGAAACCACAAGGACCCGAAGAGATGCAGTTAATTAAAGACACGGTTAACAAGTTGAAAGGCGCAGAAAACGCAGGAAAAGCGGTTGCCTTCTTTGCCAATAACAAAGAAAGTTTACCCGACTTAGTAAACGTACCTACAAACTCAAATGATGAATTGTTTAAGGGTGTTTCTGAATTAAATACCGAGCAAATTTGTTTCGCTCACACCATCGACCCAATACTTCTTGGAGTTAGAACTACGGGTTCTTTGGGTAGCGGTTCGGATATTAAGCAAGCGTACGTAATTTTTGAGAAAAACACAATTATTCCTTTGCGCGAAACTGTTGCCGATGTATTTAACCAACTTTTAAAAGTCGTAGGTATAAATACACACATCGAAATAACCAACTATCAAATTGTCAACGAAACAATTACAGCAGTTGAAGACGAAGGTAAAGCGGTAATTAACGCACTTAACGCCATGAACCCAACACTCGCTGCAAAGGTTCTCGAAACAATGACACCTAACGAAATACGAGCAATGGCAGCTTTACCACCATTGAGCGAAAATAACACACCGACATTATGATTTATTTCGTAACTGAAAATTACCTTAAGGTAAACACACCAATAACCGCGAATGTTGACGTTACGGATGTTTTCCCGTACGTTAAGCCAGCGAGTGATATGCGAGTACAAGCAATACTCGGAAGTTATTTCTACGCTTATCTATTGGGTGCGTATAACGCTCAAACATTAAACAACGACGAAGAGGCTTTAGTTGAAAAGATACAGCCAGTTGTAGCGTGGAGGGCAGCCGAACAAGCAGCCTTCGGACTAACATACCAACTTAAGAATAAAGGTATACAAACGCAGTTCGGTGACTACTCAAACAACGTGAGTCAAAATGAAACGGCATTCGTGATGGACCACTACGGACAAATGGCAGCCTTCTACGAAAAGCGACTTACTAACTACCTACTTACTAATAAGGCTTTGTTTCCTGAGTTTACAAGTGACTTAAACACGGACTCAGATATCAAGCCAGTTGGTGGATGTGGGAATAGAGGTGACTACGATAACACAATGATGGTTATTTAATGGCAGACCAAGAAATAAATATAAAACTCAACGGTATCGCTCAGATACGTTCGGAACTTAAAGCCTTAAAAGGGGAGTTAGCCAACGCAACTGACCCTAAACAAATGGCGGACCTCGCAGAAAAAGCGGGGGAACTTTCGGACAAACTGAAAGATGCCAACGAACGGGCTGCGGTCTTTGCTTCGGGTTCACGCTTTGAGCAAACGTCTAACGCTTTCGGGTTGATGTCTTCGCAGTTAATGTCAATGGACTTTGAAGGTGCGAGTGAGTCGGCTAAGTTGTTTGCTGGTAACCTTGGTAAGATAGACGGCAAAACTATTTCGAGCGGTTTAAAGGGGTTAGGTTCTACGGTTGCGAGTGTTGGTGGTGCGTTTCTTAAGTTGGGGGCGCAATTACTTGTTAACCCTATATTCTTAATTGCTGCGGTTGTTGCTGCTATTGTCGCGGGTCTTTACATGTTAGCCGAAAGACTTGGGTTCGTGACTAAATTCGTTGACTTTTTGACTCAAGCATTTAAACCACTAATTGACGCGGTTAAATGGTTCTTGGACTTAATGGGTTTAACGTCTTTCGCAGCCGATGAAGCACTTGCCAAAACTACCGCAGCACTTGAAGAGGAAAAAGAAAAGCGTCAAGAGGTGCTTGGTTTAATGGACCAAAAAATTGCCTTGTTGGATGCCGAAGGAAAAAGCACTTTAGCGTTACGAATTGAGCGTAATAAATACATGCAAGAGGAAATAGCGAACCAAACTAAAGTTTTGGAGTTTATGAGTAACAATTTCTTAAACCAAACCAAACTATGGAAAGACACAGTCAAAGCCAATAAAGCTAAGGCACACGAAATAAAGGTTGAGGAAGTTAAACTCAACCAAGAAGTTAAACAAGAACAAGAAAAAGCCGCCGCAGATTACGAACAATTTTTAGCTGCTAGGTTAGCAGCTACACGTTTGATTCAGGACATTACACTCGGATTGATGCAAGACGGAGTTGAAAAGGAACTTAAAGCAAACGAATATAAATACCAAAGACTTCGCGAAGACCTAGCAAAAAACGAAAAGCTAAATAAAGACGAACGTAAAAAATTAAATGATTTATACGTACAAGAAGCGGCTCAAACTGCAGATGCAATAAATAAAAAATACGTTGACGCAGAAGGGAAAAAACAAGCCGAACTAAACAAGGTTATTAAAGACGCTCAGTTATTAAGAGCGCAGGAAGAGGAAGATTTTTTCGCACTATACGACCAAAACACACGCAGTCAGGCACAACTTGAAGAGGACACCATTAGAGCGAAATACTTCAATCTAATTGAACAAGCTAAACAATACGGCTTAGACACGCAAGAACTTGAGAAAAGACAAGCGGAAGAAATAGCCAAAATTCAAGACGAAGCACGAGCGAAAGAAGCACAAAAACGTAAAGCCGAACTTGATGCAAAAATAGCAATAGCCGAACAATATACGCAGTCAGTTAACAACCTCGCAGAAACAGCGTTTACATTGTCTAATAGGTTTGGAAAACAAGACGAAGAAAGCAAAGAGAAACGAGCAAAGAGACAGTTTCAAGTCGCGAAAGCGTTGCAGTTAAGTATGGCTATTCTTGACGGTTACAAGTCAATAACTGCCTTTTTTGCAAGTAACTCATTAACGGTTGCAGGTATTCCAAACCCGGGGGCTATTGCTTCATTTGCTTTGACATTAAGTTCAGTTGTCGCGAATGTCGCTAAAATTGCAAGTACTCAATATGGTGCTAAAAACGGAAGTCCTGCTGGCGGTGGTGGTGGTTCAACTACTCCAATGGGGGGCGGTGCTACACCAAACACGGGCGGGACACCTTCATTTAGTCTTTTCGGACAAGGTAACAACATGAACACCACGGGCGCAGCACAAGACGTTGAGAACAATAACAACCAACTCACGGTAAAAGCAGTGGTAGTCGAAAGTGACGTAACAAGCACCCAAAACAAGGTTAAGAAAATGCAAGAAAACGCTACATTATGACAAGCTATATAACACTACTTTCTAAAATCGAGCAATTTTGTAACGCTCACTTGCAAATTAAAAAGTACGGAGGTGAGTTTCGTGAACAAATGCCTAACTTTTCTACTAAAGACGAGAAGTACCCGGTTGTTTTCGTTGAACCTTTGAGCGACCTTGAAGACCTTAATACGAACCAATTTAGCATAAACGTCTATTGCGTTGACATTATACAAAAAGACCGCGCCAATTTAAACACTATTCTAAGCGACTGTCAACTCATATTGAAAGACATGTATGTTTATTACATAAACGACATGGACGCGCAGTTAGATGTAGTGGGAACGGCTACAATGAGCCCGTTAAATAACTACGATTTAGATTACGTCGCTGGGTGGGTAATGGG
>Ga0214163_1001430_pt1 | contig 10298 bp, 6 predicted proteins | sample LakMenepilimnion_2_FD_153001 | JGI IMG/M metagenome (GOLD analysis project Ga0214163, IMG submission 153001) | Freshwater microbial communities from Lake Mendota, WI - Practice 15JUN2010 epilimnion v4 | ecosystem: Environmental > Aquatic > Freshwater > Lake > Epilimnion/Euphotic zone | place... | reverse complement strand
GCTTACTTCTTGGCGAGGTCGAAGCGGTCGAGCTCCATGACCTTGGTCCAGGCGGCGACGAAGTCCTGGAGGAACTTCTCCTTGGCGTCGGCGCTCGCGTAGACTTCCGCGAGGGCGCGGAGCTGCGAGTTGGAGCCGAAGACGAGGTCCACCGAGGTGGCGGTCCACTTTACCTGGCCGGTCTTGCTGTCGGAAGGATGGTCAGCCGTGGGAATAGGCTGCCGCTGCTCTCAACGACGCACCTCGTCCTTCGCCGGGTCGCCGGGGACGTCGAGGAGCTGGACTTTGCTGATGCTGACGAAGCGGGCGTGGTCGGCGAACTGGCGGACCACCTTCCTGTTCGCATCCAGCTCGAAGAACTGCGCGGTGGTCCCGAGGTGGCCGTGGCCCAGCCAGTTGCATACGACCAGGTGCCCGTCGGGCAGGATCTGGAAGCCTGAGATGAACCGGAGGGGGTTGCCGGGCAGTTCTTCCGCTCCCAGTCGCCAGACGACTTTGCCGCCGGCGTCGAGTTCGATGAGGTCGTGTCCGTCGCCGCAGGCGACGAGCAGGTGGCGGTTCGCCAGCTCACGCACTTCCATCGTGTCGCCGGGCACCTTGATTTCGCGGAGCAGCTTCCCGTCGGCGCCGAGTTCCAGCACCGTGCGGCTCGCGTTGGCGGAGATCAGGTAGCGGCCGTCGGGGGTCCGTCGGCAGCCGCGCAGCTGACCGTGGGTGCTCTGCTGCTTGATGGGCACCGGGATCTCCCGCGCGATGCGGCCGTCGCGACCGACTTCGAGGAGCCGCTTGGTGCCGCATTCCGCGACGAGCACGCCGCCGTCAGGCAGGGGCTGGCAGCTGTGTACTTCCGTGTTCTTCGGGCTGACGTACTCCCACGCGACCTCTTTGTTCATCGTCACTTCGCGGGCTCCGCGCAGGTGGCTGAAGAGCACGTTGCCGTTCTTGAGCATCCACACGTCCTGAGGCTTCTCGGCGGGGAACTGCCACTCGACGGTCCCGTCCGCGGCGACGATCGCGACCTTGTCGCCGCTGAAGTCGGCCACCAGGACCCTTCGGCCAAAGGGCTTCGCCTGCGCCGAGCTGAGCGGCGGCTGAAGGCGGTCCGGAACGCTGTTGTTGTCCCGGTCGAAGGGCAGCGGGTCGTCGTAATCCCCGCGTCCGTCGCCGTCGTCGTCGCCCCCGGGCCGCAGCCAGGAGCCGCCCTCGGGAAGACGCTCGCCGCCTTCCTGCAGCAGGCGATAGAGGAAATCCACGCATTCGGCGCGGGTCAGCGGCTGTTTGCCGTTCAGCAGCAGGGAGCGCGGGGGAGCGAAGCCTAGCCGCCTGAGCCACTCATGGAGGGTCGCGCATGTCGCCGTGGCGTCGGGGGTGAAGTTTTTGCCCAATGGACTGAAACTGCCCCAAGAGACCATGGCCTCGATGAAAGGCCGGTCAGGGTCGTCCGCGCGCACGTCCCCGTAGAGCGGGTTGGAGACGGTCGGCCACTCCTTGGCTCCCGGCAGGGAGCGGCAGAGCCGGGCGACCGCGCCCGCCAGTTCGCGTCGTGTCACGGCCTTATGGGGCCCGAAGAACAGGCTGTCCGCCTCCGGTCTCCAGATGCCGGTGACGGCGAGCATGTTGGCCGCCTCGAAGTGAGGGTCCTCCGGACGCACGTCGTGCCAGGGCCAGATCAGGGTGCCCGGACCTTCGCTGCCGCGCAGGAGGGTGCGCTGCGCTTCGCGGACGTGCAGGAACGAGGATGCGATCGCGCGAGGCTGGACGCCCTCCCGCAGGGCCAGCGCCGCCACCGTTCCGACGGCCGTGCCGACGTGCATCATCTGTCCCTGCAGTCGCAGCGACGACTGCACCATGCTGGTGACGCCGATGTTCTTCGAGCAGCCGAGCAGGCCGTCGGTCTTCACCGGTATCATTCCGCGCAGCGGAAGCATCGCGCGGTCGGTGTGGGCGGACCAGTTTCTGGTGCCGTAGTGCTTGGTCTGCCACGGCTGGGCGGGATCGTCGCCCACGAACTTCCGCCGCGTGGGGTGGAAGTCCATGTTGAACTGGTAGCCAAGGATGCCGTCAGGAACCATGACCTTGGCCCAGAGCGGCGTGTTCGCCTCGGTCCGGACGTCCTGTTCCCGCAGGATGTAGAGGGCTTCCAGGCGCAAGCCCTCCCGGATGTAGGGCTTGGGCGGCAGCCGGTCGGCCGTCCCATAGTCGTCGGCCAGCGTCATGTAGCGGAAGGACTGGGGGAAGTCCCCCACGCGATCATGGACCGCCGTCTGCAGCCAATACAGGAACTCAAGCGAGCGCTGTTTCGCGTCTTCGTAGATGATGCGGCGTTGCGCCGAAGTCATGTCGACGATATTCTTCTTGGAAGCGCCGGGTTCGTCCTTCTCCAGACGGTCGACGACGTGCTTCGGCAGCGTGCTGAGAGGATAGTCGTGCGCGGGCCAGTTCAAGATGACCGCCTCGGTCCCCGCCGGCAGCTTGAGGTGGTGCCGGTCCACCATGCGTCGGTGGGTGTAGAAGCACCAGCCGGCGGGGTTGTAGATGCCCCCGCTGCCATCCCAGTCCACCCAGGGCGGGGCCTTCCGCCAGTCTTCGAACGACCGCGGATCGTAACGCTCCGGCCTGGGGATGGTGCGATCTTCTCCTGCCTCCCGGAGAAACGGCGTCCAGCTGATGGGATTCATCTCCTGTTCGCCTCCTGGTTCCAGCTTCTCCGGCGCGCTGGCCTCCTGGAAGCGTGATTTCAGGTCGGGCCCCGCCATGTAGGCCGCGCCGCTCATGCGGATCACATCCCCCCAGGTGGATGAATCGGCCGTCAGGGTGGCGGTCACCGTGAGTTCGGGCTCGCCGGGCTTGTGAAACACCACTCCGGTGACGCGTCCGTCTGCGGTCAGCACCTTCTTGGGCTCCCATCCGCGCAGCACGCGGATCTGCTTCCGGTATGGGGCCAGCCAGTCCTCGAAAATCTGCGCGGCGGCCTTCGGCTCGATGGTGTTGTTGCCGCACCAGCTGTTGCCCGGCCGGGCGACCCCGTAGGTCCTGCGATTATGCGCATGGATTCTCTCCATGATCTCCTGGAACGCGCCGCTCACCGGGAAGTCGGCTTTCTTGCCGTTCACCTGCGTCACCTCGTCGATCGGCCCGATGCCCTGGGTGGAGAACTGTCCGCCGAGCCAGTCGATGTCGTTCACCAGGACGATGTTCTTCACGCCCAGCCGGGCCGCCTGCACGGCCGCCGCGCAGCCGGATTCGTCCGCGCCGACGATGAGCAGGTCCGCGCTGATGGCTTCAACGGGCTTGATGGATTGCTCCGCGGCGTCGGCCAGCGGCGCGAACAGCAAGGCGGTGAGGAGGATGAGGGTGGTTTTCATGGTGTGACTTGCAAAGTCGTCTTCACTTCTTCTTGGCCGGCGTGCCGGCGGGCAATGTCTTCGTCGTCGTGACGGTGGCCTTGTCAGCAACGGGCGCGGCAAGGTTGGTCTTCCCATTCGGAAAGCGGCGGACAGGGGGCGAAGGAAACCACTCATCGAGCAGCGCGCGGTTGAGTTCATAGCGCGTGGTTTTGCCCTCGTGCGTAACGGTGAGGGTGCCGGTCACCTCGATGAGCCTCAGCTCGCCCGTGCCGTCGAGATAAGCGAGCGGACGGCGCGCGAGGGAGTCGGTGATGGTGCAGCCAGCCCACTCCACGCCGCCGACGTCCTCGCTGTTGCCCGGGATGCTGCCGATGCTGATCGGCGCAATCGTGGGCTGCTTCGCGGCGGGATTCGTGATCGTGCAATTCGCGAAACGAACGAGGCAGCCGCGCGCCGGTTTGCGGCGAATCGTGATTGCTTCGAGCTCGGAGTCGTCAAAGCGGCAGTCGATGAATTCGACGCGCCCGCCGACCGCATCGGCCTCCGAATTCCCCGTGACGAAGGCGACGCTGCGGCGCCCGCCCTTCGACGTACAGCGCTCGAGACGGATGGACACGGGGCGCGTGCTGCGGTTGAGTTTCGGCAGGTGGAATTCGTAGGCGCAGCCGCGATTGCGGTCGGAGCGACAGTCGCGCATGACGATGTTCACGAGGCGGTCTTCCGCGTCGTTGGGCTCGAAGTCGATCCCAGCCTGCGGTGCGGTGCCGCCGGTGTCGACGAGAGCGCAGCGCTCGATGAGCAGATCCTCGGCGCTGATGACGCTGATACCTTGCCGGTGGTGATTGCGCAGCACGAGGTCGCGGAGGGTCACGCCTTTGTTGGTCTCGCCCCGTCGCGCGGCGCCAAGGTAGATGCCATCGCCGCCGCTATCCATGATCGTGAGGCCGGTGATGGAGACGTCGGTGCAGCTGCGCAGCGCGATGGCGTGTCGCCATTCGCTCTTGGTGTAATCGGACGTGGTGTAATCCGCCTTCCACATCCGCAGTGTGGCGCCGGGTCCGGTCAGCGCGAGGTGGGAGACGCCCGAGGCGGAGAACAGCGAGTCCGTCTTGCCGTGGAAAGCGCCGCGCTTCGCCTGCACCACGACGCCTTTCTCGAAGACGATCTCCTGATCGCTGGCGAGCTGGATGCGATCGACGATCCACGGCGAGCCGAGATTTTCGACGAGGACCCGACGCGCGCCGGAGCGGATCGCGCCCTGGAGAGCCGACGTGGCGTCGGAGGGGTCGAAGCCCCACCAAGCGGCTTTCGCCTCCGTGCGTTTCTTGGCCGCGACCTCGGCGATAGCGGCTTCGTCACGAGGGCCGGGAGCCGCAAAAGCGGTCAGGACAGCCAGCGTCGAGAGGGCCCAAGCGGCGAGGGTGGGGAATCGGAGAGGCGGAAACATGGAAGTGATCAAAACCGTGCAGGGAGCCGGGGTTAGGGTGCAAAACCAACAGATCGAAGCGCAACCAGCGGCGCGAGCAGCAGGGCGGTGAGGAGGGTGAGGAAAGTGAGGATGGGTTTCATGGTTTTCCGCCGGTATGGGTTCATGGTCTGGGATGTTTACTTGATGTCAGTCTCCTGGGGCCTTGGCGGAAGTTGCGTGGGGATGTTGCCGTGATTGTTTGGCGTGGCGGGCAAGTAGGCTCTTTTGATCCGGGTGTCCCATCAGTGCCCGTCGGTGGCCGGTCCCTTGTCGGTGCCCCCGACGCCACGGTTCTCGTTAATGAGGCGCAGGTGGGAGGCGAGGTTCATCTCGCCGGTCTTGAGGCCGCTTATGAGCCCCCTGTCTGCAACCCAGACATAGTCCAGGACTATCGAGTTCTTGTGCCCCTTCATGAAATCCAGGAGAGCCTTGTTGGTCTCGGGAGTGCCAATTCGCGCGAAAAGGCGTGCGTATTTCCATGCCTCAAAGGCCATGTCCACGCGTGCGCGGGCGTCGCCATCCGCCTGTGTCCGCCTGACGGCCTCTTGGAAAAGGGCTTCGATTTTCTCCACATTTTCCGGTTGATCCAGCGCGGCGGCGAAAGACTTCCCCCAGGTCTTCCAATGTTCATTCATCGCGCGTTCGGTTTCCTGTTCGAGCAGGGCGTAGTAGGCGCGCATGGGTTCGGCGGCGGGGCCATAGCCCTTGCGGCAGAATTCGTCGATAAGGGTGTCGGGAGCGAGGCCGGGCTCGAAGATCAAGCGGGAAAGGACGTAGTGGTTGATGCCCTGAGAGCCGAAGTTGGCCGGGAGCTGGTCGTAATCGACCCCCATGAGGCCGGAAGCGTGAAAATGGGCCAGTTCGCGGGCGAGGCGGCGGGCGTAAACCAGCGGCAGGGACGCCCCTGCGTAGTGGAGATTCGGGCGGTAGATCAGGTGGGCGCCGGCTTTGGCCCAACTGTTCCAGGTGCCCAGTGTGGTCTTCGTCCAGTCCTTTGCGGGACCCATCAGGTCGATGGTCGGGACGTATTGGATAAGAAGGTTGTCCGGAAGCGCGGTGCTGAGGGGCGGTTTGTCCAGCACGCCGTAGGCGTAGGCCATCAGGTATTTGCCGGGAAATTCAGCAGCGGCGACCTCGCCTAATCGGAGCCACGTCTTCGCGTAGCGGTCAGTGAGATATACATAGGGGTAATCGTAGCGTTCCCCCGTCTGCCGGGCGTAGCGCAGACGGACCGGACGGGCCTTCGGGTCGTCCATCTTTTTGCATTCCGCGCACACGCAGAAACCGTCCACGCGTCCGTCATTCTGAGCCACGCAGAACGTGAGGCTCTCCGGATGTTCCGCGAAGAACTTGCGCATTTCCTCCTGGGTAAAGCGGGCTACCTTGGGGTTCGCCTCGCAGAACTTGACCCACGCAGGATTGTTGTATTGGAAGAAAGGCGACGCGGGGACGACGCCCCAGTGGCCGTCGGGAAAGCGGGCGAAGATGTCCGGATCGGACTCCTTGTACTTCTCATGCCAGTCGGGGAAGGCGTGGCCGGCGTTCATGGCGTGGGGATAGCCCAGCCCACGCAGGAACATCCACCGGGAGACGTCGGCTGCGCGTTGTCTCTGCACTTGGGGCTTGAGCACCATTGGGGCGATGCGTCTAAAATCGGATCCTGCGGCAAAGTTGCGCAGCGTGCGTAGGATGTAGGGCGTGCGGAGTTCCTTGTCCGCACGGATGGCCGCCAGCGACCGACCGTAGGGGTAGCTGGTCCCGTTCTCGCCAGGAAACAGGTAGCCTCCGCCCAGGCAGTTTTCGATGAACCAGACGGTGGCGTCGAGACTGCCAAGGAACATTTTGCTTTGGCCCGCAGGCGGCCGCCTCCCTCCTCCGGGCCAGACCTTGATGGCACCCGGCGTGACACTGTCGTTGCCAAGCAGGAAGGCTGTGTCGCCTTGCCACCGGACGGCAAAAAACTCACCGGTTTGCGGGTCTGCCAGCAATCCCGCCTTCTTCGCAAGGCGCGTCGGCCCGATGGAAATGACTGTTCCTGCTGACGCATCCCTGAGGTCCGACTCCCTCGCCACCGGCAGCTTGACACCGGTGGCCTTGCTGACGAAGCGAACCAGCTCGTCCGCCGCCACCTCCACGGCGGGGGTGGGCTTATCGGGAACGGCAATGGTGCATGCCGCCTGGCCGTCCTTGACGATAGGTGCAGCGGCCGCGTGGGCTTGGGCGGTCTGTTCCCTTGTGTCGGCCGCGTTCAGCTCAACCAGCGGCGCGAGCAACAGGGCGGTGAGGAGTTTTAGGACAGGTTTCATCTGTGGTTTTCAGCAAGCGTCAGGATTCTTTTGCCACGTTCATTTTCCTGCCTGCCCCTTCTTGGTGATGCCGCTCGCGTCGCGCGGGGCATCGAGGAGGGAGCGCACGCTGTGGGCGAGCCGCTCCGCCACTTCCGGATGCCTTTTGAGGAGGTTGGTGGTCTCGGCGAGGTCGGCCTCCAAGTCGAAAAGCTCCAGGGGCTGGGCATCGCGGCAAAGAAGCTTCCACTTTCCGTCCATCGCCGCCTCGGTGGCGTAGGGCTTGGGCTTGGGGTAGTGGCGCTGCAGCCTCGAATAAAGGTCGAGCTGCCAGAGCAGCGGCCCGCCGCGGGCGACGGGGGTGCCGTTCTGCCAGTGCGGGAGCAGATTGACTCCGTCAACCTGGGCCTGGGCGGGCACCGGCACGTCAGCGGCAGCGCAGAGCGTGGGCAGCAGATCAATGGTGTTGCCGATGGTCGGGCTGCTGCCGCCGGCGGGAATCTTGCCCGGCCAGGACGCGATGAAGCTCACGCGGATGCCGCCCTCGTGCAGGTCGGTCTTGCCGCCTTTCAGCGGACCGATGTCGCCCTCATACACGCCACCGTTGTCGCTGGTGAGCAGGACGAGGGTGTTGTCACGGATTCCAAGCTGATCGAGCTTCTTCAGGAGCTCGCCGACGGTGGCGTCCATGTGCGCCATCATCGACCGGAAGCGGTGCTGGTCGTCGCTGATGCCCGGAGCGGCGGTGTTGGACCAGTGTGGCTCGCTGCCCGGCTCATAGGGCAGGTGCGGGACGAGATGCCAGATGTTCAGGAAGAACGGCTGCTTCGCGGCGTGAAACTGCTCCACCAGCCGGACGCTCTCGGCGCTGATGATGTCGGTCAGGTGCATCCTGTAGTAGGGATCGTCCGCGGTGACGGGCGTGTCATCGCGCAGCAGGCAGGTGCCGCCATCGGTGTAAAGCCGCCTCTCCTTGCCGAGGCGAGGCCGCAGCGGCGGCTCCTCGTTTTGGCAAAGGTAATGATCGAAACCATGCTCGCGAGGTCCAGGGATGCTCGCCGCGCGATTTTTGGCATGGCTAAGATGCAGCCCGCCGAGATGCCATTTGCCGACGTGGGCGGTCTGGTATCCGTTCTGCTTGAGCAGAGCAGGCAATGTGGTGACGCCGCGTGGCAGGTGCGACTCGTCATCCGGGAAGTGACTGCGGATATCGAAACGCAACGGGTATCGCCCGCTCAGAATGGCGGCACGGGTGGGCGAACAAACCGCGCTGGAGGAATAGAAGCGCGTCATCTTGAGGCCGGAGGCCGCCAGCGCATCCATGTGCGGCGTGCGCACGGCTTTCCCGCCAAAACAAGCCGGGTCCCGCCAGCCCATGTCATCGGCGAGGATGAGTATGATGTTGGGACGCTCGGTGGCGAAGATTTGACCACAGAGGAACGCGGAAAGGAAAATGACAAGGAAGGCAGATCGGCGCATGGCTTCGTGATGGAGGTGATGGATTTGGCTGGGCGGCGCTCACTTGCCGGGTTGGCTCCTGGGCAGGGCGGGAGATGGGGCCTGATGCTCGCTGAGTTGTGAGGTCAGCTCGTCGAAGTTCTTTTTGAGCCGTCGCACCACTTCGCCGTGCAACGAAGCCACGTCGCGCTGCTCGCCGGGATCGGTCTCAAGGTCGAAGAGCTGCATCGGCTTCGGTGCGTCGCCGGTTTGCGTGCCGGGATGCTCGCTGGGTTGGGCTTGCTCATACGGCGCGAGGATGGTGACGCCATCGGGTCCACGAGGATCGACATACGTCTCGCCGGGCTTGAAGATGCTGGCATGGCCGATGCCCGGTTTGAGCACGTGCAGCTTCCAGCGCGCATCGCGCACGGTCGCGAGCTTGGCCCCGCCTTGGCCGAAGATGACTTCGTGCGGACTTTTTGCATCGCCTGTGAACAGCGGGAGGATGTTGCGCCCGTCTATCACCCGATCCTGCGGAGGAGCGGCGTCCGCGACGCTCAGCACCGTGGCAAACAAGTCCATCATCACCGCTGGTTGAGCGCTCACATGCCCGGCCGGGATGTGCCCGGGCCAGCGGGCGACCATCGGCACGCGATAGCCGCCTTCATAGGAGCTGCCCTTCATGCCGCGCAGTCCGCCGGTGCTGCCGCCGAAGGTTGCTCCGTTGTCGCTGGTGAAGAGGACGAGCGTTTTCTCATCAAGGCCCAGCTCTTTGAGCTTCGCCAGGACCTGGCCGACGCTCCAGTCGAGTTCCATCATCGCGTCGCCGTAGAGACCCGCGCCGCTTTTCTTGTAGAAGGCCTCGGAGGCGGCGAGCGGCTTGTGCGGCATCGCCTGCGCCAAGTAAAGTAAGAAGGGCTTGTGCCGGTTTCGCTCCATGTAACCCAAAGCGCGCTCCGTATATCGCCGCGTCAGCGTGGCCTGCACGACGGGGTATTCGACAACCTGCGTGCCATCGAGCACCTGCACGGGGCGCATGTCGTTCGAGTAAGGGATGCCGTAGTATTCGTCAAAGCCACGCTCGGTGGGCAGTGCTCCCGCTTTGTGCCCCAGATGCCACTTTCCCACCATCCCGGTGGCATAGCCCGCCGATTTCATGATCTGCGCGAGAGTGATCTCCGACTTCGGCAATGCCACCGCGTCTGCCGCCGGCCCGCCATCCGGCGCCGGATTCTGCGTCATGCCGCAGCGGATGGGATAGCGCCCCGTCATGAGCGCCGCACGTGTCGGCGCACAAAAGGGCGCCGGACAGTTGAAGTGCGTGAGCTTTGCTCCTTCCGCCGCCATACGGTCGAGGTGCGGTGTCTGGTAGCGGGTCTGTCCGTAGCAGCCGAGGCCGCCATAGCCGAGGTCGTCCGCGAGGATGATGACGATGTTGGGGCGCTGCTCCGCTGCGAAGGAGGGGTGAGCAAGAGCGACTGCGGCAAGCGCGAGGAGGCTGAAGGGGCGTTTCACGACGCTACGTTATCCGTTAGGATGGAAAGTCCCAGCCCGCTCACGTTAAGGAGACTACTACGCTGGAATAATGCACAGTCCGATGGCTCGCCAACAAAAAGGCCCGCCGGTGAGGGCGGGCCTTGAGGGGGCGATGGGCGGAGCGCTTACTTCTTGGCGAGGTCGAAGCGGTCGAGCTCCATGACCTTGGTCCAGGCGGCGACGAAGTCCTGGAGGAACTTCTCCTTGGCGTCGGCGCTCGCG
>Ga0214163_1001429_pt1 | contig 10299 bp, 10 predicted proteins | sample LakMenepilimnion_2_FD_153001 | JGI IMG/M metagenome (GOLD analysis project Ga0214163, IMG submission 153001) | Freshwater microbial communities from Lake Mendota, WI - Practice 15JUN2010 epilimnion v4 | ecosystem: Environmental > Aquatic > Freshwater > Lake > Epilimnion/Euphotic zone | place... | reverse complement strand
CCCCAGCAGCTGCTTCGGCGGCCAAACCTGCTGCGACTTCAGCCCCTGTGGCACCAGCCAAACCAGCCACCGCTCCGGTAAAACCAGCACCAGCTGCGACAACAGCCGCCAAGCCTGTCACGCCACCTGCCAAACCTGCTCCTGCTCCGGCTAAACCTGCCGCACCTGCTAAAGCCGAAACAAAACCTGTCGTAGCCGCGAAACCAACCCCACCACCACCACCACCTAAACCTGTCGCTGTTTTCAAAGACAAAGCGCTGGAAGCAACTGTGCGTAAGCAGGTCTTCACCAAACGAGACAACCAGGAAGTCATCACAGCTGAAGATGTCGCCACCGTTTCCATCATTGAAGGCAAAGGCGCTGGCATCACCGACCTTTCTGGCTTGGAAAAATGCACCGCCCTAGCTTCCCTCACCCTGACAGATAACAAGGTCTCCAGTCTCGCCGCCCTCAAAGGCCTGGAACGTCTCCAGTTCCTCGACGTGGCGAACAATCAGATCAGCGATATCTCACCGCTAGCGACCTGCAAGGCGCTGCAATATGTGGAACTCACCAACAATAAAGTCACCGATGTCTCCGCGCTCGGCGGCATCACGGCTCTGAATTCCCTCTATCTCGCCGGCAATCAGATCGCCGATGTCTCTGCGCTCTTCAAACTGCCGAAAGTCTGGACGCTCTACCTTGATGGCAACAAAATCAGCAAACTCGATGGCATTGGCCAGCTCAAGTGGCTCTCCATGCTGTCGCTAAAAGGCAATCAAATCGTTGACCTGACTCCCTTGGAACCACTGAATGATCTACAGTTTCTCTTTCTCGACAAGAACCCCGTCACCGACCTGACACCGCTTCATCGCATGTGGAAGAAAGACAATGACGACACGCGTGAATGGGCTCCTTACTGCCAGATCTTCCTGACTGAATGTCCGCTAAGCGATGCCTCGAAAGCCTTGGTCGTGGAGCTCAAAAAAGCAGGCGCTCGCATCACTCCGTGACACCCTGCGTAGTCTTTACTTTTTAGTCGCTGGCAGCTGCTTCACCGCAGGCGCTGGCACAGGCGGCAGGGGTGGCATCCAAGCCTCAGGCGCTCCTGCTTTTTGTAGGACATCACGCAGCTGCACATTCGTGCCGTTTTTCTTCTGGCTCTCCTGGGCAGCCTCCATGAAGGCATAAATCTCCAGCATCTGTGGGATCGAAACCGGAGGCTGCTTGGTTTGGAAAAACTTCACGATCTCACGCAGCATAGGCGTGTAATCACCCAGCGTTTTTTGTTCGGCGATACCCGCCTGGCCAAAACGGATCAGCTTGTAGCTGGTGGAGTCCATCGGCAGGTAATGCAGCGCGTGCAGCGTCCCCTGTCGGCCACCGATCCAAGTGCCCGTGATGAGGGAAGTGTCCTTTGAAGAAAGCCGCTCCACACTCTGACAGCCAGCCCCCATCACCGTGAACAGCGCCTCAGTGGAATGAATGCCATAGAAAAACAAATCTGGGTGATGGGCCAGCACTGGTGCAGGTCCATAGACCAGAGCTGCACGCGCCTGAGCTGGCTCTGAGGCTGCCACCTCCACGATTCCTGGCCACCAGCGCGTCGCTGAGGCGCTAAAGAAAGGGACCTTCGCGGCATCTGCCAGCTTACAAATCTCGACGGCCTGCTTCAGACTGGCAGCCACCGGTTTATCCAGGAAAAACGGCTTTCCGGAGAGGATGACCTGTCTCGCCTGCTCTAAATGTGGGCGGCCGTCCATGCTCAGGATCATCACGGCATCCACCTGGGCACAGACCTCGGTGATGCTGCCGAGAATTTTCACCCCATACTTGTCGCGCAGCGTCGCCGTGAAGGCTTCTACCCGAGTCGCGCTTTCAGGCAGATCAGGACTGCCGCCAGGAAAGGCAACCACGACACGCGCCCCTGGGATGTGGTTCGGATTCGCCGGATCATTCAGTCGCAGGGTAAACTGCTCCGAGTGTGATGAATCCAGCCCGACAATGCCAATGCGAAGATTTTCAGCCATGATCTGTGAAGAGGAAAAGACACCCGCGACTGCCAGTAGAACAGTCATGAAAAAGCGTGTCAGGTGGCGTCTTCCTGGCATGTCGGGAATCAGTTGAGCGGCTTCAATTCAGGAAGGAGGAACTTGCCGTCCTTGCGGATCAGCTTGCCATCAAACCAGATCTCACCACCGCCATAATCCGGACGCTGAATGCAGACGAGATCCCAGTGAACCTGGCTGCGGTTGCCATTGTCTGCCGGGCCTTCATAAGCCTGACCAGGTGTGAAGTGAAAGCTGCCAGCGATCTTTTCATCGAAGAGAATGTCACGCATCGGCTCACGCACCTCGCGGTTAAACCCGATGGCGAATTCGCCGATGTAGCGCGCCCCTTCATCACTGTCGAAGATCTTATTGATCGCCTCGGTGTTGTTGGCCGTGGCCTTGACGATTTTGCCTTTGGAGAACTCCAGCTTCACGGAGTCAAAAGCGATGCCCTGATAAATCGTCGGTGCGTTGTAGCTGATCACGCCCTCGACACTATCCTTCACAGGCGCGCTGAAAACCTCGCCATCCGGGATGTTGTGGCGTCCACCGCAGGGGATGGCTTTTAAACCTTTCAAACTGAAGCGTAGATCCGTGCCCGGTCCTTTGATGTGAACGTCCTTAGCCTTGTCCATGAGCTTCTTCAGCGCATTCATCGCCGGTAGCAGAGCCGCGTAGTCGAGCAGGCAGACCTTGAAGAAGAAATCCTCAAAAGCCTGGGTGCTCATGCCTGCCTGCTGAGCCATCGCAGAGGTGGGCCAGCGCAGCACACACCAGCGGGTGTTGTTAACGCGCTCGTTTTGCAGCGGACGGAGTTTCGACATCACCAGCTTCATTTTCTCCGTCGGCACATCACTGTTTTCCGTGATATTATTGCTGCCCCGCACCGCGATGTAGCAATCCATCTTTTTCATCATCTCCAGCTGATGCGTGCCGATGAGATCATACTGCGCCTCTGCCGCGTGCATCATCATCTCGCGAGTCACACTGGTGTCATGCAAATGCACCACTGGATGCGCCTTCACCTCAGCCACAGCACGGATCAGAGCCTGAGCGACATAAGCCGGCACATCAAAGCAGTCGATCCATACCAAATCTCCTTTCTTCACCTGAGTGGAGTAACGGACAAGCTGTCGGGCAAGTTGGTCAACGCGTGGGTCGTGCATAACTAGCCTATAAACGCCTCTGCCACCTGCCAGCAAACAGCTTTTTCAGCTTCTCGTGATTCAGGCAGCTGGAGAGAAGTGACTGTGAAACAAGGTGCTGGTGACATTGTTCAGCTCAGCCTATGCGCTGATTTCTTGTTTGATCTGAGCTACGCTCATGAAATGTCATTCGATTGCCAATCGAATCAAAAAGGCAAAACGCGCCCAGCCTTTCGACCGGACGCGTTGGTGTTTGGCGGACATTTCTGTCTGCCGGAGGAGCAGGCTGGAAAAGCCTGCCACACTTTTAATAGCGGTAGTGATCCGTCTTGTAAGGGCCATCGACAGCCACGCCGATGTAGTCGGCCTGATCCTTGGAAAGCACCGTGAGCTTCACGCCGATCTTGGCGAGGTGGAGGCGAGCGACTTCTTCGTCGAGCTTCTTCGGCAGGACGGTGACGCCGATCGGGCGGCTGTCCTTGGTTTCCCAGAGTTCGATCTGAGCGAGCGTCTGGTTGGTGAAGCTGTTGCTCATGACGAAGCTCGGGTGGCCGGTGGCGCAGCCGAGGTTCACGAGGCGGCCTTCAGCAAGCATGAAGATGCTGTTGCCTGCCGGGAAGGTGTACTTGTCCACCTGGGGCTTGATGTTGAGGCGCTTCACGTCGCTGCGGGCGTTGAGCTTATCGACTTGGATCTCGTTGTCGAAGTGGCCGATGTTGCACACGATGGCCTGGTCCTTCATCTTCTCCATGTGCTCCAGGGTGATGATGTCCTTGTTGCCGGTGGTGGTGACGTAGATGTCTCCGTAGCCGAGGGTGTCTTCGATCGGCATCACGCGGTGACCTTCCATGGCGGCCTGGAGGGCACACACAGGGTCGATTTCGGTGACGATGACCTGAGCGCCCATGCCGCGGAGAGCAGCGGCGCAGCCCTTACCCACGTCGCCGTAGCCGCAGACGACGCCGACCTTGCCGGCGATCATGACATCGGTGGCACGCTTGATGCCGTCGAGGAGGGATTCGCGGCAGCCGTAGAGGTTGTCGAACTTGGACTTCGTGACGCTGTCGTTTACATTGATGGCAGGGAAGAGAAGCTTGCCAGCCTTGGCCATTTCATAGAGGCGATGCACGCCGGTGGTGGTCTCTTCGGAGACGCCCTTCAGATCTTTGACGATCGTGTGGAAAATGCCGGGTTGCTTCTTGGCGATGTCCTTGAGGAGATCCTTGATGACCTTCACTTCGTGGTTGTCGGAAGGGGTCTCGACCCAAGTGTCGCCGTTTTCCATTTCGTAGCCCTTGTGGATGAGGAGGGTTACGTCACCACCGTCATCGACGATGAGCTGCGGGCCTTTTTCACCTGGGAAGATGATGGCCTGCCAGGTGCACCACCAGTATTCTTCGAGCGTTTCGCCCTTCCAGGCAAAGACGGGCGTGCCCGTGGCGGCGATGCCAGCAGCAGCGTGGTCCTGGGTGGAGAAAATGTTGCAAGAGGCCCACCGGACATCAGCACCGAGTTCCTTCAACGTCTCGATGAGCACGCCTGTCTGGATGGTCATGTGCAGGGAGCCGGTGATGCGGACGCCAGCGAGGGGCTTTTTCGGGCCGTATTTCTCGCGGGTGGCCATGAGGCCGGGCATTTCGCTCTCGGCGATGTCGAGTTCTTTGCGACCGAAGTCGGCAAGGGCAATGTCTTTTACTTTATAGTCGGACATAAGGTGTCGTGTTACTTAGGGGTTTGAGGAGAGGTGTGTTCGAATCGGGACGTCAATGATTTATGCGTTTAGCAAGATTCGCATCATCATATCAGGATACGTTGATATGTGCCGGATAGGCTTCAAGAAGTCAACCAGCGATTTAGCCGCTCACTTCCTGCTTGAGAGGGGCGGTTAAATGCCGCCGAATCGGAGCCAACCAATGGATTTCATGTGGATTGGAAACAGAGGCCGCCTTGGTGGGTGCATTGCGCCAAAATGGCTTTTATGAATTAATTAAGGTTTTATCAAAGTGTCATAATAGCTCTATAATTCAACTCAGCGAGTTCGAATGCACTGAATTATATCATTCATTATAAGGCAACTAAATGGACATTAAGTTATCTGGCACAAGCCCTGCATGGGATATAAGCCGCCCTTTGAAACTCAACAGACAATCCATCAACAAACCACAGAACCATGAAAATCGCCCGATATACACCTAGTCTGAAACTCAGCCGCATGGCGGATTTCAATCCCTTCTTTCGCCAGCCAATGGCGGCTTTACCGTCCGTTGCTCAGCTCTTCGAGGAATTTCTGCCTAGCTCCCCCTATGCACGGTTGCGTACAGACTTTTTTGAAGACGATGCCCATTTTTATGCCCGCTTTGAGGTGCCAGGCGTCAAAAAAGAGGCTGTCAAAGTGGAGCTTCAAGAAGGCGTGCTGAGCGTCTCTGTGGAGCGCCATGAAAAACGCGGTGAGGCGGACTCCAGCCACACACTGAGTCGCTCTATCGCACTACCTGAAGCCATCCATGAAGATGCCATCAGCGCCAAGCTTGAGGACGGCATTCTGACCGTGGCACTGCCGAAGCAGGAGCCACGCAAACCTAAAAGCATCAGCATTCTCTAACTTAAACCCTCATCGAACACGATCATGAACACTACCTTCGCACCTGAAACCTGCACTACCCCCGCCAATGCCTGCACGCCTACTGTCGGCGTCACTGAAAACTACCAGAAGCCGCGTTACACGGTCGCCAGCCGTGAAGAAGCCATTGAAGTACTCGTGGATCTGCCAGGAGTTCCGAAGTCAGCCGTCAATATCCAGCTGGAAGATGACATTCTCATCATCCGAGGAGACCGCCAGACGACGACACCCGAAGCCTGGAAAACCCTGCATCGCGAAATCAGCGCCCAGCCTTACCTGCTACGTCTGCGGGTAAATACACCCGTGAATGACGAACTGCCAAGCGCCAGTCTAGAGGATGGAGCGCTGAAAGTGACACTACCACTCAAGACGCCTGCCAAGGCTCGGAAAATCGAGGTGCAATAACGACGCACCTTGCCCTCTGCGTGATCAAACGGCTTCAGGCTTTCGAGTCTGGAGCCGTTTCTTTTTCCGATGCTGAGGGCAGCAAAAAGCCATTTTCTGTCAAAGTCAGTGAATGCGCTTCCAGACATGCCGCCAAGGCGGCTGATGAAGTAACGCCTGGCAGAAACCGGCCCAATGAGCCCGGACGATGCGCGAGCTGATTCCCCTCTTCACCGCTGGGCATGGCGGGATCAGGCAGTGAGATGGTCAACAGCCGTCCTTCCGCATCGAGCACACCCGGATAGGATGTTGTTGGCGCAGAGAGGATGCCTTCAGCTTGATCCCACACCACGACCCAACGCAGCGCTTTTGTTTCAGCAGACAGCTGACGCACAGATGAAGCCGAGCCCACGGCAATGACGCTCTGCTGAGCACAGGCATGGATCTCACCCAGGCCTGTAACCAGCCGCACGCTGGACTTCAGCCTCACATACTGAGTCAAGGTCTGATGGATTGGGCCATTTGCGACATCCAGACAGAGCAGCGTATCGCCAGCCCGTGCCCACTCGATGTCCAGCAGGCTGAGCGCATTGATGAGTGGGATTTGCACCCCGGGCTGGGCAGGCTTGGTCATGTCCGCCTGATCAGCACGAGCCTGTACATTTAGATCCAGCCATTGATTCAAAACGGCACGCGTCGTGGCGGTGAGGGCATCCAGAGGGGTGCCAAAAAGCACGGAAACAGGATAGCGGAGCTTTTTAGGCCATCTGGCAAAGCACTTGCCGCCTTCATGGGAAAACATGGAGCCATAAAGACCATCCAAAAGCACCGGAACCACCGTCGCGTCTCCCTGCCGGGCCATCAGCTCAAAGCCTTTGCGCAGCTCGTTAAAGTTGCCATGACGGGTGATCTGGCCCTCGGGGAAAAGGCAGACGATCTGCCCCTCTTTCAAAGCTGAGGCCACGCTGCGGATGGCGTCTTTCGCGCGTGTCGCAGAGATCGGCACAGTGCCGACGATGCGCAGGAACCAACGCATCCACCACACGTTATACAAAACGTCCCACATGACGAAACGCACCTGCCGCTCACAGGCAGCGCCGAGAATCAGCGCGTCCACATAGCTGACATGATTCGCCAGCAGCAGCACGCCACCTTTGGCTGGCAACTGGGCGTGATTGATGGAGCGGACCTTGTAAACCGAACGCACCACCAACATGACAACAAAGCGTAACAAATGATGAGGCATCAGTTTAACTGTGTACACCGCTGCAACGATCATGATGCATCCGAGCGTCCAAAACTGTCCGGCAAAATCAAAACCAAGCGCCTTCAGTCCCACGAGCAGCAGCACCGCCAGCACTCCGGCGATACTGTCCAGCAGGTTCATGGAAGATAAAACCAGTCCACGTTTTTCTGCCTCAGCACGGTCTTGGATGAAAGTCTGGATCGGCACCATGTAGCAGCCGCCGAGCAACCCCACGGCCAGCAGGGCATAATCAAAATCCACCACCTGCACCGGCACCGCGCCGCCCCAAATAAGAGCGAGAGCCAGTCCCAGGGCACCCAGGGGAATGATGCCAAGCTGGAGTCCGCGCCGGTTGACCCAGGCAACGATCAGGCTACCCACCACCGTGCCGATGCCGACCATCAGAGTCATTTGAGATGAAGCGCTCGCCGCCCCGCCTGAAGTCGGATCAGGATGCAAAGTCAGGCCGATGTCCACGAACATCGCCGCCAACATGCTGGCGACGAACCAGTAGGTGGAGTTACCGAAAAAAGCGCGTCGCATTGGCAGATCCGACAAACACTCGCGCAGGTTTTTAAAATGCTCCCACCACATCGCCTGACGAAAGCGGATCTCAGGATGCGGGGGCGTGGGCTGGATCGCTAAACCGGCCAGCAAAGCCATGACAGCGACCGCGAAAAGAATCCAGATCGGTCTGGCCGCGGCGCCCCAAGGATCACCTGAACTGGCATAGAGAGAATCAAACCAGATGCCTCCAACTCCGAGTCCTGACAAAATGCCAATCATCGTCACCATTTGCAGCCAGCCTGACACCACCCCCAGCCGACGTGAACCAACGAGCTCCTTGAGAATCCCCATTTTACTTGGGCTGAAGAACGTCGCCTGCGTCGCCAGCAAGAAAAACGTGACCAAGGCCAATAGGATACTGGTCTCCCCCCAGGCCACCTCAAAACAAGCCCCCGTCAGCAGCAGAATGAGGGCCTGAGCCACCAGCATGGCGATCAGGACGGAACGTTTCGCATAACGATCTGAAAGCCATCCCGCCACTGGTGCAAAGAGGACGAATGGCAGCAGAATCATCGCCCCGAGCCAGGCACCGATCTCAGATCCCAGTGCTCCTTTGGCCACTTTGGGTGCCAGCCCGATGAGGATCATTTTCAGGATGTTGTCATTAAACGCATTCAGAGCCGTTGCTCCTAAAACCAAGGCCAGGGAGATCTTGTTTCGTGTCGGCAACACGGGCAGATCATTCAAATCTTCTGGGTCAACAGGGGTGGAATGCATGAGCACCCAATGAGGCAGAGGTCTGGCAAGCTTTCCAGAGTAATCACCGACAGAATTGCCCCGTCCGAAAAAACCATGCCTGATTGTCTCTTTGTGAGTTTGCTCCAAAATGACCGTTCTGAACCGCTCTCATGTCGCATAAACACTCTTCCTCACGCCATAGCCACGGGCTTCAAGCCTTGTTGGCTGGGCTGGGGGCGGCGCTGGCCATCGGCTTCATTGCAGGCATTACAGATTCTACCCATGTGCCTCTGCTTTTAGGCTCCTTCGGTTCATCGGCGGTTCTTGTTTTTGGGTTCCCTGAATCCGGCTTTTCCAAACCGCTACGCGTTGTCGGCGCTCACGTGTTATGTGCTGCCATCGGATTGGTTTTTCTGCATTTTTGCGGTCCCCATTGGTGGGCTCAGGCGCTGAGTGTCGGGCTTTGTATCAGCACCATGCTCTGTCTCCACCTGGTTCATCCACCAGCAGGATCAAACGCTCTGCTCGTCTTCGCCATGCAGCCAGATTGGACCTTTCTACTCTGGCCAACACTGCTGGGGAGCCTCGATCTGATGACGCTGGCCTGGATTTGGCAGCGTCTTTTTCCCAAACCCCATCATCACGCCTGATCTTGCTCTCATGCTTGAAAGTGACCTCCTCGAAAAACTCCGCAAAATCGAACGCCTCTACGCCGGTGCTGCCACCCCAGGCGAGAAAGAGGCGGCTGCCGAGGCCATAGCGCGCATTCGCCAGCGACTCGGTGAGGTGGAGAGGGTGGAAAAGCCCATTGAGTATCGGTTTACCCTCACGGACGGCTGGTCCAAAAAGCTGTTTTTAGCTCTGTTGAGACGTTATGAATTACGCCCCTACCGCTACGCTCGTCAGCGCAGAAACACCGTCATGGTCCGCGTGCCGCGCAGCTTTGTGAATGAGACCCTGTGGCCCGAGTTTTTAGAACTCAGCGAGGTTTTGAAGACTTATTTGGAAGAAGTCACCAATCGCGTCATCGCCCAAGCCATCCATGAAGATGCAGGTGAGGAGGAAATCATCGCAGGCGAATATCTTGGCCAATGAGGCATAAACTTTGGTCTCGAGGCTGAATCCCCCTGCAAAAAGGCGCTTCGGCACGACGTTTGCTCATCCCCCCATTTAATTCATGAATCGTCGTCATTTCCTTCTCAGTTCTCTCGGTGCCACCTTGGCATTACCGAGCATGTCATCGCTCATGGCTAAAACCGTCGGCGGTTCTGTCAAGGCGGCCAAAGGCGCGGGCCTGGGCGCTCGGCGTTTTGTGGCGATTGGAAATCTGCTCGGCTATCAGACGAAAAGCCTTTTCCCCACGACCACAGGCCGCAATTACGAAAAGACGGCCCTGCTGGAACCTGTGTGGGATATTCGTGACAAGATGACCGTCCTGCGTGGACTCGATCATGGCGTGAAAGGAGGGCATTTTGCGGTGCACTCGTTCCTTTCCGGCGTCCTGCATTCTGAGGCTCAAAATCGGCCCGAGGGCAATGTGACCATCGACCAGTTCCTCGCGGACGAGGTGGGCTTTGAGACGCGGTTTCCGGCGCTCACGGTCGGTTCGGAAGGCGGCATCCATGGTGG
>Ga0214163_1001427_pt1 | contig 10304 bp, 7 predicted proteins | sample LakMenepilimnion_2_FD_153001 | JGI IMG/M metagenome (GOLD analysis project Ga0214163, IMG submission 153001) | Freshwater microbial communities from Lake Mendota, WI - Practice 15JUN2010 epilimnion v4 | ecosystem: Environmental > Aquatic > Freshwater > Lake > Epilimnion/Euphotic zone | place... | reverse complement strand
TCAAAATTGTTGGTCAAAAACAATGGAAGCCACGCTGATTTTTCCGCACCAACTTTTTGAACATCATCCGGCGCTGGATCAAAAACGCAAAGTGATCCTTGTGGAAGAATGGCTCTACTTTCGGCAGTTTTCTTTTCATCAACATAAACTCGTATTGCACCGCGCGAGTATGCGAGCATTTGCTGACAGGCTCCTGCAACAAGGGTATGAAGTGATGTATATCGATGGGCTGATGAAGGAGCAGGACTGCCGGAAACTCATTCCCTACTTACAACAACAAGGGGTCAAGCATTTGTATTGGGTGGATACAGAAGACAACTGGCTGGAAAAGCGTATCCGCAGTTCTGCTGCACGTACTGAAATGCAAACAACCATTCTTCGCTCACCTAATTTCATTACTACACAGGAAGAATTCACTGCGTTCTTTTCCGCAAGACGAAGGTATTTCCAGACAGACTTTTATGTGTGGCAAAGAAAACGGTTTAAGATACTCGTTAACCAACAGGAAGAACCACAGGGAGGGCAATGGAGCTATGATGCAGATAACCGGGAAAAATTCAACGGCCAGATTCCTATACCCAGGCTACCAACCGCCGAAGCGGATGATCATATTGCAGAAGCCATCGCATATGTTCAAAAACAATATCCAAATAACCCGGGTGATGCGTCAACCTTTGCCTATCCTGTTACGTACGCTTCAGCGAAAGCATGGCTGCAGGATTTCTTAACCCATCGATTTAAATATTTCGGACCCTATGAAGATGCTATGGTGCCTGCGGAAAACATTTTATTCCATAGCGTACTCACGCCTATGCTGAACATCGGTCTGCTTGATCCAAGGGAAATCATCAATGCGGCCATCAAGTACGCAAAAGAAAATAATATACCGATCAATTCATTGGAAGGATTTATCCGGCAAGTCATCGGCTGGCGGGAATTTATCCGTGCCATCTACCAACTGGAGGGTGGTAAACAACGCACCCGAAATTATTTTGGCTACCACAGAAAAATTCCCGCTTCATTCTGGGACGCTACTACGGGAATCGTCCCGGTAGACACAGTGATCAGGCATATACTTAAAGATGGATACACGCATCACATCAACCGCTTGATGGTCCTCGGAAATGTCATGTTGCTCTGTGAATTTGATCCGGATGAGGTGTATCAATGGTTTATGGAAATGTTTGTAGATGCCTATGATTGGGTGATGGTTCCCAATGTATACGGTATGACGCAATATGCCGATGGCGGCCTGATGGCCACAAAGCCGTATATCAGTGGCAGCAACTACCTGATGAAGATGGGATCATGGCCCAAAGGCCCGTGGCAAGGAACCTGGGACGCGCTATTCTGGCGGTACGTTCATGTAAACAGAGAGACATTAGGCGGCAACCACCGGTTAGGCATGATGGTTAGGACCTTCGATAAATTCAGCAAAGAAAAACAAGACAAGTTGCTGGCTGCCGCGGAGGATTTTCTATCTGGCTTGAACTAGCCACTAGCTATTAGCTACTAGCTATTAGCTATCTTTACACTTGTTATGAAAATCACAGGTACTGAGATCTACAAGTTAACCATCAAGATGGAGCCTTTTGTGATTGCCACAGAAGTATCCTACTACACCCAAAATATTTTCATCCGCATCCATACAGATGAAGGCATCACGGGCATGGGCGAATGTTCAGCCTTTCCCATGTTGGTAGGTGAAACACAGAATACCTGCTTTGAAGTGGCGAAAGATTTTGCGAGGATCACCAAAGGGATGGATCCACTGGATATAGAAGGTGTGTTGAAAACACTGCATCAATACATTGCTTTCAACAGTACCATCAAAAGTGCCTGGGATCTGGCCCTGCATGACATTGCCGCAAAGAAGGCCGGACTGCCGCTATACAAATTTCTCGGAGGTGAAAAGAAAACCATCCAGACCGATCTCACCATCGGCATTGACACACCAGATATGATGGCGCAAAAAGCGGTTGAATTTGTTGCGGATGGGGTGAAGATCATCAAGGTAAAGCTCGGAAAAAAAGGAAAAGAAGATGTGGAACGCATCCGGTTGATACGTGACGCTGTTGGCCCTGATATACAACTACGGATTGATGCCAACCAGGGCTGGGACTATGACACGGCGATAGAAACCTTACAGGCTTTAGGCAAGTATGATATTCAGTATTGTGAGCAACCCATTCCACATCAACTCGATCCGTTGTTGCCCGCACTAAGAAAGCAATCACCCATAAAGATCATGGCTGATGAGTCTGTGTTTGATCATCATGATGCCATCAGGCTGATGGACGCAGATGCAATCGACTACGTCAATATTAAGTTGGCAAAATCAGGTGGCATTCTTGAAGCCAAAAAAATTGCGGATGTTACTAGCGAAAGAGGCATTGCGTGCATGCTTGGCGGTATGTTGGAAAGCAGGCTTGCGCTTACGGCAAAAGTTCATTTTGCCATGAGCCACGATAACATTATTTTCTATGACCTGGACACCTGTTTGCTCGGACAACTGGAAGATCCGGTAGTAGGTGGCGCGAGATACGATAACTATTTTTTACACGTAACCGATGAGCCTGGGATTGCCGCAGATATTGATGAAGCTTTTCTGGCCGGCTGCGAAAAATACATCATTTAATTCAAACACATGGAAGGAAGACATCCCCAAGACAGCCTCGTTGTGATGACCGAACTGGTACTGCCAAATGATACCAACCTGTATGGTAACCTGATGGGTGGCCGTTTGATGTACTGGATGGATATTGCTGCGGCCCTTGCAGCGGGCAAGCATTGCAATGCGCCCGTGGTTACCGCTTCAGTTGACAATATCTCTTTTGAATCGCCGATCAAACTCGGTAATGTGGTTCATATAGAAGCAAAAGTTACCCGGGCATTCAATACATCCATGGAGATCCATATGAAGGTTTGGGGCGAAGATTTCACGCACCAATACAAATACAAGAGTAACGAAGCATACTACACATTCGTGGCACTGGATCCGAATCGAAAACCGAGACCCGTACCTGCTGTGATCCCACAAACGGAAGAAGAAAACAAACTGTTTGACGGTGCACTTCGTCGCCGCCAGTTAAGGCTGATCCTCGGCGGAAAAATGAAACCTGATGATGCGCAGGAATTGAGAGCCTTGTTTATAAAAGATTAAGGCTCTGGCCGATAATTTATGGGCAGCATATTGCCGAATTTCTCGTAACTCCAGAATCCGGAATAAGCGATCCGCAAAGGGGTTTCAGGAAGTCCGAGTTCAGAAAACACCACTGGCTTCATCAGCATGGTAAGATCTGACTCAATGCCTTTGGGTAAGCTCCCAGAGACCATGGTCTGTTGTGCCAGTGCATTTTTGTAAATCGGATTCCTTAAATATTGCACCGTGATCTTGTCGTCCCACGACAAATATTTTTGCCCGGTTGCCGAATCGGTGTACACAAGGGTAAATTCAGACACAGGATTTTTCACCAGTTTGACGGACCCATTGTTGGATATCTGTATTTTCTTGAAAAACCTGAACTGCTGTTGTTCAGCCATGCCTGCATAGAGGGAATGAAACAGATGCATGGTGCTGCCGTAATAGTATTCTTTGCGCTTCTTGATGTATCGCTTCGTAACGGGGCTGTCCAGCTCCGTGTAACGCGCGAAACCTGCGAAATAGGTTCTACCCGATTCTTCATCGATATAAAAATCCTGTAAATCGAAAAAGATCCTGTATCCCAGTTCCCGGTTGACCACCTCGAGGGGTTTATCAGCATGCGCATAAACATCCCGCTTTCCTTCTCCTGCACTGAAATATACCTCGCTTTCATTGCGGATGGTGCTTTTTAAGCCTGGCGTAGTGATCCCGAGGAACTGGCTTCGGAAAAGATCCATCATGCGCTTCCGGCGTTCATCGGTCATGATCAGGATACTCCGCATTTCCTGGGGCCTTGCATTCAGTTTGAAGACAAAGCGAAGATCTTTGTCTGCTACCGTAATACCGTGCACGATCACCTCATAGGAAACGAAGCTAACTATGAGTTCAAACAAGCCATGTTCGGGAACCCTTAAGATAAAGTCACCCTGGGAATTGGTTGTGGTTCCGATGGTGGTATTGTTGAGGTAAACAGAAGCTCCACTGAGGGGCTCACCGGATTCATTGCTGATGACCTTTCCGGAAATAGAAATCTGTGCATGGGCAATCTGAAGGAACAGGCACCCTATGATCAGAAAGAGAATCCTCATTTATCGAGTTTAGTCATCAGGTGGTGTTTGCTTTTCAGCATATACTTCCGGCTTTGTTCGATGGCATCCATCACCTTTTCCAAAATATTATCAACGGAATCATTGTAGTCGATGTTCAATGGCTCCTTGAATTTAACAGAAAGTAAAGAACCTTTCTTTTTGAACGAGAGTCCTTTTTTGGTAAAAGCCCGCCAGAAACCATTGATGACCACCGGTACTACGATAGGCCTGTTCTGCTTAATGATATGAGCCGTCCCTTTTCGTCCGGGCGCAAAAGGCTTGGTGGTGCCTTGCGGGAAAGTAATGACCCAGCTGTCTGAGAGGGCTTCGTTGATTTTGGAGGTATCCGCCGTATCCACATTCCGCTGCACTTCCTCCCCATTTGCCCTCCAGGTCCGTTTTACGGTAATGGCACCGGCCAGGGAAAAAATCCTGCTCAAAAAGCTGCCTTTCATGGTTTCTTCAGCGGCAACATAATAGACGTTGGTGAACGGATTCAGGAGATAATAGGGGATACCCAGTTTGTTCTCTTTCCGCCACTTTACCGCACAGAAAATATGCAGGAAGGTGATCACATCGGCAAAATAGGTCTGGTGGTTGGAAACAAACAACACATTTTGCTTCGGCAGACCCTTTAGGTGCTCCGTACCGGAAATACTGATTCGGTTGATTAACGCAAGGCCTGGATATGACAGAATACCAACGGTGGCATACACCAGTTTCCTCACGGGGTTAAACCGAGTCAATCGTTGTATAAAATCATGCATATCTATACACTAGGCCATGCAATGTAATGATTTTAGTGGCAAAAACATGACGCAAATCTACCTGCAAAATGAAAACTAATACTTACATTAAGGAATGGCTGCTATAAAAAATCCCTCCTACAAGTAGCAGGAGGGACGAAATAATACATCAGTCAAATATTATCTACCCATGATAACAACTTTTTCATTTACGATTTGGCCATCAGCGAAGCTAACAACCAACATATATACACCAGGTTCAAAGTTACTACCGTTCAGGCAAATCTGGTTCTGGCCTTTGGATACTTTCAACTTCATTGTCTCTATTGTTTTACCAGCCATGTTTAACAGTTTCACAGTTGCCTCCTGTGTTTGATTACTGTTAACTACAAATTTAGGGGTGCCGGTAACAGGATTGGGTGATACTTTTAGAGATTGTTCATTTAATCCAGACTCCCTGATGATAGCTATTTTTGAAAAGGAGGATTTGCCATTTAGACTTACCGTTTTCAACCTATAATATATTTTGCCATTTACGGGTCGGAAGTCTGAATAATTATACTTTCCACCATACTTTCTTGAGGTAACGGTACCAGCAGTTGAAAAATTCTGGTTATTATAGCTGTATTCTACCACATAATATTCAGTTTGAGATTCCTCTTTTGCTTCCCAACTGATGAGGTTTTTCCCGATTACCTGTTCAGCCTTTATATCAGATACCTGTCCAGGTAACAACATCAAACACTGATGCAGGCTGAGGTCATCAAGCGCCCAGTCATTACCACCCCCACCAGGAGCATTATTCCTGATTTTAAATGTGATAGATGTAGCTGCCCCTGTAGTGAAGGTAAAAGATTTTTGCACCCATCCAGTTCCATAAGATATATCACCTGAAGTATAATAATCAATGTCATCAATTGAGTAGGCGAGTGCGGGTTTTACACCGGGGGCAGGAGGAAACATTGGACCATCTATAGTTGGATCCGCGGCACATCTGCCACAAATATTCCGAATCCAGAATCGAAGTGTGTACAAAGAATTGGGCATCAATCCTGACACTGTTGCGAAGAAAATTGTAGACGGTTGATAAGATGCATTCACCATCAAAAAATATCCACCACTAACGCCGTTTCCGACTGGCGCGTTACCAGCTGAATTTGTAGTACCAGTGTGGTCCCCAAACACATCCCAAACAGTAAATACCCTGTCGGAGTTTGCGGGTGTTGAGCCCGAATACTGGGTAGGGCTTGAATTCTTTACAACTGCGTACTGCCCATCCTGTGGCCCGTTAGCAGATACCGTTTGATAAGTAAAACCGGTCACATGCAAAGATGCACTTCTGTTTTGGGTAGTACCCATCTGAAATGTGCCATATGCCTCGTTGTACAACGTATTCGTCACATCAAAAGTTCCACAAGCTATATTCGGACACAAATGAACCCGGATTGAGTCAAGGGTAACGGTACTGGAAGTATTATATGTGAATCTGTTATTGCTAATCGTGATATAGCCACCATTTGCAGCAGTTACCCGTACCTTAAAGGTAGCCTGAATAATAGTTGAGGAACTATAGAATCTTGGGATAGTTGAGCCACCGGTAATCGAACCACCATTTGCAGGCGGAACACCAGCAGACTGACCAAGATTAATGGTAACGTTGGAACCGGAAATTTGCGCCATGTCATCCCCGGCTGCATCGGTATAACTACCTGTATTGGTTACAGTACTAACACCTTCGTTTGTTTTTGCTTGCAGTGAACCCGGGATATAGGTTGTTCCTGTTGGAACAACGCCTAGAAATCTTACGCGTGTGAAGTTTGTACCGTTCAGTACATTTATTACACCTCTGATCTCGAGGGTATCACCGTTGTTGGCTGCCCCACCATTGGGTCTCGAGATATTCACATAGTAGTTCTGGAAATTGACACTTGACTGCGAGAACCCTGCGGTCAGCAAGCCAGACATCATCACAATTAACAGAATTTTTCTCACTGCTCTCGGATTTGATCAGATAGATAGCGGGCTTTGACGATAGATATTGTATATTCTAGTCACTATCTACCGCAGAAAAAAACCCATTCATCGAAATCGTACTTTTACGATGCTGTACCACGCTCTTTATCTAGTTGATTAGCCTATGTCAATAAAACGCGCAAGAGGAAATTGTAGTATTTAAGTCATTATGCTTTGTGTTATTTTAGTCAACATTAAGCTTTAACAGTCTCTGTTTTGCCGTTTCACAGTAAAGGTTCAAGGATCTGTAAGCATCTTAAGGAAAGATTAATTTTTGTATGGTTGTGCACTAGAGGGTTTTTACGATTGCCTGGTGTTTTACTATTATTGTAATCAAATGTGTACAGCATGAAGTCTGCCATAGCAATATTTGACATGGATGGTATTATTATTGATTCTGAACCCCTTTGGTTTGAAGCAGCAAATGAAGTATTCAGTAAGGTTGGGTTCAAGATTACGCCAAAGGAGTATGCTTCATCAATTGGATTGAGAACCAGGGAATTTGTAGCATTCTGGCTTGACCATCAGGGTCTGAATACTGCGTTTGGTGAAGAGTTAGAACGCAATATCAATCATTTGATTATCAATAAAATCCTAGACAAAGGCGAGGCAATGCCCGGATTATACTCATGCCTCAATCATTTAAAAAACAACGGAATCACCATCGGTCTCGCCTCATCTTCACCCCTAGCGCTCATAGACGTTGTTGTAGATAAACTGAATATAAGGTCCTATTTCTCTGCATTTGCTTCTGCGGAAGATCTGCCTTTTGGAAAACCTCATCCCCAGGTCTATCTGAATTGTGCAATGGCTCTTGAGCAGCCGCCATCCAGATGTATCTGTTTTGAAGACTCATTCAACGGATTGATCTCCGCCAAATCAGCGAGAATGTTATGTATTGCCATTCCTGCGCCAGAATTTCGGCACCAACCCAGATTTCAGGCTGCCGACTTGATTCTGAACTCCTTAGAGGAATTTGATCTCGATCTAATTGAGAGATTGAGAGATTGACGCCGCATTGCCACATTACCGCATTGCCTCATTGACTAATTGTCAATAGATATTGTACCAAACAAAAAAACCCGGCTAATGCCGGGTTTTTCATTGTTTGGTACAATATCTATTGACCGTCCCCTTCTTCCATCTTCTTCTTCAGCTCAGCGAGAACACCAAGGTCACCCAGGGTTGTTTTCTCCACTTTGCCTTGAACGTCTTTCACTGCCTTCTTTGTTTTAGCAGCTTCAACCTTCTTCTCTTTGGCAACGGCTTCTTTCTCTTCGTACTTCACTTGCTCCCAGATGCGTGCGTGGCTAACCACAATACGCTTCTCATTGCGATCGAATTCAATCACCATGAACGGCAGTGTTTCTTCTGCTTTCACAGGCGATCCGTCTTCTTTCACCAGATGACGGCCGGGCGCAAAGCCTTCCAGTCCGTAAGGAAGCTGAACAATCGCACCTTTGTCATCTTTACGGGAGATCGTTCCCTCATGTACTGATCCTACAGCGAATGTCTCCTGCAGGGTGTTCCAGGGATCTTCTTCCAGTTGTTTATGACCAAGTTGCAGTTTCCTGTTCTCCTTATCGATATTCAAAATCGCTACGTCGATGTTTGAAGCCACTTTCGTGTACTCTGACGGATGGTTGAAACGCTTCAGCCAGCTCAGGTCAGAAATGTGGATCATACCGCCGATACCAGGCTCGAGCTCAACAAACACACCGTAAGGCGTGATGTTCTTAACGATACCCTTGTGACGGCTCTCTGTAGGATACTTGCTTTCGATATCGCTCCAGGGGTCATTGGTCAACTGCTTGATAGAGAGGCTCATCTTACGGCTTTCTTTATCCAGCGTTACAACCTTCGCTTCGTACTCGTCACCAAGTTTGAAGAACTCCTTCGCGTTGATCGGGGTATTAGCCCAGGTGATCTCAGATACGTGAACCAGGCCTTCCACACCAGGGAGGATTTCAAGGAACGCACCGTAATCTTCGATGTTCACCACCTTACCTTTCACCAGTGCACCTTCTGAAATGGCTTCAGGAAGTGTATCCCACGGGTGTGGTGTCAATTGCTTCAGACCAAGGCTGATACGGCGTTTCTCATCATCAAAGTCGAGAACAACCACATTCAGTTTCTGATCCAGTTTCAACACCTCTGAAGGATGATTGATCCGTCCCCAGCTGATGTCAGTGATATACAACAAACCATCTACGCCGCCAAGGTCAAGGAACGCACCGAAATCGGTGATGTTCTTGATGGTACCTTCCAGTACCTGACCTTTCTCGAGTTTGGACATGATCTCGAGACGCTGTGCTTCGATGTCGCTTTCAATAAGGGCTTTGTGAGATACCACGGCATTCTTAATGGCTTCGTTGATCTTCACCACCTTGAATTCCATGGTCTTACCTACGAACTGATCGTAGTCTGTAACAGGCTTAACGTCAATCTGTGAACCTGGCAGGAAGGTTTCCATACCATAGATGTCAACGATAAGACCGCCTTTGGTTTTGCTGGTAACCAGACCGGAAACCACTTCACCAGTTTTGTGTACTTCCACGATCTTTTCCCATGCACGGGTGACCCTGGCTTGTTTACGGCTGAGGTGAAGATGACCTTCACGGTCTTCTTTCTCAACAACCATAACTTCCACGACATCGCCAGTCTTGAGATTGTGCAAATCGCGGAATTCGTTCAAGGAAATCAGACCATCGGACTTAAAACCAATGTTTAAAACAACATCAGTCTTGGTGAGGCCTACAACAATTCCCTCGATCATTTCACCATCGGTAATGCTGCGGAACGTATTCTCATACGCTGCATCATACTTTTGTTTTTCTTCGTTGGTGTACGAAGTGACATTTCTTTTGTCAACGCTCCAGTCAAAATCATCATGAGCTGAGGCGATTGCGGGGGCAGTTACATTTTTGTTTTCTTCCACTTAAAAAGTCCTCCTTTTTGTAAAATTAACAGGGATTTTATGGCCCTGTTTGGGGACGGCAAAGGTAGGGCTAAAAACCGTTAAATTGTAGAAAATGGCGGCTTTTTTCCTAATTTTCGATGGTTTTTCATCTACCAGAGAAGAGCCATGGGCCTCGTACTGCCATTGTGTAACCCATTTACTTAACTTACAACCATGAAACAATACCTGTTGGCTCTCCTTGGCATTTTCAACCTCTTTTATGCTGGCAGATCCCTGGCTCAGCCAAAGATCAGCATTACCATTCCCAAAACCATGGAAAATGGTCCTCTAAACGGACGATTACTTTTGCTGTTCTCTACCAACAAAGCAGCTGAACCCCGCTTCCAGATCGA
>Ga0214163_1001425_pt1 | contig 10314 bp, 7 predicted proteins | sample LakMenepilimnion_2_FD_153001 | JGI IMG/M metagenome (GOLD analysis project Ga0214163, IMG submission 153001) | Freshwater microbial communities from Lake Mendota, WI - Practice 15JUN2010 epilimnion v4 | ecosystem: Environmental > Aquatic > Freshwater > Lake > Epilimnion/Euphotic zone | place... | reverse complement strand
CCGTCCGAAATATCGCAACGTACGGAGAGTATCTGCTCCTGGCTGCGACGCCATACAATCGGATCCTCTTGCGAATACTCCAGATGACCGACTTGCTGCAGCGGGACGCTTTTGCCAGTTAATGTAAAGAGGGTCATGTCTTCGAATTGATCAAGGTTCAATCGTTCCTCGTCGATTGCTCGAGCGACGACTGGAATAGTCTCGGTTCCTTCTCGGAAGTAGGAAATGGTTGAACCGCTCAAGAGTGTTTGGAGTCCAAGTTCGATTTCTTGAGGAGAGAGGCCTAGTAAACGCGCTCGGTCTTGGTCGATCTTGACTTGGATGGTCTTCGCAGGTTCTTCCCATTCAAGGTTTACATCGACGGCTGCGGGATCGGCTCGCATGATTTCGCGAACACGATTTGCATAATGGCGGACGACGGTTTTGTCTGGCCCGACAACACGGAATTGAACGGGGTAACCGACGGGTGGACCGAAATCGAGTCTGAGCACGCGGGTCGAAGCCGCGCTGAATTGCGGGTCATGTTCGAATATGTTTTTTAGGTAGGTGCGCAGTCGTTCTCTCGCGTCGGTGCTCGAAGTGAGGATGACAAGTTTCCCAAAGCTGGGGTTTGGTAGATCTGGATTAAGTGCAAGGAAAAACCTTGCGGAACCAGCTCCGATGTAAGACGCCACATGCAGGACATCTCCCGGGCCAACAGTCGCATCCGCAGCGGATTTCTGGTGGGTGTTTTCTTCATTCGATAACTGGTTGGAGTGCCCATCGATGAGAGGAAGTACGATGGCTTCGACGCGTCGTACCATTTCCGCCGTCGCTCCAATTGAGGCACCTTCACTCATTCTCAAGTCCACCAGCAATTCAGGACGGGAGGATTGCGGAAAGAACTGTTGCTGCAATTTGGTCATCGCATAACCAGCTACAAGGAACAGCGCGAAGGTGGTTCCAACAACGAACCAAGGTCGCTTGACCGCTGCGCTGACGATAGATCGCAACATGCGGTGAAAGGGTGTATCGAACGCTTGATGCGGATCGTGATCTGCTCCCTGATGATGCTTTGCGGGATCGGGAAGGAGATGCAGCCCAAGCAAGGGGGTAAAGAGAACGGCGACAAACCAAGAGGTAACCAAGGTGATCCCTACGACCCAGAATATACCACCTGCATACTCGCCTGAGGTCGATGGTGCAAAGCCCACGGGTAAGAACCCCGCAACGGTAATCAATGTTCCAGAGAACATGGGGAATGCGGTGGAGGTCCAAGCGTAGGTGGCAGATTCAAGCCGATTCCAGCCTTGCTCCATTTTCACTGCCATCATTTCTACGGCGATGATCGCGTCGTCAACCAGCAGTCCGAGGGCGAGGATCAAGGCACCCAGGGAGATTCGATCTAGGTTCATTCCCATTGCATTCATGATCACAAGGGAAATCGCTAAGACCAACGGTACGCTCAACGCCACGACGATACCGGTCCGAAGGCCGAGGCTGATGAACGAGACGATCAACACAATAATCAACGCTTCGAGAAACGATTTAACGAACTCTCCAACAGATTCCTCTACTACCTTTGGTTGAAAGGAGACCGTATCGATTTGGATTCCAGCGGGGACTTCTGCTCGCAGGATTTCAAGTTCCTTGGCGAGAGCTTTGCCCATCTCCAGCACGTTGCCCCCTTTGCTCATCACTAGCCCTAGGGATACGGCAGGTTTGCCATTGAATTGCATCAGAAAGGTCGGTGGCGTTTCATAACTGCGAGAGACTTTGGCTACATCTCCGAGTCGAAAGAGTTTGCCGGATGCTTCGATTGGTACAGCTTCGATTTCCTCTAATCCGCCAAAGTTGCGACTGACTCGCACGTGGATGCGATCTTCAGCGGTATCGATGCTACCGGAGCGAAGCATTCCGCTTTGGCGAGCGACACTGTCGAAGATTTGCTGTGGTGTGATTCCAAGGGTTGCAAGTTTCTGATGGGAGAACTCGACGACGATTTGCTCTTGCTGCTCGCCGATAATATCGACTTTCTCGACATCCGCGACCTTTAACAGTCGTTTGCGAGATTGCTCACACAATCGCTTGAGTTCCGCTAGAGAGTAATCATCGCCGGTGAACGAATAGATGGCACTGTAGACATCACCGTACTCATCATTGACGCTTGGGCCGATCAGTGTGCTTGGTAGTTCACCTCGAATGTCATCGAGCTTTTTGCGGATTTGGTACCAAGTATCGTTGACTGCTCGACCTCGAACGGAATCTTTGAGTTGCACGAGCGTCATCATTCGATCGCTGATGCAATACGTCAGAAGAAAATCGAGTTTGGGAGTTTCTCGAAGTTTATCTTCGATTCGTTGTGCCACGTAGCGTTGCATTTCATCGGGAGTGGCTCCGGGCCAGACCGCACCTACGACACATGTTTTGATCGCGAAGCTAGGATCTTCCGCGCGACCCATTTGGAAGTAAGCGGCTAATCCAGCGACACTGCAAGCAAGCATGAGAAACCAAACGAACGCTTGGTGCGTGACCGCCCATCGCGAAAGGTTCCAGCGATGGTCCTCGGAATTGGAGCTTGGCCGATCATTCACTTGTGACATGTCATGATCTGGAGAACGGTCATTGCCTGGAGACGGACTTGCATGCATGAGAATTCGCCGAGCCAAACGCTAGAGGAGGTCTTGCCAAATACGAACGCGGCACTGGGCGTCGATACGTTGAACGCCGGCGCTGACGATTTTCTCGCCGGGAGCAAGGTCACCTTGGATGACAGCCCGTTGTGAACCGTACTTCAAGATTTGCACGTTGACTGATTCCACTGAGCCGTCGTCGCGAATCCGCCACACGATAGGAGATGATTCGACTTGCGCGATCGCCCCCATCGGCACGCTGATCCCTTCTTCGTGGCTCTGGTCGATTTGAACGGTAGCGGTCAGCCCGAGAGCTAAGTCGGCTGGAGGATCGATCAGCGTAAATCGAGCGTCATAGGTTCGAGATGTGGGATCGGCCACGGGGGATACTTCCCGTAGGACGCCTTGGACGACCAAATCAGGTCGGGACCAAAACCGGACGGTAGCATTCCGTTGGTCGAGCATGTGTTGCATCGACTCGGGGACACTGATCGCCGCTTCCATTTCATTGCCGTGCACCCACTGAACAACAGGTTGCCCCGGAGATACCACTTGGCCAACCTCTGCCATGATTTTGGTCACTAGGCCGTCTTGGTCGACTTCTAGCTGTGCGTAATCCCGTTGGTTTTTTGCCATCATCCAGCGGTTTTCAGCAGCGCGAAGTCGAGCGCGAGCCGTATCGCGAGCAGCGACTGCCAAGTCGTAGTCGGATTGGCTGGTAGATCGCGTTTGGCGTAAATCGGCCAATCGTTTTTCTTCGGCTTCGATCTGAATCAATTGCGATCTAGCTGCTTGTAAATCCGACTCGGCGACTTGAATCTGTAAATCAAAGTCTGTGGGGTCTAATCGAAATAGTACTTGGCCCTTACGCACTCGATCCCCAGCTTCCACATGCCGCTCGACGATTTTGCCTGCAACTCGAAACCCTAGTAAGCTTTGGTAACGGGCTTGAAGCGTGCCGGAGAAAGTTCGTTGGCTGGGGTTGTTCGCGGTGCGATCAGCGATGGTGAAAGCCCGAACCAGTAGTTCCGTACCGTTTGATGATAACGGAGAGGAAGTGTTTCGAAGCGAGTTTTGCTTCGAATTAGAATTCGAATGCGATGCCGGATGGGGTGCGGCTTCGTGTGAGAAGAAGATCATCCACGCTAGTCCTGCGAGCATGATACTTCCGACGACCCAACGGATGATCCAAGGTGAAAACGAAGTCTTTAAGGGGATCGAACTGCTCATAACTCTGTCCTTTGTATTTCTTCGAAGCGAGGTAGCACCTCGGCCGACATTTGTTCGACTTGTTCTAAGTATTCCTCGACGGCCAGTATCGGTTGCCAATTAAAGCCGTTTAGGAGTGTGCAGCAGTGCACTCGCGTCGCGCGGATTGGATCCATGACACCCAGGGCGGGTAAGGACGGACTGCTGGCAGAAAGAATCTGAGACCCGAAGGTGATCGCCCATAATCCGAATACCATTTCTTCCGGGCTAAGGGGATGCGTGTTTGGAAGCTGTGTGGATGCAGTATTGGTTTTGTGGGTTTGATTGGAACCGGGCAAGTCTCCGGATTGAATTCCTTCGCGGACCAAGCCTGCTACGATGGCCATGCATCCAGCTTCGCATTCCCGAATACATGCTTGGCGATCGGACGAAGATTTGTCCCAGATGTTTGCGTGCCGCATCCACTGTTCGATCTGAAATTCTTCACGGCAATGCTGCGTGTAGAATTCGCATGCGAGCCCGATTCGCATCAATCTCTCCCTGCTTCTCCCTGTCGACTGAGAAGCGAAGTTAAAGAGGCGTTGCCGAAGCTTCATGGCGTTGTAAGCCAGAGCTAGGACGATTTCTTCTTTGTTGGGGAAGTGGTTGTAGATGGTTCCTTTGGCGTACTGCATGCTGGCCGCAACGCGGTCCATCGTCAGGGCGTGGAAACCTTCTTGGAGCAAAATCGGCTTGGCGACCCTGAGGATTTCCTGGGTTCGCAGTTGAATTTCTCGTTGTTTTCGCGTTAGTTCGACCATCGCGTCAATTATTGACGCCGCGTCAAATTCGACAACCCTGATTTTGACCAATATTCTCCGAGAAAAACGAATTCGACATCGGTGCGGTGGGGTTATAAAGAAAGCTTCTGGAGTTTCTGCCAACTTGAAAGCTTCGAACCCGAGGAGATAGATAGCGATGAGATGTCCTAAACCAAACAATTCTTGGCCGGCTCGTGCCTGTTGTTCGGGCCTTGCATTAAGCGTTTTTACTTCTTTTTTGTTCACGGATGCGGCCATCGGGCAAGAGAAGTCAGGGGCGGTTCAAGAGAAAAACGTGCGGGAGTCGTCGGCTTCTAGCAAGTCGCCTCCGTTTATGCGGGTCTTGGAGTCCGAGGATGGCAAGCCGGAGGAATTGCAATGTGCGATTGCGAAATACCGGATTACCACGGGCCCATTTCAGGGTGCGGAAGTTCATTTAATCGGGGCGGTGCACGTAGGAGAGAAGTCTTACTACCAGCGGCTCAATAGCATGTTTAAATCGTATGAAGTGATTCTTTACGAGTTGGTCGCTGAGTCGACCGATCGACCGCGAAAGAGCGAGCGGAGGCGTGGTGGAAATCCGATCAGTTCGATCCAAGGTGGGATGAAGGACGCTTTGAAGCTCACGTTTCAGCTCGAGGAAATCGATTATCAAGCGAAGAATTTCGTGCATGCCGATATGAATCCGAGCGAATTCAGTGAGGATATGTCCAAGCGGAATGATGGGATTGTGAGTTTAATGGCGCGTGTGATGGGGGCTGGTTTTGCGACCCAAACGTCGAAAAAAGTAAATGAAGCCCAGTCGGAGATGATGAGTGCAATGCTCAGCGGCGACCCGGTGAAGCTTCGCAGGGCCATGGCCAAACAGTTCGAATCGCTCGACAATCAAATGGTTGGGATTGCGGATAAAGACGGAAAGAGTACCCTTCTGACCGAGCGAAACGCCAAGGCGTTTTCGGTTCTCGAAGAGCAATTGCAAGCTGGCAAGCGCAAGTTGGGTGTCTTTTACGGCGCTGGACACTTTCCCGATATGCACGATCGGTTGCTCAGGGATTTCCAAGCTGAGTTGGTGGAAACCGATTGGGTGGAAGCTTGGAATCTGCGCAGCGATGCTGTGAAAGCGAAGCCGTGAAGTCCGTTCCGACCATCCTCATTCATTCACTTTCGATCGTTTACCCATGGCTGTTCCACGCATTGCAATTGTCGGTCGTCCGAACGTAGGCAAGAGTTCCATCTTCAATTGGCTTGCGGGCCGGCGTTTGGCGATCGTTGAGGATTTTGCCGGCGTTACCCGGGATCGACTGAACACGATGCTCGAGCATAACGATCGTCACTTTGAGTTGATCGATACGGGTGGGATCGGCATCGAAGACGTAGATAACTTGACCGATCAAGTCGAAGGTCAGATTCTTGCGGCGATTGAAGAAGCCGACGTGTTGCTATTTGTGGTCGATTCCCGCAGTGGACTCGTGCCGCTTGATTCGGAAGTTGCCGATCGGCTTCGCAGGGTCAACAAGCCGATTCTTTTGCTTGCGAACAAAACCGATAGCCCGTCACTTGATTCAAACGCGGATGAGTTTCATCAACTTGGTTACAAGAACTTGATGAGGATCAGCGTGTTGCAGAATCGCAACAAAACCGATCTGCTTGACTGGATCGTCGGGCACTTGCCTGACTTTGATGCGGACCCGGGTGAGATTGAACCGCCGACGATGAAGGTTGCAATTGTTGGGCGACGTAACGTCGGCAAAAGCACTTTCGTCAATACGCTTGTGAAAGAGGATCGATGTATAGTCAGTGAAGTCCCCGGAACGACGCGCGATAGCGTCGACGTGATGTTCGAGCTCGATGGCTACAAATTCATGGCGATCGATACGCCGGGTCTTCGCCGTAACAAGAGTATTCGGACGGACATCGATTGGTACGGTTTGCACCGCGCTCAGCGAAGCGTGCGACGAGCCGATGTTGTGCTGTTGTTTTTCGATTGCACCGAACCGATGAGCAAGGTCGACAAGCAGCTTGCGCACTACATCCATGACGAGTTTAAACCTTGTATCTTCGTAGTGAATAAATGGGACAAGCTCGCTGGCTTTATTCCGACAGAGCGCTGGGTTGAATACATTCGAGAGCATTTTCCCACCATGGCTTATTGCCCCATCGCATTTGTGACCGGGCAAACAGGGAAGAACGTTAAAACGCTTTTGAATCACGCTCAGATGCTTTTCAAACAAGCCAAGGAGCGAATTTCAACAAGCATGCTCAACAAGCTTGTCAAAGCGGCGTTGGAACGTCACGAACCACCGTTGTACCAATTGAAACGTCCTAAGATTTACTATGCGACTCAAGTCGCTTCAGAACCACCAACGATTATCCTTGTTTGCAATCAGCCACAAGGCTTTAGCAATCAATACCGACGTTATCTGCTGAACTTCCTGCGCGACCATCTCCCTTTTGGTGAGATCCCCATCAAGCTCTATCTGCAGCCGCGCAAGCGAGATGACGAACGGGATGAGATTCAAGGAGAAGGAGCAGCGGTCGCACCTCGCGGAAAACCTGGAGAGCAGTGGGAAGGAGCATTCGACGAAGACGAGGATCTTGCAAGCCTTGGTCAGACGGGCTTTGAGGATGTCGATCTTGAACAGAGCGATGACGATGAATATGAAGAGGATGAGTATGAAGAGGATGAGTACGAAGAGGACGATGACGAAGAGGGCGATGACGAAGAGGACAAGGACGGAGAAGTCGAGGACGAAGAGGATCTAGACGAAGAGGAGCAAGAGCTAGATGAAGAGGAACTCGCCAGCGACGATCAGGACAGCGACGAACTAGACGGCGACGATCAAGAAGAAGAGTACGACGAAGACGAAGAGGATTACGAAGAAGAATATCTTGATGCTGGCCCGTTTGATCTAAAGTCCATCGATAGCGATGAAGGTTTGTCGGATGCCCAAGACGCAGAGGATCCTCAGGGTGGGGCTCAGGAGTCTGGTGGTGTCGATAAACCACTCGCCGAAGATAGCGTCGAGAAAAAAGGTAAGGGCCGAGGCAAAGGTAAGAAGTAAGCAGTAAGCAGTAAGCTCGCGTCGATGAGGGCGTGGCTTGTTGCGACGCTTGGACGTGCAGCATTGAGCCTTATAGGATAAGTCGCGGTTTAGATCAGTTGCTTTTCATCTGAGGTGCAAGTGTCTTATGAGGCAGTCGGTAGGTAAGGAAGATCGGATCGGTTATATCGGCTTGGGGAATATGGGCTGGCCTGGTGCAAGGCACTTGCGCGAGGCTGGGGCTAGTGTTGTGGTGTGGAACCGCAGTGTTGAGCCGATGGTGCGGGCAGAGCAGTTTGGGATGCAGCGGGTTGGTTCACCAAGTGAGCTTGCACGCGAAGTTGCGGGTGGAATCATCTGTTTGAATCTTGCGAATACCGACGCGGTTGAGTCGGTTGTATTTGGGGAGAAAGGGTTGATCGAAACTCTTTCCAAGGATTCGTTGATCATTGATTTCGGAACGACAAGCGTTCCTCAGACGCGTCGATTCGCCGAGCGCGTGGCTTGGGTTGATGCACCGGTAAGTGGCGGACAAGTCGGAGCGGAAGCTGCGACGTTATCCATTATGGCTGGAGGTAGCGAAGCTGATTTTCAACGGGCGTTACCAGTGCTCAATACGGTTGGGAGTCGTGTCACGCACATCGGACCGGTCGGGGCAGGGCAGGTAGCCAAGTTGGCTAACCAGCTTATCGTCGCACAGTGCATTGATGCGGTGGCACAAGCGATTCGGCTGGCGGAGCTCTCAGGGGTGGATCCTAAGTTGGTTCGTGAAGCACTGCTTGGCGGATTTGCGGCGAGTCGGATTCTTGATCTGCATGGGGATCGAATGATTCGTCGGGACTTCCAGCCTGGAGGGCGTTCCGAGTTACAGCTCAAAGATGTTAGGTTGATTTGTGAGCTTGCTGAAAGTGTTGGGTTTGAGTCCGCAACGCTTGAGCATTGTCGGAATCAATGGGAGTCGTTCGTCCATGAACTTGGGCATGGCAATCTCGATCATTCAGGTTTATTCAAGATCTACGAGCAGGATTGATCATGAAGCGTGCAGCGATCCGCTGGTTTGTCGCGATCGTTGGAGTATGTATTGCGATGGACACGATTCCTAGGGAGCGATTTCCGGCACCTGGGTTTCAGGATTGGTTACATCGACAGCTTGATAGGTTGGGGCTCTCGCAAGGATCCTGGCCGTTGTTTGCGCCTAATCCTGTGTTGAACAACGGACTCGTTGTTGCAGAGGTTACGGATCGCAAGGGGGATTCGGCCACTTGGAGTTCCATCGACTGGGCGCAAGCTGATCCGTGGGTGAAGTTCATTCGATTTCGGCACATGAATTACCTTCAGCGGCTACCGCGAAACTCCATTGCTGCTGGGGATTTCGCAGACTATCTCTTGCGAGCTATTCCGGAGCGGGAGAAGGCGACTCCGAGTGTGCGCTGGAGCGCAGAGAACGAGATGTTGCCACCGGTTGAGCTTGTCGCTCCGATGCGCGAGGTTCGGCTTTATCATTACCGCGATAGTATGGTAGTAGGAGAGGGAGTAGCGGGAGTCGATGCACCATTGCCGCCACAGAGTCAGACGGTCTGGAGCACGCAGATAGGTTTTTTAGCACGTCGTCCGAGGGAACCATGAAAGCCTTCGATCGGTTCCTATTTGAGTCCGGCAATGCGCAGATATTACCAGTACTGCGGATTGGGTTTGCGATTTTGATCCTTGTTCAATCGCTTGTACTCTTGCCAGATGTGGCGTATTGGTTCTCCGATCAAGGTGTTCTTTCAACTCAGAGTGCGCGTCGGCTTGCAGGTAGCCAGAAGTGGTCCATGTTCTTTCTTGTAGAAGGTGAAGCTTGGGTGGCTTACTTTGGAGTGATTTCGCTTTTTGTGCATGGCTTGCTATTGGGTTTAGGTGTGTATTCGCGTGTGCAGTTAGCGGCGATTTTTCTTTGGCTCGTATCCTTCCAGCACCGCATGCCGCTTATCCATGATGGCGAAGATACCGTATTTCGTTTGTTCGCATTTTTCTTGATGTTTCTGCCGTTGGATGCAAGTTATTCCCTTACGGGGTTTCTTAGAGGCAAGCCAATTGAGCAAGTGGCGGCCGGGCAGTTGTGGGGTTTGCGACTTATTCAGATCGAGATGACAGCGATCTATGCGTCGACGTTCCTCAGCAAGCTTGCTGGCGAGACATGGCAGAACGGAACGGCGTTGTGGTTTGTCTCAAGGATGAATGACAATTACGGGCGGCTGATACCAAGCGAGTGGTTTGATTCGCATTGGATGAGTCAGATAGGGTCGTATGGGACATTAGCGATTGAAGCATTTCTGCCGATAGGACTATGGATCCCTCGATTGCGATGGATAGCCATCATGCTCGGCTTGGCACTTCATCTGGGGATAGAGTTGTCGATGAATTTATTTCTCTTCGAGTGGGTAATGATCTTAGGGTTGCTAAGTTTCGTACCGAGTCTTAAGCCACGCACCGTAGCCACTCGTCGCCAGACGGTGGAGAAGCATGCACCGTAGCCACTCGTCGCCAGACGGTGGGAAGGGATTAGATTGTAGGCTGTTTGCTTTGTGAACTCTGTGTCTCCGTGTTTCCAAACGACCGCGCATAGATGGACTGATTGTTCTGTGGCCCTTTTTTGAAACACAGAGGCGC
>Ga0214163_1001421_pt1 | contig 10345 bp, 6 predicted proteins | sample LakMenepilimnion_2_FD_153001 | JGI IMG/M metagenome (GOLD analysis project Ga0214163, IMG submission 153001) | Freshwater microbial communities from Lake Mendota, WI - Practice 15JUN2010 epilimnion v4 | ecosystem: Environmental > Aquatic > Freshwater > Lake > Epilimnion/Euphotic zone | place... | reverse complement strand
TCAATGGCCACAGAAATTTCTTCTGTTAATTCCTGACCACCCGCAACGATCAAAGCACCGGTTGTTGGATTATAAACATCGTCAAGGGCAGTTCTACCCAAGATTCTTTCGTACAATGGCTCAGTGATTTCGTCGTTGTTCATCAAAGCAGACATCGCAATACCACGAAGGGTACCACAATCTGGCTCAGTAATCACAACATCCTGCGCAACGTCGTGCAAACGACGGGTCAAGTAACCCGCATCCGCAGTCTTCAACGCCGTATCCGCCAAACCTTTACGAGCACCGTGCGTAGATACGAAATACTCCAATACGTTCAAACCCTCTTTGAAGTTTGAAATAATTGGGTTTTCAATGGTATCTCCACCTGATCCGCCTGTATTCTTTTGAGGCTTCGCCATCAAACCACGCATACCACCCAACTGACGAATTTGCTCTTTAGAACCACGGGCTCCAGAATCCAACATCATATAAATGGGGTTGAAACCTTGGTCTTCGTTCTGCAAATCGTTGATCAACACACGCGCCAACTGGTTGTTTACACGTGTCCACAAATCAATTACTTGGTTGTAACGCTCGTTGTTGGTAATGAAACCCATATCGGCATTCGATTGAATTTCCAATACTTCTTCCATTGCCTTGCTCACCAACTGTTCCTTTTCAACAGGAATCTTCACATAACTCAAGTTAAAGCTCAATCCACCTTTAAATGCATAGTGGAAGCCCAAATTCTTGATGTTATCCAAGAAATCTGCTGCTTTGGCAACACCGCTGAAGCGAATGATCTTGGTGATGATGTCACGCAAGTTCTTTTTCTTCAACAATTCGTTGATGTATCCAACTTCCTTCGGAACCACTTGGTTAAAGATGATTCTTCCGATGGTGGTGTCAATGATCTTTTCTACCAATTCACCGTTCTCCAACACAGTGGCCTTACACTTCACTTTTGAGTGCAATTCAGCCCTGCCTTCGTTGTAAGCGATGATGGCTTCTTCAGCACCATAAAACGACAAACCTTCACCTTTCACAGGATGCTCTGGAGTAGATTTACGCTCTTTGGTGATGTAGTACAATCCCAAGATCATATCCTGAGAAGGTACTGTAATTGGTGCACCGTTCGCTGGGTTCAAAATGTTGTGCGATGCCAACATCAACAACTGCGCTTCCGCAACAGCCGCATTGCCCAAAGGAACGTGAACCGCCATTTGGTCACCGTCAAAATCCGCGTTGAATCCTGAACATACCAATGGGTGCAATTGAATGGCCTTGCCCTCAACCAACTTGGGTTGGAAAGCCTGAATACCCAATCTGTGAAGCGTAGGAGCACGGTTCAACAACACTGGATGACCCTTCAAAATATTTTCCAAGATATCCCAAATCACCGGATCTTTTTTCTCTACGATTTTCTTCGCAGTTTTCACGGTTTTTACGATACCCCTTTCAATCAATTTACGGATAATAAACGGTTTAAATAATTCCGCCGCCATGTTCTTTGGCAAACCACACTCATTCAATTTAAGTGTAGGTCCAACAACAATAACCGAACGACCAGAATAATCCACACGCTTACCCAACAAGTTCTGACGGAAACGACCTTGCTTACCCTTAAGCATATCGCTCAAAGATTTCAACGGACGATTGCCTTCGCTCTTTACAGCACTTGCACGACGGGTGTTATCCAACAATGAATCCACCGCTTCCTGCAACATACGCTTTTCGTTACGCAAGATCACCTCTGGGGCTTTGATCTCAACCAAACGCTTCAAACGGTTGTTACGGATAATTACTCGGCGATACAAATCATTCAAATCCGATGTAGCAAATCTTCCACCTTCCAATGGCACCAAAGGGCGCAATTCTGGTGGAATTACTGGTAACATCTTCATGATCATCCACTCAGGGCGATTTTCACCAGTCAACTGAGCACCGCGGAAGCTTTCGATTACTTTCAAACGCTTCAACGCCTCTTGCTTACGTTGCTGTGAAGTCTCAGTAGCAGCTTGGTTACGCAAGTCGTAGCTCAACGTGTCCAAATTCACACGCTTCAACAACTCTTCCAATGCCTCTGCACCCATCATAGCTACAAATTTGTTGGGGTCAGAATTCTCCAACATCTGGTTTTCTTTTGGCAAAGAATCCAAAATGTCTAAGTACTCTTCCTCTGTTAACAAATCCAAGTAATTTACATTGCTCGCTGCACCGGTCTGAACCACTACATAACGCTCATAGTAAATAACCATATCCAATTTCTTGGTAGGGATTCCCAACAAATAACCAATTTTGTTCGGCAAAGAACGGAAGTACCAAATGTGAGCCACAGGTACCACCAAATTGATGTGACCCATGCGCTCTCTACGCACCTTCTTCTCGGTTACTTCTACACCACAACGGTCACAAACGATACCCTTGTAACGGATACGCTTGTATTTACCGCAATGACATTCGTAATCCTTGATTGGACCGAAAATGCGCTCACAGAACAATCCGCCCATTTCAGGCTTATAACTGCGATAGTTAATGGTTTCGGGTTTAACTACTTCACCGAAACTGCGACGTAATATGTTTTCAGGAGATGCAAGCGAGATACGAATCTTGCTAAAGTTACTCCCTTGTTTTTGTGTTTTCTTTTGAAGTTGCATGATTGGTTTCTGGGGATTAATCCATAAATGTTACTTCCAAGCCCAAACCACGGAGCTCGTGGAGCAATACGTTGAACGATTCTGGTGTGCCAATGTTTGTGATGTTATCACCCTTAACAATGGCCTCATATGCCTTCGCACGACCGGTAATGTCATCCGATTTCACTGTGAGAATCTCGCGCAAGATGTTAGCTGCACCAAATGCCTCCAACGCCCACACTTCCATTTCACCGAAACGCTGACCACCAAACTGCGCCTTACCACCCAACGGCTGTTGAGTAATGAGTGAGTATGGCCCGATTGAACGTGCGTGCATCTTATCATCCACCATGTGTCCCAATTTCAACATGTAACTGATACCTACAGTAGTGGGTTGATCAAATTTCACACCGCTCAAACCATCGTTCAAATAAACCAAACCGTTCTTCGGGATACCTGCTTTTTCAGTTACCTCGTCGATCTCAGCCATAGTAGCTCCATCGAAAATTGGTGTCGCAAAACGAACGCCCATTTCCTTACCAGCCCATGCCAATACAGTTTCGTAAATCTGACCCAAGTTCATACGTGAAGGTACACCCAATGGGTTCAATACGATATCCATTGGAGTTCCATCGTTCAAGAACGGCATATCTTCTTCACGCACAATGCGCGCTACGATACCCTTGTTTCCGTGACGACCCGCCATCTTATCACCCACCTTCAATTTACGCTTGTTGGCTACATACACTTTCGCCAATTGCAAAATACCGGTTGGCAATTCATCACCCACACTGATTGAGTAATGATCGCGCTTGTAATTGGTCACCTTCTCGTTGTGAACATTGATGTAGTTGGTTAAACAACGTACCACGAAATCGTTCTTGTCAGTATCACTCGTCCAATTGTGATAGTTCACATTGCTGTAATCAATGCTCATCAAATTCTTCTGAGTGAATTTTGTACCCTTTGGAATCAATTCCTCGCTGTACATGTTGTAAACACCTTGTGAAGTCTTGCCACCAACCAATTGGAACAATTTTTTCACCAACTCGTCTTTCAAATGACCCAAATCCTTGCGATGGTCATCATCCATTTTCGACAAGCGGGTTTTATCTCCACTGCGAGTGCCCTTATCTTTTTTGCTCTTAGAGAACAATTTTTTATCGATAACAACACCTTGAGCACCAGGAGAAGCTTTCAAAGAAGCATCTTTCACGTCACCCGCTTTGTCTCCAAAGATGGCACGCAACAACTTCTCTTCAGGTGATGGCTCAGTCTCTCCTTTTGGAGTGATTTTACCGATCAAAATATCACCTTCCTTCACCTCAGCACCCACACGAATCAAACCGTTTTCGTCCAAGTTGCGAGTCATTTCCTCACTTACGTTTGGAATATCATTCGTTAACTCTTCCTCACCACGCTTTGTATCGCGAACTTCCAATTCAAATTCAGTAATGTAAACAGTTGTATACCAATCGTCTTTCACTACCTTCTCAGAGATTACAATCGCATCCTCGAAGTTGTAACCCTGCCATGGCATGTAAGCCACACGCAAGTTTCTTCCCAATGCCAATTCACCACCCTGGGTCGCATAACCTTCACACAAAACTTGTCCTTTAGTTACCCGGTCGCCTTTTTTCACGATCGGACGTAAGTTGATACAAGAGTTTTGGTTGGTTCTGCGGAATTTGATCAAATTATACGTTTTGGTATCGCCAGTAAAGCTCACCAAATCATCAAATTCATTGTGCTCATAACGAATGCGGATCTCACGTGCATCCACGTAAACCACTTCGCCACTGCCTTCTGAATTGATCAAAGAACGACTGTCGCGAGCCACTTTCTCTTCCAATCCAGTTCCAACAATAGGGGCTTCAGGACGCAACAATGGAACGGCCTGACGCTGCATGTTAGAACCCATCAATGCACGGTTTGCATCATCATGCTCCAAGAAAGGAATCAATGAAGCCGCAATCGATACAATCTGGTTCGGAGCTACGTCCATGTATTCTAACTGCGCTGGGTTCACCAATGGGAAGTCACCTTCCTTACGGCTCTTCACCAACGTAGTCATAAAGTTTCCTTTTTCGTCTAACTCGGCATTGGCCTGTGCGATAGTTTTACCATCCTCTTCCTCTGCAGAAAGATATACGATACCACTTTCCACTTTGCCATTTACCACTTTACGATAAGGGGTTTCCAAGAATCCCATGCCGTTGATCTTCGCGTGTACACACAACGATGAAATCAAACCGATGTTCGGACCCTCTGGCGTTTCGATTGTACACAAACGACCGTAGTGAGTATAGTGTACGTCACGAACTTCAAAACCTGCACGTTCACGACTCAAACCACCTGGACCAAGTGCGCTCAAACGACGTTTGTGCGTAATTTCTGCCAAAGGATTGATTTGATCCAAGAACTGACTCAACTGGTTCGTTCCAAAGAATGAATTAATTACACTCGACAATGTACGTGCGTTCACCAAATCTTGAGGCGTGAATACTTCGTTGTCACGAATGTTCATCTTCTCACGGATGGTTCTTGCCATACGCGCCAAACCAACACCAAACTGAGCATATAATTGCTCACCTACGGTGCGGACACGACGGTTGCTCAAGTGGTCAATATCATCGAGTATTTCAGAACCGTTATAAAGTTCAATCAAGTACTTGATGATGCTAATGATATCCTCTTTTGTAAGAACGCGCACCTCCATAGGGGTGTCGATCTCCAATTTTTTATTAATACGGTAACGACCTACTTCACCCAAATCATAACGCTTGTCTGAGAAGAACAAACGCTCAATGATTCCACGTGCGGTTTCTTCATCCGGCGGATCAGCATTTCTCAATTGACGATAGATCACTTCCAAGGCTTCTTTGCCGTTGTTAGAAGTATCTTTCTGCAAAGTATTGTAGATCACATCATAGCTAATACCATTTTCAGTTTCGGCATTCAAAATGATCGACTTTACACCCGCTTCAACGATGACATCTATGTGATCTTCTGCCAAAACAGTATCACGCTCCAATATCACCTCATTGCGCTCGATGCTTACTACTTCTCCAGTATCCTCATCCACGAAATCCTCAATCCAAGTACGAAGAACACGTGCAGCCAACTTGCGACCAATCACACGCTTCAAACCTGCCTTTGAAACCTTCACTTCCTCACTCAAACCAAAAATATCAAGAATGTCTTTATCACTCTCAAATCCTATGGCGCGAAGCAATGTAGTTACAGGGAATTTCTTTTTACGGTCGATGTATGCATACATCACCGCATTCACATCCGTTGCGAATTCAATCCAAGAACCCTTGAAAGGAATTACACGAGCAGAATACAATTTCGTTCCGTTGCTGTGTACACTCTGTCCAAAGAATACGCCTGGTGAACGGTGCAATTGACTCACAATTACACGTTCAGCACCGTTAATGATAAATGTACCATTGGGAGTCATGTATGGGATGGTTCCCAAATACACGTCCTGAACTATGGTCTGAAAATCTTCGTGCTCTGGATCGTTACAGCTCAATTTCAACTTGGCCTTCAACGGCACAGCGTAGGTTAATCCACGCTCAATGCATTCGTTGATTACATACCTTGGGGGATCCACGAAATAATCAAGGAATTCCAACACAAAGATGTTACGGGTATCGGTGATTGGGAAGTTCTCGCGGAATACTTCAAACAATCCCTCTCCCTCGCGCTTGTCGGCCGGAGTGTCTAACTGGAAAAACTCTTGGAAAGATTGGAGTTGTACGTCCAGAAAATCGGGATAATCAATGGCATGTTTTACCTTGCCAAATGAAATCCTTTTGTTTTGTATGGTGCTCAATTTTTTTGGTTTTTTTATGGTTTGACAGTAGTATTCGTCTTAAAACGCCCAAAAGGCCCACGGAATATCCGGGGCCTTAGGGTACATTGGTTTAGTGCTTACTTAATTTCAACTGTAGCGCCGGCCTCTTTCAATTTAGCTGCCAAGTCTTCAGCTTCTGCTTTAGAAACCTTCTCTTTTACAGCCTTAGGAGCACCATCTACTAAGTCTTTAGCTTCTTTCAAGCCCAAGCCAGTCAAATCTTTAACGATCTTAACGATCTGCAATTTGGCATCACCTGCGCTTACCAAGATTACGTCAAATTCTGTTTGCTCAGCAGCAGCAGCTTCGCCACCACCTGCAGCAGGGGCAGCAACAGCCACAGCAGCAGCTGCAGGCTCGATGCCATGCTCTTCTTTCAAAATTTGAGCAAGCTCGTTAACCTCTTTTACAGTAAGGTTTACCAACTGGTTCGCGAATTCTTTTAAATCTACCATTGTTATTTAATTTAAGTGTTTTTTTATTTGTTTAGTTACGTTCTTCAAGCGCCTTGATCAAGCCGCCAATTTTTTGTGGGCCACTGGCCTGCAATCCACCAATAACATTCTTGATGGGTGACTGCAACAATCCAATGATTTCGCCAATCATATCTTCCTTGGTCTTCAACTTCACCAAAGTAGCCAATTGATCGTCTCCTAAGAATACTGCATTGTCAATCCATGCGCCTTTCAACAAAACGCTTTGGCTTGCACCACGGAAATCCTTGATTGATTCTGCTGGCGCCTTTTGAGCTTCTGCAGTCAATACACAAGTAGTACCTTTCAATACATCCTTCAATGCACCGAAATCCTTACCACTCTCTTCCATTGCAATGCGCAACAAAGTGTTCTTTACCATGCGCATCTCAACGCCACGCTCGAACAACATACGACGCAATTTGTTGGTGTCGTTTGCACTCAAACCGGTTGTGTCTGCCAAGTAAACAAAGTTGTTCGACTTGAAAGTTTCGGTCAATTCTGCAACTACCGATAATTTATCTGCCTTGTTCATCGCTTATATTCCTGGGATTGATTTAACGTCAATGTTTACACTTGGGCTCATTGTGCTGCTCATGTAGATACTACGGAAGTAGGTACCTTTTGCGGCACTTGGCTTCAATCGGTGCAAAACCTGCACCAACTCCAAGGCGTTTTCGCTCAACTTGTCAGACTCAAAAGATACTTTTCCTACAGATGTATGGATAATACCAGTTTTGTCTACTTTGAAATCGATTTTACCAGCTTTAACCTCAATTACGGCTTTTCCCACTTCCATGGTTACTGTACCGCTCTTAGGATTGGGCATCAAATTACGAGGACCCAAGATTTTACCCAATCTACCCAACTTCGCCATTACACTAGGTACAGCAATGATGATGTCGATGTCGGTCCAACCGCCAGCAATCTTTTCAATATAGTCATCCAAACCAACGTGGTCTGCACCCGCTGCCTTAGCTTCTTCTTCTTTGTCAGGAGTACAAAGCACCAATGTGCGTACAACCTTACCCAAACCATGAGGCAATGAAGCCACACCACGAACCATTTGGTTCGCCTGGCGAGGATCTACACCCAAACGTACATCAATGTCTACCGATGCATCAAATTTGGTGGTTGAAATTTGCTTCAGGATGTTACACGCTTCAAGCAAAGTATACGACTTGGTGTTGTCGTATTTAGCTTCCGCTTCTTTTCTTTTTTTACCAACTTTCATAATTCAATTCGATTAAAATGGGGCATCCCCTGTTACTGTGATACCCATACTGCGGGCTGTTCCTGCAACCAATTTCATGGCAGACTCAACAGTGAAGCAGTTCAAATCAGGCATTTTATCTTGAGCAATGGTTTTCACCACATCCCATGAAACTGAACTAACCTTCTTACGGTTTGGTTCTGCTGATCCCTTTTGGAGCTTGGTAGCTTCCAACAACTGCGTTGCCACTGGAGGAGTTTTGATGATGAAGTCGAATGATTTATCCGAATAAACGGAGATAACCACCGGCAACACCTTACCCATTCTGTCCTGCGTACGCGCATTGAATTGTTTGCAAAAATCCATGATGTTCAAACCTTTTGAACCCAAAGCCGGACCGATTGGAGGCGCTGGGTTTGCTTGTCCACCTTTTACCTGGAGCTTGACGAAACCTTTTATTTCTTTTGCCATTGTTACTGTTACAATTTTTGTATTTGGTTATAATTTAACTCAAGGGGTGTGCGTCGACCAAAAATCTTCACCATTACCTTGAGCTTGCGCTTTTCTTCGTTTACTTCTTCAATCACACCGTCAAAATCATTGAACGGACCATCCACCACTTTCACAGACTCTCCAACCAAGAAGTGTTCCTCATCTGATGCTTCAGATTCAGACAAACTATCCGCGGTACCCAAAATTCTGCTCAATTCATTCGGTCTCAATGGAACCGGTTGATCCTTGGAACCCAAGAAACCAACCACACCAGTAACACTCTTAATCAATGGCATGATTTCAGGATCAGACAAATCGGCGTGGATCAAAATGTAGCCAGGGAACGCGTTGCGCTCCTTAATGGCCTTCTTTCCATTCTTGATCAAATACACCTTCTCTGTTGGTATCAGAATCTCAGGCACAAAGTCGCTCTTACGGTCGCGCTCTAGCTCCACCGCAATGCTGTGCTTTACCTTCTTTTCCTGTCCGGTAATTGCACGAACTACGTACCACTTGTGTCTGTCTTCTGCAGTTGTCATGTTTATTTAAATAATTTATAAAATTGGGTCAAACTCACACCCAATACACTATCAAGCGCCCATACTACTAGGGCAAATAATAAAGAGGCTACCAACACAATCCATGTGCTTTCCCTCAGTTCTTCCCATGTGGGCCAGCTGACTTTGTTTACCAACTCGTCTCTGGTCTCACGGAAGTAATTGTTTATTCTTCCAAACATTGCGCTTTTATTTGCACGGGCACAAGGATTCGAACCCTGATCAAAGGTTTTGGAGACCTCTATTCTACCATTGAACTATGCCCGTATAAAAAGGAGCATCTTGCAATGCTCCTCTCTTATCTTTTATAGTTTTCTATTACTCGATGATCTCAGTTACCTGACCAGCACCTACTGTTCTTCCACCCTCACGGATAGCGAAACGCAAGTTCTTCTCCATAGCAATCGGTTGAATCAATTCAACTGTGATTGATACGTTGTCACCAGGCATGATCATTTCAGTACCAGCTGGCAAAGAAATCTCACCAGTTACGTCTGTAGTACGGAAATAGAACTGAGGACGGTATTTGTTGAAGAATGGAGTGTGACGTCCACCTTCTTCTTTGCTCAATACGTAAACCTCAGCTTTGAACTTCTTGTGAGGAGTTACAGACTTAGGAGCACAGATAACCATACCACGACGGATATCGTTCTTGTCGATACCACGCAACAAGATACCAGCGTTATCACCAGCTTCACCACGATCCAACAACTTACGGAACATTTCTACTCCAGTACAAGTTGATGTCATGTGTGAACCAAATCCGATGATTTCTACTGCATCCTGCACGTTGATAACACCACGCTCGATACGACCAGTAGCAACAGTACCACGACCAGTGATCGAGAATACATCCTCTACAGGCATCAAGAAAGGCTGATCAACCAAACGGGGAGGAACTGGAATCCACTCGTCAACAGCATTCATCAAATCCATGATGGTGCTTACCCACTTAGCATCTCCGTTCAATCCACCCAAAGCAGATCCACGAATGATTGGGGTGTCAGATGAGAATTCATAGAATTCCAACAACTCACGCATTTCCATTTCAACCAAATCCAACATTTCTGGATCGTCTACCATGTCTACCTTGTTCATGAAAACCACCAAACGAGGTACACCAACCTGAC
>Ga0214163_1001420_pt1 | contig 10352 bp, 20 predicted proteins | sample LakMenepilimnion_2_FD_153001 | JGI IMG/M metagenome (GOLD analysis project Ga0214163, IMG submission 153001) | Freshwater microbial communities from Lake Mendota, WI - Practice 15JUN2010 epilimnion v4 | ecosystem: Environmental > Aquatic > Freshwater > Lake > Epilimnion/Euphotic zone | place... | reverse complement strand
GCCAATCACGGCGCAGGAAATCGCCGCCTGCCGCAGCATTGAAGCGGCATTTCCAGCCGAATGGCTGGTGGAGGTGAAGATTGCCGCCACCGGGGGCGGATTCTTCCTCGACTGGAGCCTCGGCAGGTTTCAGTCCACGGCGAAATCCACCGCCGACATCGAAGCCGCGAAAGCGGCAATCGGCGAGTTGGCCGCTAAGGACGCCGCCGCCGTCCGCGAGCGGATCGTGGCCGAAATCAACACTAACAGAGACTGGCACTGGCAGAACTCCGGTCGCAGCCTGCCACGGCCACAGTCAGAAGTGACCGACGAAGAAGTCGCAGCATGGACTAACAGGTAACAGCTACACACACACATTCGCTAACATGAAATCCTCACTAGCAATCCAGAAAGCCCTCGCGTCTGCCAAGCCGACGAGGGCCACATTCAGCCGCTTCGTCACCTCCGCCCTGGAGGCAGGCACGCTCCACGTCGCCGTCAGCAGCCAGTACGACGGGATGGTGGACGGGATAACGCAATGCGAGAAGCACGCCCCACGCCCCGCGCAAGCCGTCGAAGGTTTCGCAGAGCATACCATGGGCGTCGGCGGTATCTGGCTAGTAGGTCGCGGGCGCGACTACTTTACGCGGGTGGACCGCGACGGGTTTGCCGGGTTTAACTTCTCTAACTGCTGCGGATCGGGGTTTGTCGGAGTCCCAGCCTAACACTTACGCCTGAAAACAAAATGAGCTACATCACAGCAGAAGCACTAGCAAAGTTCACCGCCCGCTGGCGGGTCGATGGCAACGCCATGTCCGCAATCCTGCAAGGACCGGACTTTGACGCATGGGCGGCGGAAGTCGCTAGCCGTGCGCAGATTTACCAGGCCGACGAAGAGAGCCTGGACCTGAGGTACGACATCCGAAGTCTCTGGGCGCTAGCAATACAGCGCGGAGAGTGGACGATGGCGGTGACGGACATCGGGCCGCACGCGGAGAAGCTAGTGTCGGACGGCATCACGCCGATGATGCGGGAGGCAGCGGACAAGCTCCCCTACAGGCGGATTCACTACCCGCTCCTCGCTGTCACGATACCGGGAATCCCTAACGCACTCAGAGTCGTAGACGGCAACCACCGCATCATTCGCCTGACAGAAGCTGGGCTTCCGCTAGCCCTGACGGTCGTCCTGACCTGCATGCAGGCAGAGCCTTTCAGACTAACGAAAGAGCAGGCGTGCGCTTACGTCACCTCCGCTATGCGTGCTGACCCTCGGGTGCGGGAGGTCGAAGCCGGGAAGCTAGCGAAGGCGCTCGTAATCCCGCAGGCGGACGCGCTCCGCATCATTGAGCTAGTGGCCTGCGAGTCGCCACTGGACTTCGTCATCATCGCCCTCCGCCAGTGCCACAGAACGCTGGACGACCTGCGGGCGGCAGTCGCAACCTTCTAACCCTAGCACAACCCACATCCCAGCATACTACTATGAACGCTAACACAGCACCACTCTACAGACAGATTATTGCACGCCTTGCAAATCCTCCAAAGAACCCGAAGGAGTTCCCTGACGACTGGGCGCACGCCCTCCGCATCGCTTACCGCATGGACACGCCGGATGGTACGCAGAACGCGGGGCGCGCCGAACGCATCCTGCATCAGGCTCTGGAAATCGCTAACATCTTAAAAGAGTGCGGGCTGGGAGAACCGCATAACAGCCTGACAGCGCATGCGGCGGAACTGATTAGCATCACCGGACAAAGCACGCCGGAGAACGAAGTGCTTCTGCATCTGCTAGGCGAAGTAGAGGAGTCGGCCCGTGTAATGTCCAATGTCATCATGCGGCTGATGGACGGGAAACTGCCAGACACTCGGCTAGCCGCAGCCGTAACCATCGCCGCTATGGGTCCGCTGGGGGACGCGGAAAAAGAGATGGCGCAGGCGATTGCTTCGGCAAGGATCGCTTCACAGAACTAACTGCGAATCTTATGCATCAGGCATTCACAGGTGCGGCAGGAGGTACAGCATACAGGAGCAGAGAGAAAGAATCCCGAAGCAGAACTAACGTGTTGCAAATCTAATTCACCCGTGCTATATATGCCGGGTATCCGAAAATAACATTTTACCATCCATACTACCATGAACCCATACACTGAAAACGGCACCCGGCCAGACCGGGAAGCAAAGACTGAAACCGCTAGCCGCAGGACGGTCTTCGACTGGATAGACCTTGCCGCAACCGCCCTGCTTGTGCTAGCCGCAGCATCGCTAGCGCTCTCCCTCCTCGGCACTTTCCGCTAACAGCAAACACACACAGACCCATGAAGACAACCACACTCCTCCTCGCCGCCGTAGCGCTAGCGCTTACTCCGACCGCCTACGCTCAATGGTCATTCCTCGGCAGCGACGGCCCCGGAGGCGTCAGCATCTGGCACATCGATCACTGGGACCACAATGGCATCCACGTTGACCCTGCGCCCGCCCCCGCTCCTACCGTAACACCAGAGCCGCAGTCGCCGACCGTCCTGCTAGCGCTAGCCGCTGCCGCACTCTTGCAGAAACGCCGCCGCAAGTGACAGTTGCACAGCTTGCACAACCTAACGCAATAAAGCAATGAACGTAGAAGAGCAGCAGAATGGCAGGATAAACGAGCCGATGTTTCCGAAGCCGCACCACACCTTCTCTCATGGGGTAGAGTACGGCGCGGCAGGAGAGACGGTCAGGGTCTACGCGGCTATCCACCTCAAGGTTCCCATGTCAGGTATCCCTGCCCTGGACGAGATGATTCGTGAGAGCAGGCGGCTAGACTTTATCGCCGCAACCCTAACAGGGGACCGAGCCGACAGTACTATGGACGAGACCAGCAGCAGATACGCGGAGCTAGCCGTTAAACAGGCGAATGAGCTAGTGGCGCTGGGGACTACGTTCGGGGAAGGCGGTGAAGTATGAGCCTAACCCTAGCGCGGATGCAGGCCGACGTGTGGAAGATGGGGGCGGAGCAAGAGACGCTGGACGAGCGCATCGACCGCGCCCGCCGCGTCGTGTCGGACGGTATCCGTAACCCTACCCACCGAACCTACAAGCCTGCGGCGAAGGGAATCCCTAACGTAAAGCTGCCTAACCAGAGGCAGCGCCGCAGAGACTTCAGCCGCAAAGGAGGTGCCAGGTGAGCGACAAGACTACCCACCCTACCGGAACCGTCGAATCTGCCAGCACAGCTATCCAGCGCCAGGAGGTCCAGGCGCTAGCATACGCCAGCAGTAAAGGCAGAATCCTGACAGCCGCACACAGTACACCCATAGGTGAGAGGATTGCACATCTCATCGACATCGGGTCCAGTGTAGAGCTTAACATGAAAGGCGTGCGCGTCTTCACAGGAGCGGCAGTCTATGCGATGATGTCAGTGCTATACCATAGGCACGAAGTGGAGCGTGTCAGTCTGCTGCTTCAAATCAGCAACGCAGAACCAGGTATCCTGCACGCGCTAACCCTCCACCTCAAGCAGGCTAGAGACCACTGCGAAGCAGAAGAGGAAAAGAGCAGAGCAGCACACCCTAACGGGACCATCGAAGCCGCGAGCATAGCTGTCCCGCTTCTGCGGACGCTGGACGGCGAACCTACATGCGCCCTCCATGTGGGGCACAACCACACCCGCTGTCCGTTCCTGCGGGTAAAAGGGCTAGAGATGTCCAGCGTATGCGCTCTAGCCTGGGGCGGCATCTACGCAGACAAAGACGGGAGGGGATTCCTACGTCCCGCCAAGGACTGCCCGGTTCACTACCCTGACGCACAGCGGCCAGAAGAAGGGGCAGTGCCACTAACAATTAGCAGGCCGTGAAGGCTCGCTACCGCCTAACATACCGATGAAAATATACTGCTGCGGATGCACTCAGAAGGTCGAAGCACGCCTGACAGATGGGCGCGAGATATACCCCGGACGCCCACACCTCGCTAACAACCCGTTCTGGAAATGCGATGCCTGCGGAAACTATGTCGGCTGTCACCACAAGACCATAAACCGGACCCGTCCGCTAGGGTCTATCCCGTCGCCGGAAGTGCGGAACGCACGACAGCACGTCCACGCGCTCATCGACCCGGCGTGGCAGGGAGGTCTAGTAGACCGTCAGGAACTGTACCACCACCTCTCGCGGATGACGGGCAGGGAGTACCACACCGCTAACATCCGCACGGTCGAGGAGGCTAGGGAAGTCTACCGCATCGCCCGCGCCTTCATTCGTTCGCACATCAAACCTGACTCCGCACAATGAACCATCGTAACAAACCGCTGCAATACTTGGTCAGGACAATCGAAGCTCGCATGGTAGAGCTAGGCTGGACTGACAAACAACTCTGCAATCTAGCTAACGTGTCCCGCCACAGGTGGGGGCTGATAAGCAGTCGGCGGGTAGGCATGAGCTATGAGACGGCGGCGAAACTAGCGGATGCCGTAGGTCTGGAACTGACGCTAATACCTAAGCAGACACCATCGAAGGAAAGCTAGCACACTAGCGCAATCTGCATACGAATCCGCCCCGGACACTAGCGCCGAGGGCGGGTTTCTTTTTTGCAACCGCTTGCAAATAACTTTACCGCACTTCTCTCTTGCAAATCATTTGTGAGGGTATAACGTCCGGTACACTGAAACCTCCTAACACTACGATGAGCGAAATCGAATTCTTTATAGAACGGCACGGGCTGGAATGGCACACCCCTAACCTAGCAAAGACCATGCGGCAATATCCTACCATGGGCGCGGTATGGGACAACGTAGACCCTGACAGCCTTGTCTCGATCGCCACCTGCCCTAACGTACTCTCTCAGGAGGAGCTGATCCGTTTCGGGGTGTGGGCTATCCGGGAGATAGAGGGATGGGAGTGCAAGGACAAAGACAGGGCGCTAGCATTGATTGAAAAGCATGCGGCTAGTGAACTGACACCGGAAGCGGACGAGGAACGGACAACCGCCAACCGTATCGCCGGAATGCTAGGCGAGGATGCCGTACCTTGCGCGTCTCCCGGCGGCGCATCGTTTGCGCGGCTGGCCTTGCAGTACCTGGCTAACGCGGCCCGCGTAGATGGGAGCCGGGAGTACACTATACCGCCCGCAGGTGCGGTCAGGGATGCCCTCTCATGCACGCGGGGGGCGCTAGGGTTAGGCGAGATTCCGAAACACTTTGCGGCGTGGCTCAGAGCCTACACCACGCCCGACCTGCGCGTCACGTTCCAGCATCACCCCTCGCTTACTAGCGGGTGGAGGATAAAGGCACCGCCGGAGAAGGTGCAAGCGTTGCAAACGCAATCCCTCACGGCACCGCTACCGTCCAAGGACGACGCATCAGTAGACGTGTGCGAGGAATGCGCTAGCAAGGAGGAGGAGGAGGCTAGTGCCGCACCGCCGAAGAGTCTGGAGCAACTAGGGGCAGACTACACCGAGGCGGTGGCGGCATGGCGGGCGGCAGACACCGCGCTATCGGAGAGCGTAAAAGCCCTAGCCGAAAAGACTGACACCACGGAGGCGCTGGAAGCTCTAGCAAACACGCTGCCCGAGGATAGCCGCGCCCGGCAGATAGTGTTCGACAAGGCGTTACGTCTGGTACTGGAAGACCGCGCCAAGCAATACACCATCGAAGGCGCTAGCGCGGTTCACATGCGCCGTGCCACGCCTGCGCCTGCGGAGAAGGCTAACGCGATAAAGGACGCCCGAGTGCTAACGGCGGAGGAGATAACCAAGGAAGCGGAGGAAGCATTTGCCACCCTCCAGCCTATCCTTCCCGGCGACCGTGTAGCACTCACGGAAACTCTCGGGGATTTCACTGAGATGCTAGTCGAAGGGTTGGAGGGTGCGGTGGTAAACCTGCACGGGAAAGACATAGCGGTGGTAGCGTTTGACAAGCGTCCGCGACCGCAATCCGTTAGGGTTGACCGCCTCCGCAGACTGCCGCCGCAACCGCCCGCAGGCAAAGCCCTAGAGCATCTGCCTACCTTAAAGGAGCCGTCCGCTATCAAACCGCACGACACGGGCAGGCTACTACCTAAGAACGGCGAGACGCTAGCGGCAGACAGCCGCCCGCGCCTAACGTGGGAGCAGGACAAGGACCGACCCCATATCTGGCGGCTAGTGCGGCGGTCGTCACCTACTGAGGCGGAGGAGTTAGGCGAAGTATCCGACCGCGGGAGCTACGTTCTATGGTGCGTCCCTGGCCAGAAGATTCGCGGCGACACGGGAAGCGTGCTGGAAGGCATGGAGGAGGTTGAGCTATTTGCCGGAGTGACCGCAGAGAAACCTGACAACATATCAAACGGAGACTAACGTATGAACCTGATATTCGAGTGGAAGAAAGAGCATGACAGCCCGACGGTCTGGAAGCTGATCGACAACCGCCCTGACGCATCGCCGCGTGAAGTGGCTAGTGTGTTTGCGGGCAGGCACGGGGCAACGTGGCGCTCGGTGCCTGCCAGGCGTTCGGGCGAGGAGTGGACCGTGGAACTAGCAAAGAGGTGTGCAGAACGGGCGGCAGGGGTAGACCAGTTCATGCGGGATAACGAGCGGGAGGTGATGGAGTGGAAGGTTAGGCAGTGCTGGCAACCCGCCCGCCCCGAAGGCCAGCAGATACCGTACCCTGTGAACTCGCCCCATCTTCTGCTAGGCGGTCCCGCGCACCTGACGGTTGTGCCGATGTGGCGGCTAGGCAGCTACGTAGTTACAACCTGCGACGAAGCGGCCCGGTACAGGCATTACCCTAACCCGCCCGACCCTATAGCCGCTATGGAGGTAGGCATCCGCCGCTACTGGTATCACCCGGAATTGCACGGATTCCAGTGCCGCGGTGTAGTGCTAGGGGCGCTCCGAGTGGGCGTGCTGCAAGGCGCGGACGCCTGGGACGCGGCCAAGATGCTTCGCAATCCTGACATCCTTGAAGCCCTCCGCGCCATTGAAGGCTAGCGTTTGCGGCGGGGAGTACCGGGGAGGGGACTCGAACCCCTATTCCCTAACGGGAACCAGATCCTAAATCTGGCGTGTCTACCGATTCCACCACCCCGGCAAGAGCCGCCACCTAATCGCGTCAGGATTGAATTTGCAAGCAGAAAGTTGGAACGCGAATGCGTTTTATTCGGTGCCTTGCAAATCAATCTGCCGCGCCTAAGTGAACGCATCACCGGAACACACTAACACATGAAAACTAAATCGACACCATACAAAGACGGGCCGCGCCCTGACCAAGATCGAATCTGGCTGCTTGTGGCTGGGCTAACGGCAGTAGCTGCCGCTGGCTACCTGGCAGGAATCCGATGGCCCTCGTACCGGGTAGGCATCGCCTGCATGTGCTTCGCGCTAGGGTATGCCGTGACGACGTGGTGGCTGGAGTATCGCAAGCTACAGAGGCTCAAGCTAGCACAGCAGAGAGACCGCCTGGCGGACATCCTCCGCCGCAACAGAAGCTCGGAGCGGGCCTTTCTGGAGCGGGAAGCCGAGAGCCTGCGGAAGTCGCACCCTAGGATGGAAGTCGAGGTCGTTGAGCTAGGCGACACATCGCTCTTCGTTGCGGCGTCTCAGCTTTACTACGTCTCCTACGAAGCCGGAACCTACCTGCTAGCGCTGGAGCTTGAGATGGTGTGGCCTGACCAAGACATGACCGCCAAGCGTGTCCCCAAGGTGCGAGCCTACTACACCCCGATGCTGGACGCTCCGCCCGACCGCAAGCAAGGCAGGGTAGAGATTACGCTAGGGAAGTTGCTGGGCTACCACCACGGTATCCTGGACCGCGCAGCCGTCTCAGCGAAAGCGCACATGCGCCACATCAAACCTAACAAGACACAGCCATGACACGCACCGACCTGATCTGTCTGGGACTGGCAGCGTTTCTGCTAGGGGCGGCAGGGAGCTTCCTGACATACGCCGCCATGCACTACGCCACCGCTACTGTCCACGCCGAAGCCGAGACAGAAGACTGACACCCGCACGCACACATGAGCCTGCCCGCGCCCCCGCGTAGGCAGGCTTTTTGCTAGTGCAAATGGAAACCGCAAATCTACGCGGATGCGTACCGGAAAAGAAAGTTTGCACAATTTGCAAAAACCATTTGCAAATCCTTTTGCCGGGTTTATTGAAGGACCAGCAGCACGAACTACCCGCTGCTAACATAACCACCAACCTACCGCACTAACATGAACTTCGGACTCAGCACCCTCAGCCAGTACGACAAAGCCACCCAGACCTTCGCCGCCTGGCGGTTTAACGGAATCAACCGGGTGGGCCAGATCGCCTACGGGGAGACGCGGGCCGCAGCGCTCGCCGCCCTCGACATCCTGGAGCCGTGGGTTGCCCCCGCGCCGTCCTTCGGGTTCTAACATCTCCGCCCTCTCCGCCATCGCGGCGGGAGGGCATCTACCCTAGCTAAACACCAGACACCAAACACCTCCCAACCATATGAACATCTCCGCCGCCTTCCAAGACGCCATTCGCGCCGAGCAGATCCTAGCAAAGCTGGATGCTGCCATCCTCAAGAATCCGCAGTTTGAGCAGGAGGCGGTGTATATCGCCGATGAACTAGACACGTTAGTGCGGGAGTTCCATACGTCCCTAGCAAACATCCTAGCCGACACGCGCAAGTTAAGCGCTAAGATGGCCCGCCACGTTGGGCAGGCCCGCACCGCCCGCGCCTCTGCCTAAAATTTACCTCTACACTAGCACATTATGACACCAGAGACCCTACGACACGTCTGCCGCGAGTTCATCGCCGACTTCGCCGCCGCGCACGATATGCCTGCCTTGGCGGCGGCGGAACTCTTCCAGGAAGGGGATGGCGACCTGACCGCCCACACCGTCTTCACCGCAACCAGCACCATGCGGACGATTGCCCGACTGGTGCAGGTGAACGTGACCATGCGAGACCGCAGGCACATTACTGGATCAATCTGGGCGTCGGTCTCCATCGACCTGTTAGGGCTGGACGGGGAGTGGTCAGAACATAAGCACCGCACGGTGTACTACATCGCGCTGAACCGCGATGGACTCTACCGCGCCTACATCCAGGCGGAATGAGAGCGATTCACCACCAGCACCCTAGCAGAGCAGACTTGGCAGGGAGCTTCGACGAGGAGACTGCCGCAGCACTCTGGCAGTGGCTGACCGCTACGAGCGCGGACGTGGAGAGCCACCCCGCCGCACGCCGCTACCTGTCTGAATGCGTCAGGCGTCCCCTAGCACATGACGTTCGGATGCACGTTCTCTGCGCCGCCGCAGGCTTCGACGGGGTAGAGTGCATGTGGGCAGGGCACCGAGGCAGGGAACCGCTAACATATCTGCGGCGAAGCGACCCGCGCCTCCCTACCCTAGCACACTTCGCGGGACACTACACGATCAGGAAGGTACGCTAACATCTTTCTACGCGAACGCGGGAAATTCTACGCGGATGCGTACTCCGAAAGAAAGTTTGCACAATTTGCAAAAACCATTTGCAAATCATTTTGCCTGATGTATTAAGGGGGACGCAGCACGAACCACCCGCTGCTAACATAACTACCAACCTACCGCACTAACATGAACAAGCAGCAAGAACTCGCCACCCTCGACGCAGCCATCAAGAAGCTCGGAGCCGACAGCTACCTCGGCCCATGGCTCTCCCGCGTCCGCCACGAAGTCGAGAGTGCTATCCGCTCCGACTTCTTCCCCGCCCTCACCCTCGCCGACGCCATTAAGGCGGGGAAGGCGAAGGCCGACGAGATCCTCGCCGCCGAACGCGCAGCTCTAGCAAAAGAGCGGGAGGAGCTTGAAGCGGAGAAAGCCAAGCTCGCCAAAAAGCGGGACGCTCTGGAGCTGGAGAAGAGTAAGGTCTGCTCCCTGCTCAACTCCCTGGCCGAACGCATCTGGGAAGTCTAACACCTCCGCCGCCCCTCCCCCTCACCGGGCGGGGCGGCATCCTTCCCTAACCAAACACCTCCACCGCTCCTTCTCCTATGTTCGCCCCAGCCATCGACTTTACCCTCGCCACGATCACCCTCCCCGACGGGTGCCAAGCGCCGGACACCGCCCCCGTCGTCGCCGCAGCCGTTGCCGCCGCCCGCCCCGCGAAGGAGCGGCAGGGCTTCGACCGCTTTACCCTCCGCGTAGACGGGGAGGTGCTGAAGACTGATCGCCGCGACACCCTAGCCAAGTGGCTGGGGCAGATTAGGTCAGGCGCTAAGTGCAGCGTCTTCAGAAACATAGGTCAGGGTGCCACCATCGACTTCGACGCCTAACATGAACGTCTTCGCCCTCCACCCCGAGCCTGCGGGCGCTGCCCGCGCCCACGCCGACCAGCACATCAACAAGATGCTGCTGGAGGCGGTCCAGATCGCCTCCACCGTAGCGGCTACGCTGTCGCTCCCCGCCCCCTACAGGGC
>Ga0214163_1001416_pt1 | contig 10366 bp, 9 predicted proteins | sample LakMenepilimnion_2_FD_153001 | JGI IMG/M metagenome (GOLD analysis project Ga0214163, IMG submission 153001) | Freshwater microbial communities from Lake Mendota, WI - Practice 15JUN2010 epilimnion v4 | ecosystem: Environmental > Aquatic > Freshwater > Lake > Epilimnion/Euphotic zone | place... | reverse complement strand
ATTATCAACGGAAAAAAGAGCGAATAATAGTAAAAGTTTCGCTCTTTCTTCTGCTAGAATTTAGAAAATGAAAACCCCCTGCTTAGCAAGGGGGGACTACATCTGATTATGTGCATCTTCATAGAAAATTGGTATAAGTTCTGATTTTCTAAGTTTGTGGAAGTTTATCAAATTCAATTTTACCATGGTTTAATTTAATAATTCTATCGGCTAAATGAAAATAATGATCGTCATGACTAATTACTAAGATTGTTTTTCCTTGTGCTTTCAATTCTGGTAATAATTGAGTATAGAATACATCTTTGAATAATGGATCTTGATCAGCAGCCCATTCATCAAATAGATAAATTTGCCGATTTTCTAAATATGCTGTTAGTAATGCTAGGCGTTTTCTTTGTCCTTGGGACAGCGCTGTGGTGGAAAGTTGTCCATTTTCGATTTTGACTTTATGATCAAGTTGCAATTTCTCTAAATATTTTTGGGCTTGAATATCTAAGTTATTATTAGCTAATCCTAGTAGTTCTTCAAATAAATAAAAATCTGAAAATACTACAGAAAAATGTTGCCGATACCATTCGCGGTTGCCTTCTGTAATCAAATTTTTATCTAAAATAATTTCTCCATTTTCAGGAATATATAACCCTGTAATTAATTTGGCTAAAGATGATTTACCGCTACCATTACCACCAACAATAAAAACTAGTTCTTGAGGATAAAGGGTAAGATTAATTGGACCAAGAATAAAGCTATTATCTTCTTTGTCTGTGTAATAAGTATGCGTAATATTTTGAAGTTGTAAACTGTGCCAATTTATGAGAGAATTAGGAGGTGCAGTGGCAAGTTCTGCCCGACTGGCTAAAGATAAACCCAAAGATTCGATTTTTTGTAAAGCAACACTGGCTTTACTAATTAATGGTAAATTATTGGAAATATTATCCATGGGCAACATTAAATAAGTAAATGTGAGAATATAACCTGATAAAGTTTCGGCATCAATGGCGAATAAATGCGGTAAAATAAAGAGGACAAAACCAATAGCAAAGAAAAATATTAATTTACCCCAACTGGTAGTTGTGGCAAACAAAGTTAAACCTTGGACATTATGATTTCTAAATCTACTGGCTGTGGCTTCTAAACGATTACTCAGGAAAAATTGCCGCCGTTGATAATGTAATTTTAGTTCTTTTATTCCCGCCGTAATTGTGCTAAAATTATTAAATAAACTATCCTGATCTTCACGGGCTAAAGCTAATAATTTCTCCCCTCTATCTAATAACCATTTACAACTAGCAATAGCCGCAATCATTAAAACCACAACCATGATAAATACTAACCAAGATAGCCATGTTATATATAATAAACATCCCAAAGCCATGGAAATATCAATACATAAAAAGGGAATAACATAAACAGCATTGGCTACCGCTTGAACATCTTCTGTTAAAGTTGCTAATAACCGGGGATTTCCTAATTGTTCTAAATGACTTAATTCTGAAGCTAATATTTGCCGACTTAACCGCATTCTTAATTGCAAAACCGCATTTTGAGATAAGCGAATTAACATGATTTGGGAAATCACGCCGGTAATTAAGGCCACGGTAACTAAAGCGACGAAACCCCAGGCTATAGTTGTCAGAGGTGCAGCATTGCTTTTACTCGCAGCACTACTAATTAAAGCAATTAATCCCGCACTACTACCACCACTCAAAAAACCTGTAATAATGGCTATTGCTACCATTGTCCAAGAAGAACTTAAAAGAAAGTAAATTAGATTCATTATGTCAATTGTTAATAGTCAGTTGTCAGTTGTTTTAGTCCCTGACTCCCTTCCCTTAATGTTAATTCTTTGTTTATCAGCCGTTTTATTCTACACCTATGGGGTTTATACAGCGATCATTTTTTTGCGGGACTCTCCCCCCATAAACCCGGAATTTCATCCCCCTGTCACTATTCTAAAACCCCTTTGTGGTATAGATCAGGGAACTTATACCAACTTAGCTTCATTTTGTCAACAAAATTATCCCCAATATCAAATTATTTTTAGTGTCCGCAGTTCTACAGACCCTAGTATAGAAGTAATTGAGAAACTAATTCAACAATTCCCAGAAATAGATATTAATTTATTAGTAAAAGATCAGATTATCGGCGCAAATTTGAAAATTAGTAATTTAGCTAATGCTGTCACTATTGCTAAATATGATATTTTAGTAATTGCTGATAGTGATATTCGTGTCGGTTCCGAATATTTAAAAACAGTCATTCAACCATTACAAGATCAAAAAGTCGGTGTTGTTACCTGTTTATATCGTTCCACAGCCCAAGGAATAGCGACTATTTTAGAGGCTATTTGTACAGCTACAGATTTTCAAGTCGGTATTTTAGTTAGTAAACAATTAGAAGGGATAAAATTTGCTTTAGGTTCAACCATTGTCATTCGTAAAACCACATTAACAAAAATTGGCGGTTTTGCGGCTGTAGCTGATTATTTAGCAGACGACTATCAACTTGGCTATTTACCAACTCAAATAGGTGAAAAAGTAGTATTATCTAACTATATTGTAGAACACGGATTAGGACATAGTAGTTTATTAGATTCTATTAATCGTCAAATTCGTTGGGCTCGTTGTATTCGTGTTTCTCGTCCGTGGGGTTATGGGGGATTAATATTTACTTTTGGCACAATTTCTAGTTTACTATTATTAATAACTAATAGTGGTTCTATTTTTTCTTGGTTAGTTTTCTCTATCACTTTCTTAATGCGATTGATTATGGCTTGGTTAATAGGGGTAAAACTTCTTAATGATTCTGTAACTAAAAAGTATTTTTGGTTAATTCCTATTGCAGATATAGTAAGATTTATAATTTGGTGTTGTGGCTTTTTTGGTAATACTATTAAATGGCGAGGAACAAAGTTTAAATTAGTTAAAGATGGTAAATTAGAAATAGATGTCTGATTTTATTTCATAATCATACTAATAAGATCAAAACCCTATTTCTTCAATTAAGTCCATAAAAAAAGTCCGTCAGTGCGGACTTAGAAAAATCAAAGCTTTGAAACCCGAACAGGTGGGTTTTACTTATGTAGATACGGTTCATAACCACCCACTTAACTACGGTTTTAAGACGTTAGCGGGAAATTGCCCTTGCACATTACCAGCAGGTAAATAATGACAGACAACATAGAAAGCATTGTATTTAGTACCATTCAGAGTTTTAGTACCTTTTGCCGTACCACAACCCAATTGTGTACTACTTTTCCACACAACCTGGGTAAAATGACCAGTGGCCGAAGAAAATCCTGGACTACTATAGTTATAGAGTTTGACTTCATTGTACCATGACTGAACTGCTACGTTAGCCAGGGTGGCATAGTTTATTGAGGGTGCTGTAGTATAGGAGACATATAAGTTTTCTCCAGCATTATTACGCTGATTAGATGCGCTGTGTTGAAACAATCCATTGGTTGCCAAGTATTGCGCCCAAGCTTGAGCAGTGCTGTTAGCAGAACTACGAGTTGTCATACTAGGACTACGATGGGTAGCTCGATAACTATTATGCTTAGATAAAGAATTGCTTCTAAAAGCGTTCAACTCAGTAGTTGTTTGTGCCAAAGCAGAATTGCAATTAATTGGAATTAAACCTGCAATTATTGCTATTAGTACGACAGTTAAAGCCTTACCAGTTGTTAAGGTAAGAGATGAAAATATTGTATTCATGCCTTTATTATTCCTGTAACCAGAGTAGAAATAAGATAAATTGAGATAGCAAGATCACATCTAATCTTAGCACACCTTACCCTGGATTTTATTCAATCCCCCTAATATGCAAGTTAACAACTTTACAGCTTATCTTTTAGTATCCCATGGGAGTTTTGATCCGCGTCCAGATATTTCTATGCAGCAACTAGCAGTTTTACTAGGTAAAATATTACCCGAAAGTGAAAATTTTATCAGTGTTGCTACCTTAGAAGCCAATATCCAACCTTTACATCAGCAAATTCAAGATTTTGCCAATCACGTTCAAGCTTTTGGCTGTAAAATAGTGCAAATTATCCCCCTGTTCTTATTACCTGGATTTCATGTTATGACAGATATTCCCGCAGAAATCGCCCTTGCAAAACAGGCAATAAGTCAAGAAATGACAATAGAATTGCGTCCTTATATTGGTAGTTATCCTGGATTAGAAAGGTTTTTCGCGGGGATGATCATGACAGTAAAAGCAGATATATCAATTATTTTAGCTCATGGTAGCCGCCGCGCTGGTTCTCATGCCCCTGTAGAAAATATAGCTGCCAGTGTAAGTGCAATTACAGCTTATTGGTCCGTTCCTCCCAGTTTAGAACAGAGAACACAGGAATTAATCGCCAGTGGTTATAGACAAATTGCGATTTTTCCATACTTTTTATTCACAGGTGGCATCACTGATGCGATCGCTCAGACAGTAAAAATGCTACAATTAAAATTTCCGTCAGTAACTTTTCAACTCGCGCCACCTTTAGGAACAAGTCCAGAATTTGCTGATTTAATCGGAGATTTCATTAAAAAAGAGGAAAAGATTTTTGGGTAAAGTCTATTTAGTCGGTGCAGGTCCTGGAGATCCTGGACTTATGACCCTCAAAGGAAAAGGTTTATTGGCCTGTGCAGATGTCGTTATCTATGATGCTTTGGTGAGTCCAGAAGTGCTGGAAATGATCAATCCTGAAGCCGAACAAATCAACGCCGGTAAACGCATGGGTAGACATTCCCTGTTACAGGAAGTCACTACCCAATTACTCATTGAAAAAGCTGAAGATCATGCCATAGTTGTCCGGCTTAAAGGTGGTGATCCTTTTATTTTCGGTCGTGGTGGGGAAGAAATGGCGGAACTGGTAGCCGCAGGGATTTCTGTGGAAGTTGTGCCAGGGATTACATCAGGAATCGCCGCAGCCGCCTATGCTGGTATTCCTTTAACTCATCGGCTTTATAGTTCTTCTGTAACTTTTGTGACTGGACATGAATCCGCTGGTAAGTATAAGCCCCAGGTAAATTGGCAAGCGATCGCTCAAGGTTCAGAAACTATAGTAATTTATATGGGTATTCACAATTTACCCTACATCATTGAACAGTTTACTCTAGCTGGGTTGAGTTTAGATACACCCATTGCCTTAATCCGCTGGGGAACTCGGCCAGAACAGGAAGAATTAATTGGTGAATTGGGGACAATTGTAGAACAAGTGGAAGCAAAGGGATTTCTTGCACCGGCAATAGCGGTAATTGGTGCAGTTGTGAAAATGCACGGTATATTATCTGATTCTGTACAGGAGAAAAAATAGAGGAAAAGTCTGGCTAGAGTTACACTGATTAAATCCTTTTTATTTGTCCTTTGTGTTGATATTGTGTTGTTGAATAATCTCGCTAATTTCTGCCAAACTTAAATTTAAAACCTGTGCAATTTGTTCTCTAGTTAAACCCAATCCTATCAAACCAGGAACTGCATCTAACTTGGCTTTGCGTTTACCTACTTCTATTCCTTCTTCCTTTCCCTCTTCTTTTGCTTCTTGATAAAATCGGGTTTGTTTTAACTCACTTAATCCAAACATGGCTTCTATTTCCTCCCTATTCATTCTTGGAAACTTGTAAATTAAAATTGTCTCGATGATTTGTAATACTTGTTGCTGTTGAAGTTGAGAATCTATCTCTTGTTTAGTTCTGGTGATTAATTCTCTAGCTTGGGTAATGGAATTATCTGAGTTAGCGATGATTAGTTTTATTGTAGCAATACCAATGGGTAAAGATGTTATTTCTTCTAACTCGTCGAGATAAATAACTCTGACTCGTTGACTCGTGAAAAATTCTTGATAATGCTGAATATCTTGTGTATCTATGCTGCGGGTTGGATAGATAACTACAGCACCCCACTGATTTTTGGGTTTGTTTTGGCGGATGTAAAGAAATATTTCGCTAAAAAGTCTATGGTAGAGATCCGGATCTAATTGAAATTGTACTTCTAAAAAGTAGATGGGGTGATCTGTATTTTGGTTAGGTAAGAAAACTCCATCTATTCTCAAGGCTGTTTGTTTGACTTCAACTGATGAAAATTGATAAAGTTCTGCGATTTGGGGAGAGTTACCAATCAGTTCAAAAAATATGCTAGGTATTTCTTGAAACAATCGGTAAAATATGCTGTCTGTTTTCATTTTAAAAAGTTGGCAGTGTTTTTCGCTCTTTGTCCTAAAAAATCCCCCAGTTGTAGAAGATATTAACTTGGGATAAATATTATGGTTTGCATTTAAAAAATATCTGCTTTTACAGTATTTATACTATTGTATAATTATTAGGACTCTAGTAGGCTGTATATGATGTTAATTTATTTACGCAACTAAAGATACAAGTATGAATGTTGACTTAATGGGATATCGTCAAAAAGCTGGACTAAAGCAAGTAGATATTGCTAATGACTTGGGTATTTCTACGGAAAAAGTTGATGCTTATGAAAAAGCACCTGCTACTGTTCCACAAGAGCTTTTAGTGCAATGGCTGCAAATATTGATGTCACCACCTATACAATCACTAAAAGGTATTGATCCTGGTTCTCCATATACAGAGCTTTATCGTAGACTAAATTTACTTGATCAGTATATTGATTCTACTCCTCCTATAGATAAGCTGGATATACCAACACCTCCAAATACTCCTAACCACCTAAGAAAACAACTGAAACGCTACCGAAAAAAACCGAATTTAGTATTAACTGGAGGTTTCGACGCAGGTAAATCGCATCTAGCAAACACTATGTTAGGTACTAAAAATTTGCCTGTTGGTTATCAACCAGCAACAAGAGTTATTACATTTGTGCGTCATGTTGAAGATCGGCCTCAATGGTGTGAAGATGATGTATTAATTGTTAATGATGATTTTTGGATCAAAGATGAAAAAGGTAAACTAATTCTCGACTTCTTGCTTTTAGATGACGAAGAACGTTTTGAAAAATATTGTATTCAATCAGGAAGTTTTGACGTTTTACAAAAGTATGGTGTACATGGAGAAAATGAAGATATAGCTGCTCATGCTGCGGTAGTTTACATTAATTCACCTCTTTTGAAAGCTTGTAATTTAATAGATTTACCTGGTTTTTCAGATCAACCTGATGAAGTTTCCAAAGATGTAGAAAAGGCTAATAGTGCGGCACAAATAGCAGATATAGTGATATATGCTTCACCAGCAACAAGACATATTGAAGCTCAGGATATGTCACGTCTTAGTAATTTATTAAGTTTACTTCCTGCTCCAGAAAATGAATGTAATAATTTTCCTACATTGGGAAATTTATTTATTGTTGCTACTCATGCTCATCCTAGTATTTCTAATGAGCAACTTCAAACAATTCCAGTTGGTGCTGCTAGAAGACTCTATAAACAACTGAATGAGGGAGTATTAAAGAATCGTAGAGAATTAATAAATCGTGATATTTCTCAGCAAGATTTACAAAGCAGATTCTTTACTTTTTGGTCAGAAAGACCTGATAGATGTCAAGGTTTGTTTAATGACTTTACTAAATTAGTAAGGGAATTTTTACCTCAAACAGTAATGTCTCGTGTTGAAAGAGAAATCAATGCAATCAAGGAAGCTAATATAGATAAATGTGCTAAAGGAATAGAGGCTTATCAAAACGCCTTTGATGATATTGATTCACGACGTAAACAGCTAGAAGCATTGAAAGAAAATGAAGAAAATCATAAAAAGGAAACTCAAGAAAAACGTGATAATGTACTTAAACTTATCACTATACTAAAAAAAGATACTCACACTTCCTTCAAAGAGTATGCTAACCAACTACTGACTGTTGATGCTGTAGAACAAATTATTCGTACTCAATATGATGACAAAAAAGAGGCTAAAGAAAGTATTCCTGGTTATTTAATTGAAAAAATTCAACATGAGTTAGGAACTATTATCAATAGTAATTCTGAGAAATTCAAAAATGAAGTAGATATCTTTATTGTAGAATATGAAACTCATCAAAAAGAATATCAAAATTCTAATTCTTATGATTTTAATTTTGACTTTCGTGAATCTTTTATTGCAGGTACATTTGCAGGTTTAGGTAGTTTTGGAGCTTTGGCATTTTGGGCAGCTAGTCTAGGAAATCTTGGTGGTTATATTTTAGTAGCCCAATTTGTTAGTTTTTTATCAGCATTAGGTATTGGTTTTGGATTTAGTGGTGGTACTGCTGGAATAATTGCTTTTGTAGCAGCTATTGGTGGACCAATTGTACTTGGAATAGCTCTATCTTCAAGTATAGGTTTGGCAGTGGCTAAGTTAGTTAGTTCTATAACAGAATCTTGGCAAAAACGTTTAGCAAAGCAGACAGTTAAATATTTCCAAGAACAAGATATAATTGATAAATTTGCAGATGGAATTAATGAATTTTGGGAAGATACAACTAAAAGTTTTAATCAAGGTGCTGATGCTGTTGAAAAAGACTGGCAAAGATATCTTGATCACCTTCGGGAAATAACTTCTCCTGAAATAGATTCTAAAGAACGCATCGAGAAAATTATTAAGATATTGGAGGAACTTCAGAATTTTTTTAAACAAATTCCTTGGTTAAGTTTTAACTTTAAGGATTGTATGTAAATTTCTGGGTAGTTTTTAAACTTAAAGACTACCCATGTTAAAATAGTTGAAACTTTGACTTTATTGAATTAGAGGATTATCATGAGCAATCTTTATTTTGGCGAACGAGAATTTGGATTAAAACCAAGAACTGAACATGAAATTGATAGCAATGTTTGGGGAGGATTAGTAGCTTTAATTAATAACTTGATTGATGAAGAATATTTTGCTCAAGCCTTTCCTGAAAGATGTCTGGATTATCCTAAATCTTATGATCAAATATATACAACTAACGACTCAAGGATGAAATCAGCCATTTGGGGTCATTTTGACAACTTTAAATTTCCGCTAACTGAATTAGATACACCTCTAACTATACTTCTAACTAAATTAGATACACCTCTAACTTTAACTATCCTTGAGTTCATAGAATTTTGTCATGAACATATATCGAAACCAGTTAAATTTGATGATCATTCTTACTATCAACACCATCATTTAAGTTTTGATAAACAAGAAGGACAAAAGGAGTTTCGTGACCAAGTAAATAGGTTATTTCAACGAAATGGTATAGCTTTTGAATTACAAGAAGATGGACAAATTGATCGTTTAGCTCCTCCTTTGTTAAGAGATAAATTAAATAATTCTATTTTTCAAACAAATGATGAAATATTGAATTCATTACTTGAAACTGCTAGAATGAAATATCTTAATCCAGATTTTAATGTACGTAAAGAATCATTGGAAAAGTTATGGGATGCTTGGCAAAGAATAAAAACACTAGATGATCCAAATCCGACAAAATCTATACCAATACGTTTAGAAAAAGTTTCTAATCAGACAGAAATGCGTAAAGTTCTTAATGATGATGGTAAAGAATTAACTGATATCGGTAATAAATTTATGATCCGACATACAGAAGTAGGAAAAATACCTATCACTTCAAGCTCACAGGTTGATTATTTATTTAATCGTCTGTTTGGTCTTATTTACATTTTTCTAGGTGATAAGATTGGTAAAAAGTCGGATTTAACTGTAAAACAATAAATTCGAGAAGATAAAGTTATTGATGAATTAGAATTTTAACTTTAATCTGTAAAAATCAATAAGGGTTATAATTCTTGTAAAATAGCGATTACGATTTTAGCGAAGCAGCTTTGCTCAAGTATACTAAGTTGAATAAATAGTTGGACTGAACTATTGACAAATTTAAACCCAGCAGCTTATTGCAAATGGGTTTACTATTTAGTAATATAGTATTTCTATTGTATTATTGTCTTGGGAGTATTTCTATGTCCAATTCAGAACCAAAAAAATCATTGAATCATCCAGAGATTGATTTTCTAGGTGGTCAAACTACTGAAGCAGCTACAGAGGAAGTTGAAGAACTTCTCTTAGATGGTAAAAATATTGAAGAAGCTACAGAGGAAGTAATTAAAGAGTTTGGTGGAAGAATGAATAATGATGAAATACGTAAATTATTTGATTAGACAATCGTAAACCTAAATTATCAACAAATACCTGAATTTAGTAAAATAAATTTACTAAGTTCAGTTTTTCTATATTATAAAATTAGAGTTTAATTTAGAAGATATTCTATGATGATTTTAAATAAATTATTAATTATTAATTCAATTGAAAACTTATCCACAGAGTATATAGGTATTTAATTGATTGATCAAAACATCCAAAAGAGTTGGAACATAGAAGCTAAAAAACGCCAGGATGAAATTCGTAATCTTATGATTGAGCCAATTTCTGGAGAAATAGCT
>Ga0214163_1001415_pt1 | contig 10368 bp, 5 predicted proteins | sample LakMenepilimnion_2_FD_153001 | JGI IMG/M metagenome (GOLD analysis project Ga0214163, IMG submission 153001) | Freshwater microbial communities from Lake Mendota, WI - Practice 15JUN2010 epilimnion v4 | ecosystem: Environmental > Aquatic > Freshwater > Lake > Epilimnion/Euphotic zone | place... | reverse complement strand
GATTTTAGAAGCTTTAGGTGCAGATGTTCACAGCATCGGCTTTTTTTGGCTTGCAGCTCCTTTAGCCGGTCTATTTGTACAACCCATCATTGGATTATCAAGTGATAAAACATGGACCAGATTAGGAAGACGTGTTCCGTTTATTTTAGGCGGAGCAATTGTTTCTGCCCTAGCGATGTATTTCATGCCAAATGCGGAATATTTTACGCATCTGCTTCCAGCTTTGGCATTTGGTGCCATCATGTTATTATTAATGGATACTTCCTTTAATGTAACCATGCAGCCTTTTAGAGCTTTAGTGGGCGATATGGTTGACGATGACCAAAAGAATTTGGGTTATTCCGTCCAAAGTGCTTTGATTAATTTTGGAGCTGTTTTCGGTTCGTTGTTACCCTTTATTCTCTCAAAATTGAATGTGGCTAATATACCTGCCGAAGGTGAAAAAGTTGCCGATTCGGTTGTTTGGTCATTTTATATTGGAGGAACAATTTTATTATTAAGTGTGTTATGGACAGTTTATAAAACGAAAGAATATCCACCAAAAGAACATGCTGAATATAATAATATTGATTTGGAAGCCAATGAAAGCAAACCCAAAGTAAGTATTTGGAGTTTAATTCCTAATGCACCGAAGATTTTTTGGCAATTAGGTATTGTTCAATTTTTTTCTTGGTTTTCTTTATTCTTGATGTGGGTCTATACCACAAGGGCTATCGCAAATCAAGTATGGGGAGCTGAGGCATTAGACCCAAAATCAATTGCTTTTAATGAGGCAGGTAATTGGACTGGCGTTATGTTTGCTTTTTATAGTGGTATTGCCGCAATATTTGCTTTTTTAATTCCATCCTTAGCAAAAAAATATGGTAGAAAAAATGTGTATAGTTTTTCCTTAATATTGGGAGGACTTGCGTTAGCTTCCATTTTCTTTGTACACGACAAAACAATACTTTTAGTCTCTATGATTGGAGTTGGAATGGCTTGGGCATCAATTTTAGCTATTCCTTATGCCATGCTTTCCAGTTCTTTACCTGCTGAAAAAATGGGAGTTTACATGGGCTTATTCAATGCAACCATTACCATTCCTCAAATAGTAGCAGGACTTATTGGTGGAAGTATAATTGCTCTTTTTGACAATTCACCGGTGGCTATCATCGTCATATCTGGAATTTCAATGATTCTTGCAGGATTGTCAGTTTATTTGGTAAAAGAAAAATCCTTAGTAAACTAATTATTCTTCAATGAATCAAAAATGTTTTATTTTCGATCTAGATGGTGTTATAGTTGACACTGCTAAATACCATTTTTTAGCTTGGCAAAAATTGGCTCAACAACTTGGGATTGATTTTACCCCTGAACACAATGAACAATTAAAAGGAGTGAGCCGCGTTCGGTCGTTAGAAATTATCCTTGCATTGGGAAATATTGCAGCCTCACAAGAAGACAAAGAAATTTGGCTTAAGCAAAAAAACAATGAATATCTCTCTTATTTAGTAACTATGGATGAAAGCGAAGTTCTGCCGGGTGTTTTGCCTGTGTTGGCTTTTCTAAAAGAAAAAAATCAAAAAATTGTTTTGGGCTCAGCCAGTAAAAACGCTAGACCTATTTTAGAAAAGGCAAAAGTAATCGACTATTTTGATGCTGTTGTGGATGGAAACGATGTTTCAAATGCCAAACCGGATCCTGAGGTTTTTCTTCAAGGAGCCAAAAAAGTTAATTTATCTCCGGAAAAATGTATCGTTTTTGAAGATTCCGTTGCCGGAATACAAGCCGCAAATATCGGTGGAATGACAAGTATAGGAATTGGGGATGAAACTGTTTTAAATGAAGCAGATTATGTGTTTCCGGATTTTACCCATATCGATTTAAATTTTATAGAAAACCTAGTGAATAAATAAAAAATGAACCAAGATTATATCATACCAGATAACTGGTCGATTATAGAAGAAGGATTTGAGCAAGACCTGGTTAAGTCTTCTGAAAGTTTGTTCAGCATTGGAAACGGTGCGATGGGACAACGAGCGAATTTTGAAGAATACTACTCCGGAAAAACATTCCAAGGTAGTTATATCGGCGGCATTTATTACCCTGACAAAACAAAAGTGGGCTGGTGGAAAAACGGCTATCCCGAATATTTTGCTAAGGTATTAAACGCTCCTAATTGGATTGGAATCAACATCGAAATTAACGGCGAAAATCTCGACTTAGCCAAATGTGCAGCAGTGAAAAATTTTCGAAGAGAATTAAATATGAAAGAAGGATGGTACCATCGCTCTTTTATAGCAACACTTCAAAACGGAACTGAAATTGAGGTGCAAGTGCGTCGTTTTCTTTCTATTGATTTGGATGAAGTAGGTGTGATTAATTATCAAATAACTGCATTAAATCAGGATACTACAATTGTTTTCAAACCATATATTGATGCCGGCGTGCATAACGAAGATGCCAACTGGGAAGAAAAATTCTGGGAACCATTAGAAGTTAAAAACAATGGAAACGAAGCTTTAGTAACAGCTAGAACATTTAAAACGCACTTTACGGCTACTACTTTCATGCAAAATACCATTTTGGTTGATGGTATATCTGTAAATACATCGCCTTTCAATGTTGCGTCTTCCAATGAAACCATTGAATTTTCATATGAAGTATCTATTTCCAAAAATCAAACTACAACAATTCAAAAAATAGGCGGATACACGGTTTCCATGAATCATGAAAACACACAAATAGCTGCTCAAAAAGCAATTGCTGATGCCTTAAAAATAGGTTACGACAAATTACTTGAAAATCAAATCAAAGCTTGGGCAAAAATTTGGGAAATGAGTGATATTACCATCGATGGCGATGTGAAAGCTCAGCAAGGTATTCGTTTCAATATTTTTCAACTCAATCAAACGTATCTTGGAAAAGATTCTCGCTTAAATATTGGCCCAAAAGGATTTACCGGCGAAAAATATGGTGGGTCAACTTATTGGGATACGGAAGCTTATTGCATTCCCTTTTATATGGCAACCAAAGACCAGCAAGTGGCTAGAAATTTACTGGCCTATCGGTATAATCAATTGGATAAAGCTATTGAAAATGCAGGGAAATTAGGTTTCAAAAACGGAGCAGCTTTGTACCCAATGGTAACGATGAACGGCGAAGAATGTCATAATGAATGGGAAATTACCTTTGAAGAAATTCATCGTAATGGAGCTATTGCTTTTGCTATATTTAATTATTACCGTTTTACCGGAGATTACAGCTATATTCCGGAAAAAGGGCTAGAAGTTTTAATAGGAATTGCCCGTTTTTGGCATCAAAGAGCCACTTATTCAACCTATCGAAATCAGTATGTGATTTTAGGTGTTACCGGTCCGAATGAATATGAAAACAACGTGAACAATAATTTCTATACCAATTATATTGCGAAATGGTGTATTGATTATACAGTGCAACAGATTAATAAAATCGAAAAAGAGTATTCAACTGATTACACAAGAATTTTAAATAAAGCAAAACTCTCACAATCAGAAATCAATCATTGGAAAGAAGTAGCAGACAATATGTATTTTCCCTATTCGGAAGAACATGATGTCTATTTGCAACAAGATGGGTTTTTAGATAAAGAACTAGTAAAAGTTACTGATTTAGATAAAAGTCAGCGACCCATTAACCAAAAATGGTCTTGGGACAGAATTTTACGTTCGCCATATATCAAACAGGCTGACACCTTGCAAGGGTTTTATTTCTTTGAAGACCATTTCAGCAAAGAACAATTGGAAAAACATTTTGATTTTTATGAGCCGTTTACCGTTCATGAAAGTTCACTTTCGCCTTGTGTTCACTCAATCCAAGCGGCTGGTTTAGGCAGAATGGAACAAGCGTACACCTTTTATTTACGAACCTCCCGTTTGGACTTAGATGATTACAATAAAGAAGTGCACGAAGGTTTACACATTACTTCAATGGCCGGAACATGGATGAGTATTGTAGAAGGTTTTGGTGGCATGCGTGTGAAAAATGAAACTTTACATTTTGATCCAAAAATTCCATCACAATGGAAAGGATTTTCATTTAAAATTAATTTCAGAAATCAAATTTTAAAAGTTTCAGTTCAATCTAATGAAACAAAGTTTTCGTTGGAAGGAAATAAACCTATTACTGTTTTTGTTAACGGAAAAGAAATTTTGGTGGAGCCTAATAGTTTGGTAACCGTATAATAAACTCTCGCAAAGACGCTAAGTCGCAAAAGTATTGCTTAGCGTCTCTGCGACTTTGCGAGATAAAACAATCAATCATGAAAAAAATTTCATTACTTCTGTTTTGTCTCGCATTTTCATTTTTATCAGCTCAAGTCAACCGAATTGAACCACCCAACTGGTGGACCGGATTTAAAAATGAAAACCTGCAATTGTTAGTGCAGCATCCCAATATTGGGGCTGCTACGCCAAAAATTTCATATCCGGGGGTATCGATTATCAAAGTTAATCAAGCTAAAAGTCCCAATTATCTTTTTATTGATATCGCAATCGACAAATCCGCTAAACCCGGTACTTTCAACATTGTTTTTGAACCTGAAAAAGGTAAAAAAATAATTAAATCCTATGAGTTAAAAGCAAAATCAAAACCTTCCGAAGAGTTCATCGGTTTCAATAGTTCCGATGCTATTTACCTTATTACGCCCGATCGTTTTGCCAACGGAAATGAAGCGAATGATGTCGTGAAATCTATGCAAGAAACCACCTTAGACAGAACCCACGACTATAAACGTCACGGTGGCGATATTCAAGGAATTACCAATCATATTGATTACATCAAAAATCTAGGATTTACCGCTATTTGGCCGACTCCGGTTTTGACAAATGACATGAAAAATGCTTCGTACCACGGCTATGCGATGACCGATTTTTATCAAGTCGATCCGAGATTCGGAACCTTAACCGATTATAAAAATTTAGCCGAAAAACTTAGTCAAAATAACATGAAATTAATCATGGATCAGGTCGCAAATCATTGCGGTAGCGAACATTGGTGGATGAAAGATTTACCTTTTTCAGATTGGGTAAATTATCAAGAATTGTATGAGAAAGAAAAAAAATATGTCACTTCCAATCACCGTAGAACCAGCAACCAAGATTTGTATGCCTCAGAAAAAGACAAAAAAGAAATGGCCGATGGTTGGTTTGTTTCATCCATGCCCGATTTGAATCAACGCAATCCTTACTTGGCAAAATGCATCATTCAAAACAGCATTTGGTGGATTGAAACACTTCAATTAGGCGGTATTCGACAAGATACATATCCTTATCCTGACAAGACTTTTATGTCCAATTGGGCTGGTGCAATCATGACTGAGTATCCGAATTTTAGTATTGTAGGAGAAGAATGGAGTACGAATCCTTTATTGATTGGATACTGGCAAAATGGAGCTTCTAATCATGACGGCTACGTATCAAATTTACGTTCATCGATGGATTTTGCCATGCAAACCATCATTCCGCAAGCCATCAAAGAACCGGAAAGTTGGGACAAAGGTTTCGCTAAACTTTATGACGGTTTAGCCAATGATTTTCATTATGCTTCACCCAAAGATTTGATGATTTTTCCCGACAATCATGACATGGATCGCATTTTTACCCAAATGGAGGAAAATGTAGAAAATACAAAAATGGCATTAGCTACGTATTTAGTCTTACCTCGTATTCCACAGGTGTATTATGGAACTGAAATACTTATGCAAAACACTGCCAAGCCAGGCGATCACGGTTTAATCAGAACCGATTTCCCAGGCGGATGGAAAGGAGATAAAGTAAATGCTTTTACCGGTGATGGACTTTCTGCTGATAAAAAAGACATGCAAAACTATTTGACTAAAATTTTAAATTACAGAAAAAACAGCAAAGCCATTCACGACGGAAAAACAATTCATTTTGCACCTCATAATGGAGTTTACTCTTTATTTAGAACGTTGAATGATGAAATTGTCGTTTTGATTTTAAATAAAAACGAGTCAACAAAAGTAGATTTATCAATTTATGAAGAACTAAATTTGAAAGGTAAAAAAATGAAAAACATTTTAACTGGAGAAGAAATTATTTGGGATAAAGAAATGACTTTAAACAAAAAAGGAGCATTTATTTTTACTACAAAATTGAATTAACGAATGAAAAAACTCTTTTTACTAGTATTTCTTTCTACAGTTGGTTTTGCACAAAATGCCGATCGGAAATACTTATCCCATCAATTAAATGAAAACGTTTTGGAGATAAAAACTTCTGATGGAAGGTATTTTATTCAATTCTATACTGATAAAATTATTGAAACTACTTTTGTTCCCGAAGAAGAAAAATTCAATTCCATTTCGCATGCGGTTGTTTTAAAACCAAACACTAATGGTTTTCAATTTAAACAATCAACTGATTATTTAGAAATAAAAACTAGTTCTTTAGAAGTTCAAATTGTAAAATCGCCATTTCAAATTTATTACTACAAAAATGGAACGTTGCTTCTTTCCGAAAAATTAGGCTATTTCAAACGCAAGCACGAACCACTTGAGAGAGTCAAAGGAAATATTGTCTATGATTCCACCGAAGTCATTCAATTCAATATTAACTCCACCGAAAAATTATATGGTGGTGGAGCTCGTGTTTTAGGAATGGATAGACGCGGCAATCGTTTGGCGTTATACAATCGAGCTGATTATGGCTACGAAAGGCGTTCGGAATTGATGAATTTCACGCTACCAATCGTGATTTCTTCCCAAAAATACATGGTTCATTTTGATAATGCACCTATTGGTTATTTGGATTTGGATAGCAAAAAAGAAAATGTTTTAGAATACGAAACTATTTCCGGTCGCAAAACCTATCAAATAATTGTAGGTGATTCTTGGGAAGATTTAGTTTCTAATTATACAACATTAACCGGAAAACAACCGTTGCCACCACAATGGGCATTAGGTAATTTTTCTTCAAGATTTGGTTATCATTCCGAAGCCGAGGCGAGACGAACGATTCAAAAGTTTCAAGACGAAAAAATACCTGTAGATGCCATCATTCTAGATTTATATTGGTTTGGAAAAGAAGTACAAGGCACGATGGGAAATCTGGAAATTTTCAGAGACAGTTTTCCAACTTTTGAAAAAATGGTCGCTGATTTTACTAAAATGGGCATTAAAACTATTCCAATTACAGAACCATTTATTTTAACCACTTCCAAAAAATGGCAAGAAGCAGTTGATAAAAAAATACTGGCAACAGATTCCATCGGAAGACCTTTTACGTATGATTTTTATTTTGGAAACACCGGAATCATTGACATTTTTAAACCGGAAGGTAAAAATTGGTTTTGGGACATTTATAAAGACTTGGCGAACAAAGGCGTAGGTGGTGTTTGGGGCGATTTGGGTGAACCCGAAGTTTTTCCCGCTGCTGCCAAAACGTATGGTGGAACAGCTGACGAAGTACACAATATCTATGGACATAACTGGGCAAAATTAGTTTTTGAAGGTTATCAGAAAGATTTTCCAGCACAAAGACCATTTATCTTAATGCGTTCAGGTTATTCAGGTTCGCAACGATATGGCATGATTCCGTGGAGTGGAGACGTAAATCGAACTTGGGGTGGATTATCCGGTCAAGTAGAGATTTCTTTACAAATGGGAATGCAAGGTCTCGCCTACATGCACTCCGACTTAGGTGGATTTGCCGGTGCAAATTTAGATGACGAATTGTATGTACGGTGGTTGCAATACGGGGTTTTCAATCCAATCTTTCGTCCGCATGCACAATCAGATGTGGCTTCTGAACCTGTTTTTAGAAGTGATTGGGCAAAAAGTTTAGCAAAACAAGCAATAGAATTGCGTTATCAAATGCTTCCTTACAATTATAGTTTAGCTTATGAAAATTCGCAAACAGGTATCCCTTTGATGCGTCCGCTGTTTTTTGAAGAACCGGAAAATGTAGCACTATTGACTAAATCAGACGGCTATTTGTGGGGGAAAGATTTTTTGATCTATCCGATTATGGAAGCGAATAAGTCTATTAATGAAGTGTATTTCCCTAAAAATAGTAATTGGATTGATTTTTATTCAAATAGAAAATACATAGGTGGCTCAACGGAAATAATTTATGTGCCCAAAAATTACATTTCTACTTTTGTACGAAGTGGCGTTTTGATTCCAATGACCAAAGTCGTTCAGACTACTCAAAATTATTCCAATTCAAATTTAGATTTGCGTTTATATTTTGATGAAAAAGTTACTTCAAGCGAGCGTGAATTTTATTTTGATGAAGGAAACAATTCTTCGACAAACAATCCAGAACTACTAAAATGTGAAACTGAAATCGAAGGCAAAGAATTAACGATTTTGATCGAAAGTAATTCCATAAATTCCAACGGGAAAAATGGTGAATTTTCTATTTATCAATTGAATAAAAAACCGAAATCAATTACTATCAATGGTAAAAAAGCAAAATTTATTTACAATAAAAAAAATAATGTCTTATCTTTTGATTATACCCATAACAGTAGCAAAACAACTATAAAAATTAAATTATGAAGTACTTTTTTTTCACACTAATCTTATGCTGTATGGTTTTAGGATGTTCACCCAAAAAAGAAATCGTTCAAAGCAAAACTCCTTTTGTTTGGGAAGGTGCCAACTTGTACTTTCTTCTAATTGACCGTTTTAACAATGGCAACCCTGACAATGACAAGATTATTCCACGTGACAAAAAAACAGGAGTACTTCGCAATTTTATGGGTGGTGATATTAAAGGAATAACTCAAAAAATTGACGAAGGTTATTTTACTGATTTGGGAATCAATGCCATTTGGATGACACCTGTCGTAGAACAAATTCACGGATCTGTAGATGAAGGAACCGGAAATTCCTATGGTTTTCATGGGTATTGGACAAAAGATTGGACGAATATCGACCCAAGCTATGGCATGAGAGAAGACCTCAAAGAGTTGGTAGAAAAAGCACATGCAAAAGGCATCCGAATTGTTTTAGATGCTGTGATTAACCACACCGGACCTGTTACCGAACTAGATCCGGTTTGGCCGGAAAGTTGGGTACGTGTCGGACCGAAATGCTCTTATGACACCTATAAAAATTATATAGATTGTACGCTAGTAGAAAACCTTCCGGACATTAAAACCGAAAGTAATGAAAACGTAGAATTACCTCCAATGTTGGTTGAAAAATGGAAGAAAGAAGGTCGTTACGAACAAGAAGTAGCCGAATTGGATGCTTTTTTCAAACGAACAGGTTATCCAAGAGCTCCGAAATATTACATCATGAAATGGTTGGCAGATTACATCACCGATTTCGGAATTGACGGTTATCGTGTGGATACTGTAAAACATACCACCGAAGATGTTTGGGCAGATTTTTCTAAAGTTTGTAAAGACGTGTTTGCACAGTACAAAAAAGAGAATCCTAAAAAAGTGCTAGATGACAACGAATTCTTTTTGGTTGGTGAAGTGTATGGTTACGGAATCAATGGCAAACAACTCTATAATTTTGGCGATAAAAAAGTAAACTATTTTGAAAACGGATTTGCGTCGCTTATCAATTTTGATTTTAAAGGAGATGCAAACAAACCCTATCAAGAACTCTTTTCAAACTATTCCAACATTTTGAATTCTGATTTAAAAGGGTTGAGTGTGATGAATTATGTGACTTCGCACGATGATGGTTGGCCGTTTGACAAAAAAAGAGAAAAAGCGATTGATGCCGGAACTAAATTATTATTAACTCCCGGAATTTCACAAGTGTATTATGGCGATGAAACGGCACGTTTGTTAGAAATAGCAGGAGCTGAAGGCGATGCTACGTTGCGTTCATTCATGAATTGGGAAGACATTCCAACCAATGCATCAACGAAAACCGTACTGACTCATTTTCAAAAAATTGGTCAGTTTCGAAAAAATCATCCCGCAGTTGGAGCAGGTGTTCATAACGAGATTTCTAAAGCACCTTTTTATACGTTTAGTAGAACTTTTACCAAAGGAGATTTTACAGACAAAGTCGTGATTGGTTTAGAATTGCCATTTGGGAAAAAAGAAATCAATGTGGCTGGAGTTTTTGAAGATGGCACAGATATTCACGATGCATTTTCAGGTTTGACAGCAACTGTAAAAGAGGGGAAAGTCGAGATTGATAGTCAGATGGGAATCGTTTTGTTGGAGCGGAAGTAAACGCCTCTTATCGAAGTATTTGTTATAAATTTGCATAATGCTCTCCGAATTCAAATAGCTTATAGGATTCAGAGAGCATTGTGCTACTATGGAGAACATAATGTCGTTAGATTAATTTTTTATAATTGATTAACAACAAAGGATTATGAAGAAGACAATATTACTTTTATTATGGATTCA
>Ga0214163_1001411_pt1 | contig 10388 bp, 3 predicted proteins | sample LakMenepilimnion_2_FD_153001 | JGI IMG/M metagenome (GOLD analysis project Ga0214163, IMG submission 153001) | Freshwater microbial communities from Lake Mendota, WI - Practice 15JUN2010 epilimnion v4 | ecosystem: Environmental > Aquatic > Freshwater > Lake > Epilimnion/Euphotic zone | place... | reverse complement strand
CTCACCCCCTTCCCCAACCCCTCATTACGAAGGTGAATGAGTCTTTATCCATTCCAAAAGCTGTCGGCGCTGAACGGGAAGTCGCCGATGGAAATTCTCCTCTATGGCCAAAGCTGACTCTCCACGAGCAGCGCCGAATTCACCAACAAGACCGAGATCCTCCGCCAAACGGAGCTCGAAGCGCTCGACGAAAGCAATACTGGGTGAGTGATCATTGAGGTAATCCAGTGCCTTGGTGAGAAGATCATGAATACCAGGGATCGGAGCATGTGGCTCCACCACCATGGCGATGAGCTTTACAAGATACGTGCCAGCGAGCACACGCCCGTAACTCTGCCGCACCCCTAGGCGGGGATTCATCCAGCGCGTTTCTGTGAGGGTGTGTAGGTCTCCGTTCTTGGCTCTGCCGAAACGGATTTCGGCCGAAACAAAAAGGTCCAAAAGGCCTGCAAAGGGGGACTTGGGACGCAGGGCGCCTTTGGCGATGGTGCGAAAGAGTCCCATTTCTGGACAACACCACTGAACGATCAGGGTAGTTTCAGAAAATCGGCTGCGGCCGATCAGGATGGCTTCAGCTTTTTCCATGAGACTCGAAACAAGAAGCTCAACTGTGGCAATCTGCCAGACATTTAACCACCACTTTGAGGAGTGACTCCAAGGCCGGAAGGACTGGGGTTTTGCACGAGATCATCAGCAGTGAACATTTCTTTATCTGGCCCAGCCGAGCGGATCTCCATCTGGTTACCAGAATTAGGATGAAACCAAAACGGTGTTCCCCAGCGGTCGATGAGCTGACCATTTCTGATAGCTCGGTGATTCTGCGGAAAAACACGACCTTTGTGACCTTGAGTGCCAGTCAAGGCAGCGGTGATGTCCGCATTGTCACCAATAGGATTGCCACCGATACCCTTGCTGTAGGTGCTAATGAAGTCGGCCACGATCTCCAAATCACGTTCCGGCGGCTCCTGTAAATTATGCAGACCATCCGCCTGTGCTTGCAAGGCAGGATCAATCGACCCTGGTGCCAGACGCGGAATGCCAGGGTTGGTCGGCATTGGTGTAGGAATGGGGTCTTGAGTGACTGGCCTTGGACGCTCCGCCTGCTTTTTTTGGACAGCCTGAATGACAACGTCAGAGGTCAATGCCTGAAACAGCCAAACAGCTAAAACGATCAGCAGGATGAGGAGAAACGCGATTAAATAGGGACCTGGACGCTTGGGAAACACGATGAAAACGGCTTAGGCTGCTTTTTCAGAACACACAAATGACACCTTCGAACGAAGGGCTGCTCTGAAACTCAAACGCTGTAGTCGATAAAGTCGAGGTTCTTGCTGACGAGTGTGCCGTTGCTGAGATCTGCCTGGAAGCGGGTGAAATTTGGCAGTACAGTCTGGATCTGCGAGTCCGAACAACCAAACCACTTCGAGATACTGGCAAAGACCTGATCGGTCGAGGTACTGGGGATCCAGCGTCCACGGTTGCCGGTGCAGTCGATGCCGCCATTGACGGTGAGATTGGGGAACTTGCCGCAAATCTGGCCGCCTTTGACGGCGCCCCCCGCGACGAACATGTGACCGCCCCAGCCGTGGTCGGAGCCTGCACTGTTGTCGCTCTTATTAGGAGTAAAGGTTCGATTGAAGTCCGAAGCGCTGAAAAGCATGACATTGTTCCACATGCCGATCTGCACCATCGCATCTTTAAAGGCACGAATGGCCCGGCTCATTTGATTCACGAGACCATAGTGGCCAGCTGTAGTCTGGCCTGGAATCTGGGTGGTGTGGGTGTCCCAGCCACCGAGCTGGACGAAGAAAATCTGGCGCGTGTTGCTCAGCTGACTGCGTCCGGCGATAAGACGAGCGACGACCTTCATCTGGTTGGCAATGTCTGGGATGCGGGGATTGAAGAGGCCGTTTTGGAACCAGTTGTTCCAATGGGCATCAAGGGAGCTGGTGCCATCAGAGTTTGCGGTTTGTGCCAGGGCATTACCGACGAGACCTTCGGTGATGCGAGCGCTCTCTGGAGCTGTGTTATAGCCTTCATCAAAGAGGCTGGCATGCTGCATGGCCATGATCTGCTCGATAGCGCGCAGCCTCCAGCCAGCGGAGCTATGCTGATAGTTTGTACCAGCGAGGGGATCACCTCCAGAGCGCAACGCAGCCAGTGGATCATACTTATTCGAGGGAGCAGGAACTGCGTTGTTATAATGAGGCTGAAGGGAGGTATTGCGCAGGCTGCTACCATAAGGATGAGCCGTAGAGTTAAAGCCGGTGAGCGCAGAGACACTACCTGAGCTATTCATGAAGTAGGCTGGCTGGTCGTAGGCGACCTGGAAACTGTTCACCCCAGCGATGGAGACCGACATGCTGAGGTCACCCGCGTTAAGCCCTTGCAAAAGATCGGCAATCTTTCCGCCCCAGCCTCGGGAGAAAGGCACGTCCGGAAGGGATGACTGCCACTGCACCTGCTGATCGGAGTGGGAGAAAAGCTGTGGCGGCTTGGCCGCCGCAGGCAATGTGTTGAAATTCGTGCGTGTCACGGCCTGCGCGCCGACGAGTGTGCCGACATTGGCGATGAAGCTGAGATCGCCATCAGCAAACATGGTCTTCAGCGGATAGGCACCGGGATGGAGAGCCATATTGTTGCCGGTGTAGCCCGTACTCGGATCGTAGGCTCCGTCATTGAGCGTGTCGATGCGTGTACTCACAGCAGCAGAACTATTGGATGTGCCGTTCCAGTAACCATTGGCAGCATTGGCCGGAGTGAAATCGAAACTAGCATCTGGAATAGCCAGAACGGTAGCCCCACGCCCCGCCTCATAAGCGGTGCGGGCAGTACTGGCCCCAGCCGGAATGAGCAGGTTGTTGGAGTCGTTACCTCCATTAAGGAAAAAGCAGACGAGCGCCTTGTAGTCACCCGCGCCTTGAGCCGCCGCGCTGCCAATGAGCTTGAGTTGAGAGATGCTATTAACAATCGAGGTCAATCCAAGAGAAGCGGCACTGCTCTGGAGCAGGAAATCACGACGGTTTGGCTTGCTGCGGTCTTCTTGTTTGCGGATGAAAATGTTCATGAGGGATATTCTCGGTTCGAGGTTCTCTGTTTTAAATCAATGACTGACGAAGCCCGGCATGACGGTGGAGTTCAGGTAACCGATCCAGCGGCAGCGGTCGCGGATCTCATTGGCAAAGGTGGTGTTCGGCGGGTTCTTCGGATCAAAGACGATCTCTGGCTCATAGCGCGTCGTGCCCAGGCTGTTGGAGCCGCCGTTGAGCTGGTAAATACACTCCATGAGCGCTTGGCGAGGATTCCCCCCTGGCAACGGACTTGGAAGAGCCTGATTAGGCTCGATCAAGACAGGATTGCGTGCTTGGAGGCTGCCACCAGCCCACCAGAGATCTGTTTTATCCACGATGGCCTTCGTTGCGGCCCAGTGAGCATTTTGCAGATTCACATCGGTTGGCAACGGAGGAATGGCACCGACACCATAGACACCTTCAAGGTGATCATAGAAAGTGTTCCGGTAGAGAAGGATCAATTCCGTGTAATCCATCACAATGCGGTCTCTTTGCTGATTCGAGCCAGCTAGGTCGCTGGTGTAATAGCCGACCTGCTTGGCGTAGGCAGGCGGCGGGATAATATAAACAGGAGGGCTGAAGGTGACGGTCACGTTCGCGCTTGGTGCCTGACTCAGAGCGATGGTGAAGGTGTCATTGGCACCCGCTTCAGTGACGGCGGTGCTGCCACTCGACTCAACGATTTGCACCTGCGGCCCATCATTATCCGTGATGCTGGCAGTGATTACTGGAGTGGGCAGGCCGCTGAAGGCGGGGTCGGTGCTAACCGCGTTGCCATGGGTGATGGTACTGCTATGATTGCCCTCCGTGGTGCCATCATTGACGGCGCTCACGGTGATGGTCTGAGGCACGCTCCAGTTGCCCGAGGTAAAGGTCACGTTGGTTGAGGAGACGGTGCTTTGCGCATCCGGCGTGATGCTGACGGTCACGTCTGCCGTCGGAGCCTGACTAAGCACGATGCTGTAAGTGTCTGCGGTGCCGGATTCGGTGATGAGAGTGCTTCCACCTGTCGGTATGATGCGAACGGCAGGATATTCATTGTCCGTGATCAGCGGCAAGACTTTGTAGAGAGGAGAAACATTATTGAAAGTCGTGTCAGCACTACTCGAGGTATGGGTCACCTCGCCGCTGTAGTGGATGAAGGACTCAACCTGCGCGTCATCAATGGCACGAACAGTGACAGTCTGGTGGTTCATCCAGTTGGCGGGCGTAAAGGTCAACGTCACGTTGGGACCATAGACTAAAGTGCCACCGACTGGCACGGGAGGCGCTATTTCAAGCTGTGCATTCGCTGTGGCAGTGACAATGACATCTGCAGTAGGTGCCCGATTCAGCGCGACGGTGTAGGTGCCCGTGTTGCCGTTCTCATGAAGGTTCGGGCTGCCGACAAATATAATTCGAGGTGTCTCCGTGGAGAGCTGGCTCACAGCGACTTGATGGATGCTCTGAGCATTGAAGTTGGCATCACCACTGGCTGATGTATGGCTGATGGTCACGGTGCGAGCACGCTCGGCATCGATGCTGTTGTTCACGCCCGTGAGGGTGAAGAACTGCGGTGTGCTGAAGTTGCTGCTGTTGAAGACCAGCGTTGCCGGGCTGATGGCGAGGCCATTCAGAGCAAATCCACCCGAAACGGACGGTGTGATGGTAACTGTGTTCACACCCGAGGGAGCACTGCGCAATACAATGCTGTAGGTGTCGCTCTTCGAGCCATCTTCATGCACGCGGGTTTCGAGGCCGGTGTAGCCGACGATGATGCGGTTGTCGTCGTCGGTGATATTATTCACCACGGTTTGAATGCTGAGCGTCGAAGCACCGGAGCCATTCACTGAAGCATAGCCAGTGGTGTCCGTTGTGGAGGCCACCGTGATAGCATGAGTGATGTTGACCTGATGATTGCCTTCCACTGTCGTATCTGGTGCCGCGATGACGGTGACGACCTGCGGCACATTCCAATTGGTGGCATTAAAGGTGAAGCTCTTGGCTCCTGTCGTGGCATTATTCAAGGTCGTGCCCGTGCCTGGGGTCGCTGTGACGACGACATTGCCATTGGGAGCTTTGGTCAACACGATGCTGTAGGTATCCGTGGCACCGCTTTCGACCGTAGTGGTGATGCCACCTGTCTGGGAGATAGCCACAGCCGGACCTTCGTTGTCCAAAATGTTTACCGTATGAGTTGGATTGATGCCTAAGTAAGTGGGGTCTCCAAAGCAGCGGAACTGAATGTTCTGTCCTTGATTGTAGGCGGTGTTCCCAGCTGCGGCGAGGGCGACATCGTTGAAGATATCATCAATAGCACTGATCACCACGGTTTGCGGCACGTTCCAGTTGCTGCTGTCAAAGTAGAAGGTGCTCTGATTGAAGCCCATCTGGATATTTGCATCGAGTGTGACCGTGACGGGGAAAGCCGGCGGGCTGGCCAGAAAGATGTCCACACTATCCGTCTCACTGCTACCTTCGGTGACCCAGGTGTTGCCACTGGTAGGCTGGGTTTCATTGCTGCGGATGGAGCCGCCGCTTGCCACGATGATCAGGTTTTCATTCCGGCGATGGTTATCCGTGATGTAATTGATGATCGGATTGTTCACCGCCTTGAAGCCATCATAGGTCCAGCCTGTGAGTCCGGCATAGGCGGAGTCTGAGCCTAGGGTGCGGGCGGTCACACTGACGTTATAAACTTCACGACCTTCATTGATCATGTCACCAATGGCCGTGACGTTGAAGGACTGCGGTGTGCTCCAGTTCGCTGTAGTGAAGGTCAGCGAGGCTGGCACGGTGGCCTCAGCCGTGTTGCTGGAAACCAGATCCACGATCACACTCGAGGCAGGTGCCTTCGTCAGAACCACTGTGATGTTATCCGTGCCACCTTCCGTGGGCTGCGTATTGCCATTGCTCTCAAAGACGGCGATTCCGTTCGCGTCATTGTCACGCACGGGGATGTTCATGGGGGTGTTGCGCGGATTGCTAAAGAATGGATCGGCACTGCTGATGGCAAAGCGCAGGAGGCTGTTGTGCAGGGCGCTTTCAGAAGCTCCATCATCCACAGCAGTCACCGTGACCGTTTGGTTCGTGCCAGCATTGCCGCTGGTGAAGGTGAGCGTGCTTGGAGACACAGAGATCTGGCCGTCGGTGATGAGGTTCACCGTCACATTTGCTGTCGGTGTGCGTCCCAGACTCACGGTGAAGGTGTCAGAAACACGGACCAGGGTGTCCGTGCTGTTCCCAGCAGCCCCCCCTTCAGCCACCGTGGTCCAGCCATTGCTATGCCCGAGGTTCAGCGGTGTGAAATCATTGTCGATGACCGTGGCAGCAATGGATTTAGCCTTCACGCCATCATAAGTGATGTCGGTCGAGTCCACGACCACGCCAATATTCGTGAGCGTTTCAGTCTCCACCGTGGCGTCGTTGATGGCAGTGATCGTCACCGGTTGAGCGACATTCCAGTTCGCTGAGGTGAAGGTGAGCGACAACGGGGAAACCAGGGCCTGACCGCTGGCAGTCAGATTGACAGTCACATTAGCCGAAGGCTGCTGACGTAGTGAAATATCCACCGAGTCGGTGCTACCGCCCTCCACCACTGTGGTGTCGCCACCACTGGCGACGATATTCACACCCGCGTTGTCATTGTCCAGAATGGTGACGCCGATAGCGCTGTGTGTCACACTCCAGTAGTTGTTGTAGCCCGTGTCAGCGACATTGGCGGAGGTGGCCGTCGCGACGATGGCCGCATTGCCAGAGAAGGGTGGGGTGAAACTAATCGTAGGAGCCGAGGTGTAGCCAGTGCCTGGAGCCGTGATGGTCACGCCTGTGATGCGTCCATCTGCCGAGAGGACAGGCACTCCAGCCGCGCCCGAACCGCCACCGCCACTGAAGCTGACAATCGGCGGCACGGTGTAACCTGCGCCTTGATTGGTCATGGTGGCTCCAGTTACAGCACCACCGGAGAATGTCCCCGTGCCTGATGCCACAGTCGGTATCGCATTCGGTGTAAGCGGCATCATGCGGCCCTCATTCAAATGGTCATCCAGTGCGCTGACGGTGACGGTCTGGGCCGCATTCCAGAGCGTTTCTCCGGGCCCAGGCGTGCCGCCCGTGGGATGGAAGACAAGGTTTGTAGGCGTGCAGCGGACGAAATTGGACCCTAGGTTCACCGTCACCGGTGACGTTGGGTTCACACGCAGCATCACGGTGAAAGTATCCGTAAAGCCGCCTTCCTGCACGAGGGTCTCGCCACCACTAGGAGTCATGATGATGCGGTTGTCGTCGTCGTTGTGTTTCACCACGACTGGCTGCACAGGGTTGGCCGTGAGGTAGCCACCAAGATTGGCGGTGATGTTAAGGATCGTGTTGTTCGTGGGGTTCTGATCGAAGGAGCCTTCGGCGGTGGTGTCAGCATTACCACGCACGCGGACTTCCTGAGCGACATTCCAGTTCCCAGTCGTGAACGTGCGAGTGACGGCCGCACCAGCAGCGCCATAGGTCGTGCCAGCATTGGTGGTATTGAGCTGCACTTGCGTGTTGGAAGGCGTGATCGTGACGGTGACACTGGCCGTGGGCAGCTTCGTGAGCACGATGTTGAAGTTGTCCACGACATTGGCAAGCACCGTAGTCTGAGCGGAGCTTTCACCGATCACAGTATCCGCGCCGACCTCAGTCACGAGCACATCATAGCTGCTCGCGCCATCGTCATTGTCCACGACGCCGACCGGCAGAGTGGCAGTGAGACCGTTGTAACTAGCAGCGGTGCTGCTGCTGGTCAGAGTGAGTGTGTCACTTCCTGTGCCTGGAGCTTCAGATGTGGTGTCATTCGCAGCCGTGATGGTAAGGGTCTGCGCCGTATTCCAGTTGGTATCCGTGAAGGTCAGACTGGCTGGTGAGAACGTGATCTGCGCACCCACGCTCGGTGTGACTGTGACACTTGAGCCCACCGGTGGTGGCGCATGGAGACGCACGCTGACGGTGTCCGTCTTGCCACCTTCCTGCACCCAGGTGTTGAAGGAAGTGTGCTCAGCACGGATGCCTTCATTCGGGCTATCTGTATCCTGGAAACCGATGGTCATGGGCTGCACGGGGAGCTGATCATATCCAGCGGCACCGCTAACGCTGAAACGCAGCAGGCTGTTATCCACATTCGTCAGCCAGTTCGTGTTTCCGCCCACCACGGTGATCGTTTTCGCGCCGAAGTCAGTCGGGCCAAAGGTCACGGAATTCACAAACGTCGCCCCGCCATCCAGTGACAGCCGTACCGCCGGAGTCGCATTGCCGTTGTTCAGCAGGAAATCAGACACGTTGTTGTCTGAGCCAGGCTGCGTGCTCATGCCAGTCAGGTTAGACCATGTGTAAGCGTAGAACATGTTCACCTTCGCCACGACGCTGGCTTCCGTATTGATCTGAAGTTCTGGGGCAAAGAGGCCCGCCTCAGCCATCGGTCCAGGGACCACATAATCAGGCAGGAACCAGTTGAAGACGGATGGTGCGCGCTGCGGACTTTGACCGATATTTCCCGTCAGATCGCCGAAGCGGTAGCGGAAGGGACCGGTGGCCCAGCCAACTGGCAGCGAGGGCGGATTGAGATTGTCCGTGGAGAACTTGTCATATTCAGAAACTGGGTAAGCTGAAGGCATGGGAGTATCAGAGCCGGACATGTTCGGCGTGCGGTCACGCAAGATCGAGACAGGGGCACCAGAGAAAGCACGCAGCGTGCGCAGCATCTGAGCGAAGGCGACCAGCGGCTCCTTCACCTTGCCGTGTGAGATGGAGCTGTCCGCATGCTGGAGAGAGCGTGCCTCATAGTCGAGCAGGATCGCTTTCAAAACCGCACCTAGATTACCATTCGTATCCCGGTAAGCCTGCTGCACGCGGTAGATGTAACCGGTGGATGGATTTGAGGTTACCAAGCGCTGGATGAGCCAGCGGGAAATGTTCACTGGAGTGTTGGTGTGACCTGGGCTGGCTGAGGTGCCCAGGCCATAACTCGACTGAGCAGGATCACCGGCAAGGGCGTTATGCGCCTCGGTCAGGTCAGCGTCTGCCAACGTATTGCAGGTGCGGTCATTAGCTCCACGCCCGAGGGCCGGCAGCGTGCGCATGGGGATGTCATACTGCCCGTGTTTACCGGCGAGAAGACGTTTGGAAACCCCTGCCACAGGTGTGCCATCCTCAGGGTCGATGTATTGCTTAAAGTCATGGTAGTAAATGCTGCCGTTTACGGTCGGCGTCGCATCGCTGATGCGTCCGATCACCTTCATCGGATTGATCCAAGGTGCCGCCCAGAAGAGATGGTCATCACGCCGGCCAAACCAGACATTGTTTTCGGCAGAGAAGTTCGTCGAGGTCACGGAGTCATTATAGTTTTGGACGACGAGGCTGCTGGCGCGGTTGTTTGAGCTGTTGTTGAAGACCAGATTCGTGCTGTTCCATGATGAGGTGTAGCTGACGGCATGGCGCGCTCCGTGTGAGAAACCCGTCATCACGCGGGCCAGTTCCGTGATGTCCCGCTGATCATAGGTCGGGATCGGCAGACCCGCTGCGTCCAGCACCAGACTGCCGTCAGGATGGCGCAAAACCAGACCGATGGTGAAGAGCTGCATGATCTCACGAGCATAGTTTTCGTCTGGGCTGACAATGATCCCGCCGCCAGCATCATAGGCCGCGCGATTCGATATGTGGGATAGGTAATTCCCCATCATAGGGCTGTAGGTCACCTTTTCCAAAAGCGTGCGATACTTGCCAAAGGCCCCTTCGGCCATCATGTCCCAGTAATGGGCGCAGCCGTAGTGGCGATCCAACGTCGTCTGATCCGCTTCTGAGATGATGAGGATTTCACTCAGTGCCTGGGTGAATCTCTGCCGCACCTGATCCTTACCCTGGAGCATGATGGTCCACCATTCACGGCGCCGGTTCGGGCCGGATTGCGGGTAGTTGTTTGCGGCAAAGTTATTGTCTGCCGTCGTGCTCACAATGGGATTCCCAGCCGCATCATAGGTCACCGCATAGCGAGTACCGTTAATGGTTGGATCATTCGAGAAAGTGTAGGGTTTGTTTCCACGCAGCTCGAATTCCTCATTGTCTGCCGCCATCACCAGTGTGCGGAAATTCACCGTCGGAGTCAGCGCCGGATTCATCTGATCATCCAGCCAGTCAGACAGGCCCTGAAGGTAGGCGGCTGTTCTCTGCTGGGCCGTTGGGCTGGCACCGAGTACGCTGATGCGTGTATCCACCTTCGCACGGATCGCTGCATACATCGCCTGCGTGCCGCCCCAGGTTGACTGGGACATGAAGCGCCAGATGTCACGCTCGATCTCCGCATCAGCCAAC
>Ga0214163_1001407_pt1 | contig 10420 bp, 7 predicted proteins | sample LakMenepilimnion_2_FD_153001 | JGI IMG/M metagenome (GOLD analysis project Ga0214163, IMG submission 153001) | Freshwater microbial communities from Lake Mendota, WI - Practice 15JUN2010 epilimnion v4 | ecosystem: Environmental > Aquatic > Freshwater > Lake > Epilimnion/Euphotic zone | place... | reverse complement strand
ATGGCGAATATACAATTTAAACTACTTCCCTTATCCGCTCCGAGCTTATTTCCAGAAGATATTTTCGAAAAAATATCAGTTAATCATCCCGTTCGATTAGTCAGTGAAGTGGTTGATCAGCTGGACATTGATGCTATTATTAAGCAATACAAAGGAGGAGGCACTACAAGTTATCATCCACGAATGATGATAAAAATATTGTTTTATGCCTATACAAACAATATATATTCATGCCGTAAAATAGAAAAAGCATTACAGGAAAATATCCACTTTATGTGGCTCTCAGGCCATAGCACCCCAGATTACAGAACGATTAACTATTTTAGAGGTAAAAGACTTAGGGATCAAATACAAAAACTATTTGCTGAGGTGGTGAGACTTCTGCACGATTTAAATTATTTGAGCCTTGATGTTCAATACATTGATGGCACAAAAATTGAATCTGCCGCCAATAGATATACCTTTGTATGGAAAGGAGCCGTAGAAAAAAACAAAGTAAAGTTAGAAACAAAAATTGATGCTGTACTTCATGAAATAGCCTCCCAAATCAAACAAGATCAGTCGGCGTTATCTAAAGATGAGACGCCCAGACCTATAGATAGCGGTGAACTCAGGACCAGATTAGCAGCGTTAAACGAAAACGTAAAGGATATCGACAAGCCTACCAGGAAAAATATAAAAAAATTAGAAGAGGATTATCTTGTTCGATTAGAAAAGTATGAGAATCAACTGGAAATACTGGGAGAGAGAAACAGTTATAGCAAAACAGATGAGGACGCTGTTTTTATGAGACTGAAGGATGATCACATGCAAAATGGCCAATTGAAACCAGCATACAATACGCAAATCAGTACAGATAATCAATTTATTACACACTACAGCATACATCAAACAACGGTCGACACGACTACTTTAGAAGAGCATTTAAACGGTTTTGAGCAACAATACGGTAAGCAAAGCAAAGAAGTTATCGCAGACGCTGGTTACGGAAGTGAGGAGAATTATGAAATGATGGAGCAAAAACAAATAGAGGCTTATGTCAAATACAATTACTTTCATAAAGAACAAAAGCGGGCACAAAAGCAAAATCCATTTTTAGTACAAAATCTATATTACAATGAGTCAGAGAACTATTTTGTATGCCCAATGGGACAAAAACTAACGCATACGGGGGAAGGTGAAAGGAAAAGTAGGAATGGTTTTATTTCCCAAGTAGATTATTACGAAGCAAAAAGATGTGAAGGCTGCCCATTAAGAGGAATGTGTCATAAAAGTATTGGCAATAAAAAAATAGAAATTAATCATAAGCTAAATGAATATAAAGCCAAGGCAAGGGAAATGCTAACTTCCGAACGCGGTTTGTACCATAGAAGCAAGAGACCCATAGAAGTAGAAGCAGTATTTGGGCAATTAAAAAGCAATAATAAATTTTCAAGATTCACCCTCCGTAAGATGGATAAGGTAAATATTGAATTCGGGCTCATGTCCATCGGGCATAATCTTAGAAAATTAGCCAAAAAAGCCTCATAAAAGGAGCTATTTTATTCATTTACCACCACAAAAGCCTAATATGGCTGTCCATCCCTAAAAATCATAAAGATTTACTCAAATTTAAAAATTGGAAAAATTCTAATAGCCCAATGTATAAAGTAGTATAAAGAATAGAGGCTGCCTTTTTAGACAACCTCCATAGCGACAGGCCAAGGAATCGAACCTTACCACTCCCAAGTTGAATTCAGTCATCGAAAACGTTTACACTCAAAAGCTTATTGGCACAACCTGTCGAGAGGAATGGCCTGCCCACCAATTAGCGTTATCAAACATTCTAAATTTATTAATAACCCTGAAATAATCAAGTGAATGCAGATTTTGTCTATTGATTCTTTCATACTATTAAGTTTAAGTTTATTAAAAATAAATTCTGACAGAAGTTCAACAGCAACTTCGTGTAAATGCCATGATTTCAAACAACTGAACCAACCAAGACCTTAAATACAAGTTTAGGACCTACAAATTTAATCAAATTGAGTAACTTTGAGCCATGAGAAATGAAGTAAATATAAATGCAAATATCCTTATCTGGGCAATTGCTCGGGCGGGTTATGAATTGCAAACATTTACCGATAAGTTTCCCAAAGTTCAACTTTGGATAGAAGGTGAAAAAAAACCAACCGTAAAACAATTAGAGAAATTTTCTAAAAAGGTGCATTTGCCGTTTGGATACCTATTTTTGCCCGAACCACCAAAAGAACAACTACCAATACCTTTTTTTAGAAGTAACGGTAATCAGGCAGAAAAAGTCAGCATTAACGTTTACGATACTATCTTGTTAATGCAGCAAAGACAAGATTGGCTAAGAGAGTATTTAAAGGATAACGATTTTGACCAACTTAGCTTTGTAGGTAAATTCAGAAATACAGCCAATGTACAAGCTATTGTTGCCGACATTCGAAATACATTAAACCTTCCTGAAAATTGGGCAAGCCAATTCAGAACATGGCAAGAAGCACAAGACCATTTAGTTTTACATATTGAGGATAAAGGAATTATTACAGTTTTTAATGGAGTTGTAGAAAATAATGGATTTAGAAAAATCCCAGTAGATGAGTGCATAGGTTTTGTACTTGTAAATGAGATGGCTCCTTTCATGTTCATCAATAATGCTGACTGGAAATCTGCTCAAATATTTACAATTGTGCACGAGTTAGCCCATATTTGGACTGGACATAGTGCGGGCTTTGATTTTAGAAAATTACAACCAGCAGACAATCCCATTGAGATACTTTGCGACAAGGTGGCCGCTGAATTTCTAGTTCCTGAAAATAGCTTTAACGAAGTTTGGAGTAAAAATCCTAATATTAGTTATGCTTCCCGATATTTCAAAGTAAGTGAAATTGTAATTGCACGCAGAGCATTGGACACAGGAAAACTAACTAGACAACAATTTTTTGCATTTTATGAAGAATACTCTAACAGAGAATTTGCCAAAAAAGAACAACAAAGTTCTGGAGGTGATTTTTATGCAACTACAAAAAAACGGTTAAGCTTAACTTTCGCTTCCCACATAAATAATGCTGTAAAGTCTGGGAATCTTCTATATCGCGACGCATACAGACTTACAAGTCTAAAAGGCGATACATTTCAAAACTTCTTTTCTAAACACTTTTAAGCGGAATGGAAGTTTATGTACTTGATAGCAACTTTTTTATTCAAGCCCACCGAGTAAGTTATCCTTTGGACGTTGCATTCAGCTTCTGGAACAAAGTAAAACAATTTGCTGATGAAGGTAGAATCATTAGCATCGACAAAGTGAAAAATGAACTTTACGATAAAAATGATTTACTAAAAGCATGGTGCAAAGACAATTTACCTGAGGACTTTTTTAAGGACACCAGTTATGTAATGGCTGCCTACGGAAATGTTTCTACTTGGGCAATTTCTAAAAGCGATCATTATTTACCTAATGCTTTAAATGAATTTCTTGATGCAGACGAAGCAGATGCTTTTTTAATTGCATACGCTTTAGCAGACAACTCAAATAGAATTATTGTAACGCATTAAATAAGTAATCCGAACCAAAGGAATAAAATAAAAATCCCCGAACCATGTAATGCTTTAGGAGTAGTATTTTGTGCTACAATTGATATGTTTAGAAGACTAAGAGAAACATTTTAGCCAACGCATTTTGCAAATACATTTAAAAGCCGCACAAGACAACCCAAGACAAAATAAATTTATAAATGACCCACGCACGGCAAAAAGACAAATTAGAGTTAGCAAAACAGGACATACTGCTAAACAAACTTGTAAATGAGTCTGGAAATTGTAGTTTTTCCATAAATGTAAATATACAACAACATTTACTTCATTTTGAAGATGTTGACATTCAAAATCATGAATATTTGAGCAGGAAAAAGTATTACGAGCGTTTAACTGAAATTTTAAAACAAAGTTTTCCGCACGAAGCAAAATTTCAAAACCAGAGATTTGATTATTACACAACAATGAAATCAAAGGAGAATTTTATTAGATACACATATCAACTAATGAAAGGAAGTATTGATGTTGCGGTTCAAAGAGCTGAAAAGTTAGAAGCGGTTCATTTAACCCATCCACCAAAGGCTATTCATTTACATTGTCCTTGTACAAAAGTACATTGGTTGGTCAAAGAGTTGAGAAGTTAGTTTTAATTGTATAATCCGGTGAAATTTCAGCCGGATTTTACATTTTATGCAGGAGCATTAAATATTACAAATGCCATTACCCAGAACGGAAGGCAATACCAAATACTCAACCTCCTATATTATTTGAGTTCTCAAATTGAGAAATATATTGCCTGGTTTATCCAAACAAAAAAAGCCAGCGCCTGAGATGAGAACTGGCATTTAAATTTTTTCTGCTACTTTCACTTCAACAGGAATGATACGATGTTGATATTGAATTATTAAATCAACTTCAACAGTTGCTCTTTCTGTAAAATCATGAATGAAATTAGAAAAAAGCAACCTTGTTTTTAATGTTGGGTTTTTGTCCTTTGAAAAGACCAAACCAAGGCATATAGCCATCTGCAAAATGCTCTATATTGATATTAGATTTAGCAATTTTTAAATCTTTTAAATGTTGCCTTATTCCATCTTTTAAGGCATCGGGTCCACAAATATAGTAGTGGGCATCTTTGAATAGATCTAAATCATTTTTTTCTATTCGATTTTTTCCTGAAATAAAATCAATATATTTAAATTGTGGGTATTGAAGTGCTAACTGATTAAGTGCTTTTTTGAAGATGATACTTTCTACCTTTCTATTTGTGTAAAGTAAAACCACTTTGCTATCAGGTTCAAATTGAAGCATTTGAAAAATCATACTAAATAATGGTGTAATTCCGCTACCCCCTGCAACCATTACATAATTCTTTTGAACTAATATATTTGGTTGAAAAGTAAAATCCCCAATAGGTAGCAACGATTCTACTTTATCGCCAATTTTTGATTCATGATAAAAATAATGGGAAACTTCGCCTTTTAATTTTACCGTTATTCTTAGAAAATCATGAATATTTGGCGAAGAACTTAATGAAAAACAACGATGATAAGTTTTACTACCCACTTTAACTTTTAAAGTGAGGTATTGACCTGCCTTATAATTGTAAAATTCTTTGTCTTCCGGTTTAAAATACACAGAAATAGTATCGGGCGTTTCTTTTACCAATTTATCAATAATCAATGATCTGTATTTGGTATTATCAATGATAGATGCATTTTCCCGTTGATGAATTTCATTAAATGTACTTTCTGTCGAATTTAATTCTGTGTCGCAAATAATATCCCAAAAACGAAAAAACAAACCGTAGTTCCCATTGTATTGTGTGTGGTGGAGGCTATGATTAGTTGCATTAACCAGCATATTAAATGGTGGAAGACTGGAAAATTTTGGAAAAAGCTCATACCCCAGATGTGACTTTAAATTATTGAAAGTTCCAATCACTTGCATGATCCCTAAAGCAGTCATAGATACTGGCATAACCATGGACAATGGAAGAATCCAAAATGTTAACCATAAGGATTCTATCACATGAAAAGAACTTGATGTATAAGGATTTACGTCCAAGCTCTTATGGTGTAAAGCGTGCACATATTTGTATATACCTGGGTGATGCATTGCTCGATGACTCCAATAGAACCAGGTGTCAGATAGGATCAATATGATAATAACCATAAGAACTTCATACCATAACCCATATTTTCCTGCATCAATATAAAACTTTGTTAATCCGATATCTTTTAATGATAATAAAAAAACAGTAAACGCTGTACTTCCAATAAAGGAAAGAAGGGTTGCGCCAATTTCGCCTTTTATTTGAGACCAACCCGCTCTTTTAGATAGTTGGATTTTTCGGTTACTAAGTTTCTTGCCAAATATAACCCAAAAAATCATATAAGCCACGCTCATAATAGTGAGTGCTGCAAGAACTGTTGTGAAATACTGTTTTATGAATGCCATCATTTCTTATCAGATTTTAATATGATTATATCTGACACGAAATTAGGATAAGGGATCCCAAAACCAATTAACATTTGTTACTTAATTATCTGCTTTCTAATTCTACTTAAGCTTTGAGGCTTTATACCTAAGTAAGAAGCAATATACTGGATAGGCACATTCTGAATTATTTCGGGTTGTTGTTCAACCAGTTTTTTATATCTCAAATCAGCGGTAAGTGTTGCAAAGTCGTTGGCTCTTATTTGAGTTCTGGCAGCAGCCTGTTCAAAAATTACAAGACTGAAGTTTTTAAAATTTTCATTTTTTTCTATCAATTCAATTAATTTGCTTCTCTCTATTTTATAAAATTCGCAATTAGTGATACATTCTAAATTTTCATTAGATTTTATTTCGCGAATAAAATTTGTAAAAGAAGTAATAAATTGGTTTTGTGATTCAATATGTGTTGTTATTTCATCCCCTTTGTCATCATAATAAAATAACCGCATAAATCCTTTGGTAATAAAATACAAATGCTTTGGCACTTTATTTTCTTCCTCAACAATGTTATTTTTTGGCAATGATTTAAGTTCAAAGTATTGCTTACAAATATCTATGTCTTTATCTGTAAGTTTTACGTAACTGTCAAATAGGTTCAAAAAATTGTCTGACATTTTAGGCGTGTCTAATCTTAATGGGATGAATGTAGATCGTAAAATTAATGTATTTGCGTAAATTTTAATATACCTGTAATATTCCCCCATACAAACCTCATACAAAACAAAAAAGGACTCACGAATTAACGTAAGTCCTTTGATTTTTTGTAGCGCGAGGGAGACTTGAACTCCCGACCTCAGGATTATGAATCCTGCGCTCTAACCGGCTGAGCTATCGCGCCATGAAGCATAAAGATAAGGTATTCCTTTTAAAATACCCTATCTTAGGCTTCAAATAATTATTCTTCTGATGAGGAACCTTGGTTTAATTGCTCTTTAAGTTGAGCAAGACCTTCTAATTCACCCATGGTAGATTTTTCAACGGTGCTTTGCTGTTTCTTAACAGCCTGGCGCGTTTTATCTTTTTCAACTACCTTTTCTTTCTTAACTGACTCTTCAGCCTCTTTCTTTATATCTTCGATATAACGTAAATGAGAAACTAAGATTCTCTTGTCGTCGCGATTGAATTCAATCACTTTAACTGTTAAAGTTTCTTCTGGCTCAGCAAGAGAATTGTCTTCTTTACGGATATGTTTTATTGGTGCAAATGCCTCTAAACCATAAGGTAACTGAACGATAGCTCCACGATCGTCACGACGTAAGATAGTTGCTTCATGGTATGAACCTACTGGGAATACATTTTCGAAAGTATCCCAAGGATTCTCCTCTAACTGCTTATGTCCTAATGAAAGTTTGCGACTTTCTGCATCGACGTCCAATATTTGCACATCAATTTTATCTCCAACCTTTGTGAATTCAGATGGGTGGCCAAAACGTTTTGTCCAGGAAAGATCAGAAATGTGAACCATTCCCCCAATGCCTTCTTGTAACTCAACGAATACACCGTAAGGAGTAAGATTTTTAACTTCTCCGGAATGGCGGCTGCCTACTGGGAAAGTTTTAGCGATTTCACTCCATGGATCAGAACTTAACTGCTTAAGAGATAATGACATTCTACGGTCATCCTGATCTATAGTAACCACTTTTGCCTCATATTCCTGACCTAATCTGAAGTACTCACGTGCATTAACTGGCTGGTTACTCCAGCTCACCTCTGAAACGTGAATTAAACCTTCAACACCTGGCTGCAACTCAAGGAAAGCGCCGTAATCTTCAATATTTACTATCTTACCTTTAACCGTAGATCCTTCGGTAATACCAGCGGCAAGAACTTCCCATGGATGTGGTTGTAATTGCTTAAGGCCTAATGAAATACGTCTCTTATTCTCATCAAAATCAAGAACGGCTACACTTATTTTCTGGTTCAGGCTCAACACCTCCATTGGGTGATTGATACGACCCCATGAAATATCAGTGATATAGAGTAAACCGTCAACACCACCTAAGTCAAGGAATGCACCGAAGTCAGTGATATTTTTAACGACACCTTCTAACACCTGACCTTTTTCAAGGCTACCGATGATGTGTTCGCGCTGTTCAGCCAAATCACTTTCGATAAGCGCTTTATGAGAAACGACAGCATTTTTGATGGTCTCATTGATTTTAACCACCTTGAACTCCATCGTCTTACCAACATACTGATCGTAATCGACGATAGGCTTGATATCAATTTGAGAACCAGGTAGGAAAGTCTCCAATCCACTGCAATCTACAATTAAACCACCTTTCGTCTTGCTAATAACGGTACCTTTAATAATAGTACCATTTTCAAAGGAATCAACAATACTTTCCCAAGATCTTAACAATTTAGCCTTTCTGCGAGAAAGTACCAATTGTCCGCGACCATCTTCCTGTTGCTCTACATAAACATCAACATAGTCGCCAACGGCTAAACCAGGAATGTCTCTGAATTCTGATAATGGAATTAATCCGTCAGATTTGTAATTAATATCAAGTACAACATCACCACCATTAATAGAAGTTACGAAACCTTTCACGATTTCATTTTCCAAAACGGCATTCATAGTAGAAGCATATTGCTCTCTAAAAGAAACAGCTTCTTCGTCAGAGTAATTAATTCCCCCTTTATTTGTAATATTCCAATTGAAATCATCATGTGCGGTACCTACGGTCTCTTGACCAGCAAGTAAAACTTCCATTTCAACTTCCTCTTCTTCTTCCACCACTTCTACTGGCTCAGCAGCCTTTACAACAACTTCCTCGACAGGTGCTGACTGCTCTTCAATAGCGCCATTCAACTCTTCTGGTGTAGTTATTTCGTCTTTTTCTTCAGACATTTTTTTTGTTTTAATATCTACGAAAGGTAGATTTTGGTTAAAAAATTAAATTGCGGGGCAAATATATAAATTATTTCCAAATCGACCTATTTTTTGTATTACTTTATTAGATTTGTTAAACATGATTCCTATTAAACCCTATATTCTTGAAGCTATGTTAAAAAAATTCATCATTCCCCTATTTTTCGCCTCATTATTCTCTGGTGTTGGCTTAATCGGACAAATCAAGAAATTTTCATTTTCCGAAAAAACTACGATGCAGATTCAAGGTACCTCTACCCTGCATGATTGGACCTGTAATGTTACCAAAGTAGATGGCGTCATTGAAATGGACAATAAAGTTTTAAGTAAAGGAGTTTGGACTCAAAACAGTAAAATAAAAACATTAAAAGTTTCCGTTCCGGTTGAAAGCATAAAAAGTCCCCGTGGTGCGGCTATGGAAAAAAAATTATATAATGCTTTGAAGTATGAAAAACACCCTTCGATTATTTTTACGCTGAACAATATCAAGACTATACCTTCAACATCGGGTTCAGGTCAGTTAGAATCAAGCGGAACATTAAATGTTGCTGGCGTTGAAAAGCCTATATCTCTATTGGTTAATGCTTCCTTTTCGGCCGACAAAAGTTTATCTTTCACCGGTTCTTATACCCTAAACATGAAAGATTATGCTATTGAGCCACCGTCGGCAATGTTCGGACAGATTGTTTCCGGTGAGAAAGTAACCATTTCATTCAATGTCCAGGTTAAATAAAATCAGTATGAAAATATTTTCAATCGTTTTATTCCTTTTTGGAAGCATCATGTCAGGATGGGCACAAGCTGTTCAAACGGTCGCTATTCCAGGCTCCTCAGTTTCATTTAATATGATTTCAGTTCCATCTGGTTCCTTTCTTATGGGAAGCCCTGCCACAGAATTACTTAGAAATACAGATGAAGGCCCTCAGGTAAAAGTAAAATTAGATGGCTTTTCTATAGCTGAAACGGAGGTAACCTGGGAATTGTATGAACTGTTTACAGATAAGGAAAAGAGAGCTGCCCTGATTTATTCAAGCGAGCTGGTTAAAGGAAATGCCGATGCAGTGATTAAGCCCAGTACCCCTTATTTAGACCCTAGCTATGGCATGGGAAAATATAGTTTTCCTGCAACAAGTATGACCCAATATGCCGCATTATCGTTTTGTAAATGGTTGAGTGAACTTACTGGCGAATTTTACAGACTCCCCACTGAAGCTGAATGGGAATATGCCTGCAAGGCCGGCACAAATACAGCCTATTCATTTGGGGATGACCCTTCTCTTTTGGACCAGTATGCCTGGAGTTTTAATAATAGTGAAGATAAATACCATCCTGTTAAATCAAAAAAACCTAATCCCTGGGGTTTATATGATATGCATGGTAATGTAATGGAATGGACGCTCGACCAATATCAAGCAGATTATTACGCTACTTTGGGTGATGCAACGGCAAGTCCATGGCGTCGCCCCGACAAATTACTCCCCAGGACAGCCAGAGGGGGCTCATGGG
>Ga0214163_1001406_pt1 | contig 10421 bp, 8 predicted proteins | sample LakMenepilimnion_2_FD_153001 | JGI IMG/M metagenome (GOLD analysis project Ga0214163, IMG submission 153001) | Freshwater microbial communities from Lake Mendota, WI - Practice 15JUN2010 epilimnion v4 | ecosystem: Environmental > Aquatic > Freshwater > Lake > Epilimnion/Euphotic zone | place... | reverse complement strand
AACGGTTTGAAAGGGGATCTGAGGGGATAGAATTACCGAATTACGGATGTGTCTGTATTCTTTACTTTGTGAACTCTGTGCCTCTGTGTTTCAAAAAAGTCTTCATTGCGACCCAGCACGCCATTGCAAGCGAGCGATTCCAATCGCAAGCCCTGTGCTCGGGTCGATATCAACACAAGTTCCTGACATCCGGACATCCTCCGTGGCAACATGGAAGGTATTCGGATCGAAGGTCAACGTTGTCTTCAAAACCGGTTTGATCTCCCGACCTAAGATACTGCGATAGGCTCCACTCATTCCTACATCGCATTGAAAGGCCGTTCCTGCCGGCAATATCTGCTCGTCTGCGGTGGGGACGTGAGTGTGTGTTCCTAAGACAGCGCTGACGCGCCCGTCGAGATACCAACCCATCGCCTGCTTATCGCTTGTGGCTTCCGCATGAAGATCCACAAACCGGACTTTTACCTCCTGTGGCAAATCCTCAAGCACCTTATCGATCGCTTCAAAGGGGCAGTTTACAGGTCGCATAAAAACACGCCCCATTAAACTTACGACCGCCACTCGCACGCCGCTGGTTGCCTCGACAATACAATAAGTTTTGCCTGGAGCTTTCGAAGGGAAATTCGCCGGCTTGACTATGTTGCCAGCTCGCTGAAGAACTTCTTGGATCTCACGTTTTTTGTAGATGTGATCGCCAAGCGTGATCGCGTCAATTCCTGCCGCGATGAGTTGCTCGTATTGCTTGACCAATAATCCTGTTCCATCAGCCGCGTTCTCGGCATTCGCGATGATGATGTCGCTTCCTTGCGCTCGCAATTTTTCCAGCATCGAACAGACGATCTGCATCCCCGGTTTGCCGACAATGTCCCCGATAAACACCAACCGTAAAGCCTCCGGCGGTTTCGGTGGTAACTCGTACTTCAAGTCCTTCATGTGCAAACCAACCCATCAAATATCCGTTGCTCATACTCATTTCATACGCTTCAGACTCACAGGTCTGTAGTTGAAGTATAGCGTTACAATTCAAGCTATGGGGTTTGGTGATCGCATGTTGCTTGTGATGATGCGTTGTAAGTGAGCAAGAGTTGTCGATAACCGCGTGTTGTCGGTGACCGATGCCAGATCAGATGCTAGATGCCCGATTAGTTGCCCTGGTAGCTGCCTTTGAAAAAGCCCATGTAGACCGCCGATTAGACCTTCGGGGCATCTCCCTTATCTTCACCGCTTGCGAAATCTCCATCGACTCTCGTGGTGAACGACCCACCATAATCCATCGTCTGATCAAACCTCTGCTTGTCGGATATCCCACCTGTCGCCGGCAATATCTTGGTTTCACCCGACATCGCATCCCGGCTTGCTGTTGACTGACCTATTGCAGATCTGCTGGTTGTTTGTCCTGTTGATGAGGAGGACGTTGCACCTGTGACTCCGACACCGCGTTCGTAGCGACTCCACCACGCGTCCGCGTCTTGGATCGTCCACTGATCGCTCGCAGCGATACGATGCAGGAGATTTGCCAAGTCGCGTGCTGTCTGTGGTCGCTTCGCTCGGTTCTTTTCCAAGCAAGCCATAATCGCGTATTCGAGATCCTCAGATACGCTTCGGCCACTTCGCACCGATGGGATCACCGGAATCGCATCGACATGTTGCTGGCATAGATCCCCAAACGAAGTAGCTTGAAAAACCGGTGCTCCGGTCAACAAGAAATATCCAACCGCTCCGACCGCATACAAGTCGCTTCGCGCGTCGACCAAATCAGGGGTCTGAATCGATTCTGGGGACATATACAAAGGGGTGCCGGCCATCCCTTCACTCCCCTTCCCACGCTTGGCTTCATCTACTGCACGCACCAAGCCGAAATCAAGTAACTTGACAAAGTCTGGTACACCACCGCGTCGATTGAGCATGACGTTCGCCGGTTTGATATCTCTGTGCACCAACCCCATCGAATGGGCTTCGAATAACGAACTGCAAAGCTGGTCCAAGATCTTCGCAACTCGGCCATCGCTTAGCGGCCCAAAACGATCTACTAGATCCTGTAGATTGATCCCATCGAGATACTCCATGGCATAGTAGAACACCCCTTCAGGGGTTCGCCCATAATCGTAAATGGCGATGGTGTGTGGGTTATTCAAATTACAAGTAATCTGGACTTCTTGCTCGAACCGGCTGATTGATGTCTCATTGACTCGCTCGACGTTTAGTAACTTGATGGCGCTTTGGCGACGCAACATGGAGTGATGTCCACGATAAACCGTACCCATCGCACCTTCACCGAGTTTTTCTTCCAATCGGTATTGCCCAAGCTGCTTTGCTTCCACCGCCGCTTGTCTGGCTTCTTTCTGAAGCCGGGTCACAATCAAGGTGAAGATGAAAATCGCGAGAGCGCTTAAGCTCAACAACCCAAACATCGTGTAAAAAGCGCGACGCAAGATATTCAGTGGTTCGAAAGCTTCGTCGTAATCGATCTCGGTTACCAATCCGAAGTCATAATTCCCTAGCCAAGTCCAAACGCCGACCACGGGGACTCCACGATAATCCCTGTACCCAGTGATATTGATCCCATCCTTCTTTTCCATCAAGGCTGCGGCTGCCTTCGTATATCCCAATTCCCCACGACGCAGCTTCGGTCGATACCCCCGCGTCATATCTCCACCCGGGTCGCGCAGTTGGACTTGTAGAATCGATTCTGTTCCTTCTCGATCTTGCAAAATCCCAAGCAGAATCAAGTCGTCATCAAAACGACTGTTCGATACCATGAGCCCATCTCGGTCGACAGCATAAGTCTCGCCCGACCGACCAATACGTCCGAGTTGGACTAGGCGTGTGAACTCTCGTTCCGGACGAATTCGCAACGATAGTGCCGCGATGACTTGCAAGTCCCCGTTGTAAACGGGCACACTGACAAACATCGTTGGAACACCGCTGTGCATTTGCCCAAGCTTGTCACTCAAGGGTACGATGCTTGCGAAGGGGGCGGTGACGATATTTCGATTGTCGAATACTTTTCCTAAGTCTTCCTCCCACTCTTCTACTTTTTGTCCGAGCAGCATTGCATGGTTCGAAGCAATCACTTGATGCTTCGCATCGGTAATCATGTATCCTGCAAATTCATAGTTCGCTAAAGTCGGCGCGACAATCTGCGATATTTCATCCTGCAACTGCAATACGTTTCCCGCTGTCTCCACTCCCGCAACTTGCCCATTACCGACTGGGCCTTTACCAACTTGTACCGATACAAGTTTCTCAACATGCTCTCGGAAGCTTGAATTGTTGGCCAAAGTTTTGGCACTTGTCTCTTGCTGCGAGAGCCACTTGAGCACCATCGCCTTCTCGACATCGAGCAACGTCGTAAGCTGCGATTGAAGATTCGACTCCATCGTCAGTCGAATGCTGCGAGTTATCAAATAACCAATCAGCGATAACAGAAACACTGCTAGGATCGGCCATAGCCACAACTGCCGCCGAAGAATTACCCCAGTTCGCTGAATGCGATTGCCCATCGTGGTCTTCGCGAACGTCATGTGCGCACCGCGAGCATCCCGCCCCGAGCGACCTTCCTTCCACCACTGATATATCCAATTCCACATGAGATAGGTCTCAATCGTTACGATCGCTACAACACGGTAAATCCGCAAAACCCCAACTACATAGAAAAGATGCGTGAAATCGCATAATCCATGCATTGCGGAAACTCTACGCTGCTACCCTAGTTCACAGATTATGAACCGCGAAGCGTCCGAAGAAAAAGTTTCCCTAAAAAGTCAACTTAGTGGCCAGGAATTGCCAACAAACGCTTTGATTCCTCGACCAGGAAATCAATATCCATGAATGGCTCGTACCCAATGTCCTGCCAACGAACACGCCCTTGCGCATCGACCAAAATCGTCCCGTGCAACGGTTGACCTTCAAAGTCATCGAAACAGCGATAGCTCTTGAAAACATCTAAATCGCTATTTCCAAGTAACCGCATCTCCATCTTCCCCTCGTAACGCTGCAAACCCTCAGCGAGCGTTTGAGAGTCTTCCGTACTGATCCCTATAACCTCTACCCCCAACTTCTGAAAAGCCTCCACTTTTGGGGAAAGCTCCTGCAATTGCTCCGCACAATGCAAACATCCAAACCCAAGATAAAACACCAATAAATGCGGTTTGCCTCTCAAGCTCGATGATGAAGTAACCTCAGAGCGAGCCGCTTGAAGATTCGCTAGTCCCTCAGGCATCGGAAGGCTCCACGAAGGTGCCGTTGAAGGACTCCATCGAACGGGCCCCAAGGTATCTAGATCAGGCCTGTCTCCTAAGTCTTTCACCTTTTGCTCCCCTGATTCCCAAGCCAAATCAGGGAACAATCGCATCGAGAGCTCTTTGGCTTCTCGTACCCAATAAAAATCCGGTTCGGCACCCCAAGCGAGTTTCGCACAGCGCTCGAAAGCCCGCTTGCGGTCTTCTTTCCATTGTTCAAGCTCTTTGCGTTGCGACTCGTTCAAGTCGCCGCGTGCCTCCCAAGCTTCGATTGCTCGGTGTGCGATGTTTGCAAAATGGATCGATGGTACGAGTTCTCCTTCGGCTCCATTAAAAGCATCTTTGGATTTGCGCACCGCCAAAGCATGTTCGCCAGCGGCTTGAGTCCACCGAATCTTTTGCCACAAATCAACTTGATCGCGAACTTGATTGGCCCTGCGGACCGCTTGGCGATACTCGCCACGAGCTCCATGTGCATGGGACTCCAAAGCTGCTACGTATCCAGCAAGTCGATAAGCTCGGTATCGTTTCTCATGCAGTTCTTTCGCTGCATCGCGCTCTTGCGATGGCTTGTCTTTCCACTTCTCTTCATCAAACTCTTTGGTGACTCGTTCAACAAATGGTAAGTCTTGCTCCTCACCCCAGAAGTCCTTATCGGGTGCCGTCGGATCGGGCACCGAAGGAGGTCGCCGTCGTGTTTTTAAAACTTCTTCCGTGGGCGTCATTCCGTCAACTGAAGAAGCGATCAGCAAGCCGCGTCGCACTTCTCGCATCGAATCCAGAATCTTTTGCCCCTCTTCGACTTGCCCTAACTCAAAGGCAGATATTCCTTTGAGCATCAAGGCTTCATCGGCAGATGGTGAACCGGCGTCTGCTAGAGAACCGGGGAGTCCAGCCAAATAGGGAGAGTCAGCCAAGGTTTTCGCAACGTCCCACATTCGAAAAGTCTTTAGTACCGTGAAGATTCGTTGGCGGCCTAAGCTCGCGCTGCCGCTTCCGCCGAACACGTTGTACTTCGGGTGCCGAGGTAGCTCGATCATGTTCTTTGCAAGTGCTAATGCTGCATTCGGACGGCCCACATGTATCCAGTTGCGAATCAACCACTCATTATTATGCGCATAATTGTGAATCTGATCCGGCATAATTCGATCACGCATCATGTGGGCGTGATCTACTCGAGCCGACGCTTCTTGTTGCCAAGCTGCATCGACATATCGATGCAATCGAGAGTAAGTGTGTCCGGGCATATGCCACATATGAGCAATCCCTGGTGCACTAGGACCGCACTGAGCAGCAGCGATAATCGCTAAATCCTCTTTGCGATAGTCCCACAAGTGAATGCGAAAATGATGTGCAGGATGGCGAGGATTGCGACGGAAGATATCTGTTAGCAGCGCATCGAGCGCCGAGTAACTCTGAATCTCAATGCCCTGACCTTGGTTTTGCCAATACTGAAGCACCAGCATCGCTTTGATTTCGATATCTTCGGGATTGTCTTGCGCGATCTCTTCAAGGTCTCGAACATAGTTCTTCAATCGCTCTTTGCGTTTGTCCCGTATCTCATCGGTAACGCTCCCTCGCTTCTTCTTGCTCGCGACACTCTTGTTGCTCGCGTTGCTCTTCTTGCTGGCGTCGCTATTCTTGCTATCGGCCTTCTTCTCGCTTTCGACCTGCTTCTTACCTTCGCCTTGGTCTTCCTTCGGCGATTTCTCTTCTTTGGGTTCGGGGGGCTGAGGCCAGTCTTTGACTCGGCGATTCCAAGCTTCTATCAAGCGACGCTCGATCGCATTTGACTTGTCGATCCTCTTGATCGCTTGCTCGATAAACCCTGCCGAGCGTTCAGGGTTCTCTGCGTTGGCCCGTGCCATTCCCCAATAGAAAATCGCTCGATCAGGATCGATCGAAGCCGCTTGGCGAAAGGATCGTTCGGCTTCGAAATACCAGAACCCGTGAAGTTGTCCGAGGCCTTGGTCGAAAAACCGCTGCGCCATCGAACTGGTGGTCGAGGTTTTCCAATGAACATTCCCCATCCCTTGCATCAAATAGGCAGCTTGCCGAGGGCCTTCATTGAATGCTTCAGCATGGAACGAATGCCCCGGCTTCGAAGCGTCCGACTTTTCCTGCCCACTGCTATCTTTCTCATCACCGAAAATCGTGCTGCTGCGAGCATCGACGAGTGTTGCTAGGAGCAAAAGCCCAAAGAGTGCATACACATGGAGTGAAATTACAGCGCAGGGAATATGGAGAACCACGAACCGCAAGAGAGCAAAACGGGATTGCATGGATCGGATATTCAAGTGTGCGAGGCAGGAAACGGGACAGGTAGTCCACCTACCGCTTGTTATTGAGCGACAGGGGGAGAGTTATCACCTGCGATTATAGTTCGTTTTTCACAAAACGACGAATAAAAAATGCGTGCCCTGAAAAACGCTTGCGAAAACATCCCGTTGAGATTCGAGAATCAGTGTCCCAAGCAAACGACGGATCATAGCAATGATGCGTAAAGGCTATTGGGAGACTACTTGATTGTACGCAGAGCTTTTCGCGGAGGAGAAACGTTGGTCGAGCGTCCAAGGATTTCGCGAAGGATTCTCTGTTCGAGCTCAGTGTCGTTTTCTTGTCGGATCCATCCGAGCGTGATTGGTTGACCGGCTAGAGCTGGATCGACACGGACGATAGAGTCGTCGTGTCGTGCGATCGCCGAACCTTCGGACGAATATTGGGAGCGATTGACATCCTCTAGCTCCTTGAGGACTTCAACACCGACAGAGAATCCTTGTTCGACTGGAATTACGCGAACAAAGCAGGTGCGTCGCATTGTTTGTAAAGTGCTTTGCAATCGTTGGTAACCATAAGCTGTGTCTTTACGCCAAGGTTCAAGCAACGTTGCGCCGATTTCGGGGTAGGTTTCCAGTCGTCCCTCAACCCACTGCAAGGCGTCCCGCGCAGCGCGTTGTTCACTTTTGATCCTGAAATAATCTTCGACGGTGTCGACAACTTGATTCCAAAGGAACTCGCTATCGGAAGTGCTTACCGTAATGGGATTCGAAAGTTGCGTTTGTTTATTCAAAGGGAGCGAAGGAATAAGACTTTGCGCTTGCTTGATGTACGAGCATCCGCTGACCGTGGAGGTCCCCAGTATCGCACAATAACCGATGAATAAACGTCTAGAGAGATGTGTCACGACTTCGGGGCAGGTGCCGCACTCCCTTTTGCAGCCATTGGCTTCGTAACGCCCGTCGGGTTGATGTCTTTAAGGGACTTGCCAAGTCGTTTTCGAGGGCCGGTAGTTAGAACTGGCTCACCCGTTTCATTGGCTTCTGGTGATTTTTGGACGACACGCCGAGCGCGGCTAGAACTTGCCGATCCATCGGTCGCGGCAAGAGCAGCGGCTACGTTCGGATGTAGTCCTTCGCTCGGATCGTGATTTCCTAAGACTTCCATCGCGTCGCTGACACCCAAAAGTACGGACTGCTTGACCCCTTCGCGAATCCATCCGAACAACCCCGTATGGTTTACCATGATTCGAAATTCCCTTTTTCAATTCGCGACAACCGACTTGATCTTTCGGCATGCTGACCGCACACCGTTCATCGCTGACGGTAACAAATCCGCCACTTCGGGTTCTAGCCCAGTCCGCACCAAAAAACTTAGCCAGCATTCCTCCCGGCCGCTTCTTGATCTTTTCTGCGGTTTTACAACACTACTTTCCCTGGTTTTTGTCCTTGTAAACCTGGGTTTGCTAAGAAATGCCCGGTTTGCCGAAACCAAGCATTTGAACACTTGTCAAATTCACCCCAAAAACCAACAATACGCCTGAGCCATACTGCCCTGATGGCTATCAATCAACGCGACTCTCGCAAATAAGTAATTCGATGCATCCGCGTTTCTCGGCTTTATCAGCCTGGTTTGGGGTTTTGCTCGCCTCGACCCGCCCGTCAGCTTTTTCGTTCCCAAAAATAAGCTTTACGCCAACGCGTTGGCTGTATTTGCTGATCATCATGGCAATGGTTCCCACCCAAGCGAAAGCGGGCTCCATCATTGCATGGGGGCTCGATTCCGCTGGCCAAGTCAGCAATGTTCCAAGCGAAGCTCGTTTTAAAACCATGGCTGCCGGTCTTTATAACGCCTACGCCTTGGACGATAACGGTTACTTGGCAGTATGGGGTTGGGATTCTCTTGGACAAGTCCGTAACCGCCCCTCCCAACCGGGCTTCACTTCGGTAACGGCTGGAGCTTTGCACGCTTACGCTTTACAAACGAACGGTTCAATCGTCGCTTGGGGGGATAACTACTTCCGTCAAGTCAGCGGCACTCCGACTGGTACTGGATTCCAAGCTGTTTCGGCTGGTTCCTATCACGGCTATGCATTGGATTCACTCGGCGCCATCTGGGCTTGGGGATACGACCTTGGTGATGCGGTATCAGACGCTCCGACGGGTTATGGTTACACCGCGATCGCCTCAGGCGCATACCACGGCTATGCACTGCGTTCCGACGGAAGCATAGCTGCTTGGGGAAATGACTTCTACAACCAAGTTGCTCATACCCCAACGGATAGTGGATACGTCGCCCTTGCCGGCGGTGCTCACCACGGAATTGCACTTCGCAGTGATGGTTCAGTCGCGGCTTGGGGATGGGACGCTTTCGGCCAAGTTAGCCAAGCCCCAACCGGGACTGGTTTTGTGGCCATCGCATCGGGATACTATCACTCCTACGCGTTGCGTTCAGACGGCACGATCGTAGCTTGGGGGGATGATCGCCATGGGCAAGTGAGCCTAACCCCAACGAAAAGCGGCTTCTCTAAAATCTCTGCGGGGGCTTACCAAGGCTACGCAATTGTTCCCGAACCATCCTCAGCGGTGATCGCTATTCTATTGCTGGGGCAGCCTGTAGTTGGCAAGTTGATTTCCCGGCGCCGAAACTTGATTGCTCGACGCAAGGAAGTCGGTTGCTGAGCTTGATTTATCGCAGAAAAGAAGCTTGGTATTCGGATTGCATTTGCCCGATCCAAGCGGATGTCTTGGCGGTTTCCTCTCCCGGCCAAAGCTTTGTGTTGGCATGTTGAAGGCGTTGTTTTGCCAAGTCGAAATCTTCGTTCGCGACCGCAGCGAGGCTCAAGTTGTGCCAAGCTGCACGATTCCATGGATGCACATCGGCAGCTTCCTGCCACTCGCGTTCCGCTAAATCCCACCGTCCTTGCCGCGCATACGCATTGCCCTTACGAACTCTCGACGAACCTGGCATTACCCAAGGCAAATCCAGTTCCGCTTGAGTCACGTACGTGGTAGGTACGAGTAATTCCCAAGAGCGACGCGCTGAGGCTGCTATGACTTTTAACTCACCCGAGGATTGGTAAGCCAAATCCGGATAGTCTTGCTCGGCTCTTTCGCGATCCATGTAAATGGTGTTATCTCCAAGCCGTTGTCCGGTTCTTGTGTCATAGACCGTCCAGCGAACCGTTAATGAGTCGGTCGGCGGTTTGCGTCTCATGAAATCCAGAAGCCTTGGTGGTTTCAATTGATCGTTGGTTACGAAGTGATGGCGCACCACTTCGGCCGTCATCAAATACTCTGCACCAACACGCTTCGCAGCACCAAAAGAACCCATCTCACTGGGCTGACCATCAAAAGCTGCAAGCTGAATGCCGCTTACTTGCTCCAGTTGGTCTGGATAAAACACTGCTAATTGCTGCATCGCCTGCGGCCTTGCAACCACCATCGCTTGCTCAAGTTTTTCAGCAACTTCCGACGTGCCACCTACGGGTGCCAAAGCAACCCGCACACTTCCACCTGTTGCTAACTTCGGTTTCTTCCACACATGCATCGGGGCCGTCATACCACAGCCCACCGTGCATCCGATTACCAGCAGTAACAAAGCACTCGCGTTAATTGAATGATGACGCATGATTCTGCAATTCCACATGGATGCGTTGCTTGCAAGCCTTACCCAGCGATCGGCAATTCCATGCCACAAGCATGGATCGATCCAACATGGCGAAATACTCGAAGCTCGCCGATGACGTCAAGTCAGTCCTGGCAATTCAAGTTCGTTGTGGTCGAACAAGCAGATTAGGTAAGCTGGGGGACTGGGTAGAAGTAACCGTAAGGCTTGCTCGGCAAGCCGCAGGTTTCGCGCGCCGTTCTATGTTTTTCTAGGAACACTGCGACGCATCGCTTC
>Ga0214163_1001405_pt1 | contig 10424 bp, 7 predicted proteins | sample LakMenepilimnion_2_FD_153001 | JGI IMG/M metagenome (GOLD analysis project Ga0214163, IMG submission 153001) | Freshwater microbial communities from Lake Mendota, WI - Practice 15JUN2010 epilimnion v4 | ecosystem: Environmental > Aquatic > Freshwater > Lake > Epilimnion/Euphotic zone | place... | reverse complement strand
CTTGAAATCGCTTGTGCGGGTGGACATAATGCAATTCTCATAGGCCCCCCAGGTGCTGGAAAAACGATGTTGGCACACAGCATTCATAGCATTCTGCCACCAATGACCCTCGAGGAATCACTGGAAACCACTCAAATACATTCTATCTCGGGAACACTTGAAACCTACAACAATCAACAGGGCCTGATCACACAACGCATCGTGAGAAGCCCACACCATACAGCATCGCAAACCGCTCTCGTAGGTGGTGGTGCTTACCCAATGCCTGGTGAAATATCCCTCGCACACAATGGCGTTTTGTTTCTCGATGAACTTCCGGAATTCCAAAGAAATGCCCTTGAATCGATGCGACAGCCTCTCGAAGAAAAAGAAATACACCTTTCTCGAACCAAACTAAGCGTTAAATACCCATCGAACTTCATGTTAATTGCCAGCATGAACCCCTGTCCGTGCGGGTATTACAATCACCCAAAAGTAGATTGCACCTGTTCACCAGGCAGCATCGCGAAATATTTGAGTAAAATCAGCGGGCCTCTTTTGGATCGTATCGACATACACATTGCCATTGCACCATTGGATTTTGATGAGTTAACCAACACCCCAAGCGCCACAGATCAAGAAATACAAATAGCCATTCAACAACGCGTTCAAAATGCAAGAATTACACAAAAAGAGAGATTTCAATGCCTAAACATACCCTCTGTTCACAACAATAGTCAAATCCCAAGCAAAAATTTAACCCAAATTTGCGCGCTCGATTCCGCCTGTAAAGAACTGCTAAAGAATGCCATGGACAAATACAACCTGAGCGCTAGAGCTTATCACAGAATCATCCGGGTAGCACGCACCATCGCAGATGTTGAAAATGAAAAGGCCATTCAACGGCAGCATCTTGCAGAAGCCATTCAATATCGATGCCTCGACAAAAACACTTGGGGTATTTAAAAGACCCGCAAATGTTCAAAAATGCTCATGTCACTTGCGTAAAGAGATGTAAGGTTGATGATTTATACTAGCAGTTTTTCTGCCAATTCCATGCATCTCTCATCATCGTTTCGAGATTGCGTTTGGCCTTCCATCCCAAAACAGAATTCACTTTGTCTGTGTCGGCCCAAACAGCAACCACATCTCCAGCTCTTCTATCCCCAATGGCATAATTTACTCGCTCACCTGTTGTGGCTTCAAACGCATTAATTACCTCCAAAACAGAATAACCAACACCAGTACCAATATTGAAAACCTCAAAATGGCCATGAGAAGGGTCCCCAGGTGTTTCCGGCGTGCTTTTATTTTCCAAAAACAATCGATTAATGGCCGAAACATGCGCTTCTGCCAAATCCATAACATGGATGTAATCGCGGATACAAGTGCCATCAGCAGTGTTGTAGTCACCACCATACACCGTAAGTTTTTCACGAATACCTGCCACAGTTTGGGTTAAAAAAGGGATCAAATTATTGGGTACCCCAAGAGGCAATTCTCCTATTTTCGCCGTGGGATGAGCCCCCACCGGATTGAAATACCTCAAACATTGAATCGAACACCATCCGTTGTCTTTCAAAATCACCTCAGCCATTTGTTTAGTGGCACCATAGGGGCTCGCGGCCGGCCTTGTGGGTGTTGACTCCTTCACTGGTACCGATTCTGGTTCGCCATACACAGTGCAACTACTACTAAAAACCATTCTGTTACAACCCGCTTTTTGCATGGATTCCAACAAACTCACCAAACCAACCACATTGTTTCTATAGTACATCAATGGCTGTTCAACACTTTCACCAACAGCCTTGTGTGCCGCAAAATGAATCACCGCGTCAAACTGATACTGCTGAAACAAAGTATCTAGCAGCTGTCCATCATTTACATCGCCCTCAATAAACGCAGGACGATACCCCAACAATTCTGTCAATGCATCCAATACCTCCGTGCGAGAATTGTGCAAATTGTCGATAATTACGGGGCAATAACCCGCCTCATGCAAACACAATACGGTGTGAGATCCAATAAATCCCAACCCACCAGTAACCAAAATATTCCTTTTGTTTGTCATTAATTCAATTTTTTTACTTTGCCCTCTACGAGTGAATATCGATCTCCAGTACCCCCACAAATGGCAATTCCAACTTCATCAAAATTCAATCTTTCACCAAATTCACTCATCCAACCCACACAGCGTGCCGGTATCCCCAACACCAGTTCAAATTCACCCACATCTTCCGTTACCACCGCTCCCGCACCTACAAAAGCATATTCTCCCAAAGTTACACCACAAACAATCGTAGCATTGGCACCTATGGATACACCCTTTTTCAATGTGGTCTTTTTAAATTCTGTACGACGAACCACAGCTGCTCGAGGGTTAATTACATTGGTGAAAACAACGCTTGGACCCAAAAAACAGTCATCCGCAACCTCCACACCTTTATAAACAGATACATTGTTTTGAATTTTTACACCCGAACCAATTGTTACTCCGTTATCAATAAAAACATTCTGACCCACATTGCAATTTTCACCCAAAACAGCACCACCCATAATGTGAGAGAAGTGCCAAATTTTACTCCCCTTACCAATTTGTGCGCCAATTTCCACAACCGCCGTTTCATGGATTGTGGCATCGGGGGGGGTGTTGAGTGTACTCATATCGATATCAAAGGTACATCCACAACAATTTGCAATACAAATCTATTTGTAAATAGCATGTTCATTTAATAAAAGGGGCCACCGTCACCGGTGGCCCCTGAGTATAAACCGTTTAAATCGTTATTTAAATGCCAAACAATCCCAAAATCATATAACTCAAGCCTGCCACTAAAGCACTCACAGGGATCGTGATAACCCAAGCAATCAATAAACTTCTGGTGACACCCCATCTCACTGCGCTCAATCGCTTAGTAGCTCCTACACCAATAATGGCACCGGTGATGGTATGCGTAGTACTCACTGGAATACCCATCTGCTCTGTCATAAACAATGTCATTGCACCCGCAGTCTCGGCACTTACCCCTTCGAGCGGTGTTACTTTTGTGATCTTTGTACCCATCGTTTTGATGATCTTCCAACCACCACTCAATGTACCTAAACCGATTGCTGCATAACAAGCCAATGGCACCCAGTTTGGCAATTCTTTAAAGTCAGAAATTGTTCCGTTGGCAATCAAAGCAGCACCAATGATTCCCATAACCTTCTGGGCATCGTTGCCACCGTGACCAACACTGAATGCAGCACTTGAAAGCAATTGAAGCTTTTTAAACATGTTAGCCATGCGGTTGGCGGTTGGCGTTTTGATCACTTCGCAATAGATGTAACTTAGAATGAAAATCAAAATCACCGCATAAATACACATCAACAAAAAGCGGTTGTCTGCACGATCCAATTCCTTCACCAAATCTTTGTGAATGTCTACATTGAAACCTTTTGCAAATTTGTCGTAATCACCAATATTGGTAACGCCCAATAACAAAGCCACAGCGTGTGCCGTTGAATCGGAACCAACCACTGAATAGTTCTTGAAAATGGGCTTACATTTATCCAATATGGCCAACTTTTCATCCAAAATAGGCTGCATCGACTTATCATAAAATGCATCCTTTTTCGCTTTATCAATTTTCAGCTTCTTAGAAACCAAGTCTTTCAACTTTCCTTCAACCAAATAATCCAACTCAACCGTTTCGCCAATTTTGTTCGCTACATACTCACCACCCTCACTTTTGTATTCCTTCAAGAATGGTTTACTGGCTTCATCGTTTGCAATGGCCTTATCATATTTTTTCTTTACAGCCTCGTCTTCTGGATGCTTCGCGAACTCTTTTTTGTACTTATCAACCTTATAAAACTTGGTTAAATTGTCTTCCAACTTCGTATTCATGAACGACCCAAACAAGAAATACAACGCAACACTAGAAACTAAGATTAATGCAATCTTTCCAAAAATATTCCTGCGGATAGTAACCAACGTGATAAATATTGAAATGATCATACCAATCAATGGTGCTAATAAAATGAAATACACCGTTTTTGAAATTTTGTCCATTTCCACCACTTCACCAAAAGGCACCCATCCCTTCACCCAGTACGCGTGCGCCAACGCAGCACCGGCAAAACCACCAATCAGCGTATGACTCGAGGAACTAGGAATCCCATACCACCAAGTCAACAAATTCCAAAAAATCGCCGCTATCAAACCCGCCAAAATAACCGGTAAGGTGATGTAATTGTCGATCACAGTTTTCGCTATGGTATTGGCTACCGCATGATCTTTGAAAATAAAAAATGCCACAAAATTGAACATCGCAGCCCACAGCACAGCCTGTAAAGGCGTTAATACCTTGGTGCTGACAACAGTGGCAATAGAATTCGCCGCATCATGGAAACCATTGATGTAATCAAACACCAAGGCCAACACAATGATTACAATGACTAACGTTGACATATCAAAATTGTCTGGTTAGAAATTATGCGTATTTCACAATGATGGTTTCAATCACATTGCCCACATCCTCACATTTGTCTGTGGCCACTTCCATGACTGTATATACCTCACGCTTACGAATCAATTCTTTGAAATCATTTTCCACTTCAAACAAATTCTTGATACTCATATCAAAAACATTATCTGCGTGATTTTCAAAGCTGTTGATTCTTACCAGACATTCCATGATTTTTTCAGGGCGCTTCAACTCGCGCAACTGCATCACCGCTTTACCCACCTCTGCAGCACTCTGCATAATGATTTCAGCCAAACTCTGAATGCCCTGCTCATGCGGATTCACTCCATGAAACTGCATTTTTTTACACGATGCATGAATGTAATCAGCTACATCATCCATAGCAGTTGCCAAATAGTGAATGTCCTCACGGTCAAATGGCGTAATGAAATTCTTACCCAATTCGGTAAAAATATTATGCGTTATCTCATCATTCTTGTGCTCATAATCTTCAATCTGCTTGCTGATGGCCAATCTTACATTCGGGTCGGCTTCAAATACAAACTGATGTAACAATTTACCCATCTCTGTGACGTTCTGGGCCGTTTGTTCAAACAAGCTATAAAATACCTTGTCTTTGGGTAAAAAAATGCTGAGAATGTTGTTCAATGCCATAGGTGTATTTTTATCGCAACAAATTTACCTTCAGCCAGAACACAAAAATTCCCTTAATCCACATTTAACACAAAGTTAACATTGGGCCGATTTATACATCTGCTGTAACCTTTGCGTTAAGGACAATATTTGGATTTCGAAATCCCTATACTCAGCCGACGAAATAATCCCCATCTCCTCAACCGCTTGTAAGTAGCTCATTAATCGCAAACACCGAGAGTAGGCATCGTACATTTCCTTCTGTGTGCCTAAATCTACACCCCCACTCACCTGCCGCGCCGTTCTCAACATCTCATCCCCCAACTCCTTAAATTCTGCATTGCTCATGCGATTCACCATTTCCAAAGTGTTAAAACCCAACTGCCAAGCCAGATCTTGATAATTATTTGATTCCATCATGCCGCAATTTTGTTCTGAACAATCAAATCATTCGTTGAATAAACGGATATAAACGATTATAAACGAATCACTCTCTCACCCCAATACACACAATGCACCCAAACAACACATAACCATATAACCACACAACCCATACAACCTATATAACCAATACACTTCCCTTATCACACCTCGAAGAGTCAAAAAAAAGGGGCGACCATTGGCCACCCCTTTCTATCGTACATCGCAAACACATCTGGCTTACGAAACATTCATAATTATTTACTGTCCCACCAAACTTTCTTGTCGGCCAAATCATTCACACCAATGGCACCTGGGAACTTCGAATTGTATAAACGCTCGTCCAAAGAATATGGATATCCACGTGCAATTCCAGAAATAGTGGCCAATGGAGATGGTGTTAATGTTGGAACACCCGTTCTGCGCCAATCGTTGTAAGGCTCCAACATCGTGAAACCAGATACGTATTTGTGCGTCAGGATTTTCTCCAAAGTGATAGTACCCGCTGTCTCACTCGCCTGAGCAGTTACATACGCCGCAGGAGCTGCACTTCCAGTTACCAATTCCACGTGTGCCTTAATTGCATCATTGTGAGCCGTGGCAGCAGCGCCTTTATTACCAGCCGCAAATTGTGCCTCAGCCTCAATGAATAACAATTCTACATAAGTAGCCAAAGGCGTTACACTGGTTTGTGACGCAAAATAAGAACCGAAATCACTGATGTTCTTCACGGCCTGACTGCCCAATGCAGCACCTACATACTTACCACTGTCGTTGGTGGTAAAATATGACCCGATGCGTGGGTCGTTGATGCTGTTCATCACGTCAACCAATTTCGCACCAGCCAACATGTAACCAGAACGCTCCACCTGAGTGAATGCATACCATTGATTGTACTCGTTTGCATTGCTACCAAAAATACAATTGGCATCAGCCGCAGAACTCGTAAAACCAGCTGCCTTCGCTTTAGACACATAGTCCAAAGCCTTGGTATGCCAATTTGCATCGCGATTGCTAATTCTCATCGCATAGCGCGCCTTGATAGCATACGCCAAACCCTTCCACTTAGCAGCGTCACCACCATAAATGAAATCATCAGAACCAGGAGCCAATGCGTTTTCGGTTTTATCCAACAACACAACCGCCTCGTCTAACATCGTTTGCATGGCAGCAATCACGCTCTCTTGAGCATCATACTTGGCGCTGTAGTCCCCAGCCTCGCCATTCAATGCTTCAGACCATGGAATGTCTCCCCACATGTCTGTCGCTGCACCCAACATCATGGCAGTCATTACTTTAGCCATTCCTTGATACGTGGGGTTTGCATCGCCCGCAGCCTTTTCCAACAAACGCATGTTCTTCAATCCACCTTTGTAAATGGTTCCCCATTCGTTTTCTACGTCGCCCTCATCAATGATGTAAGCGCCCTGATCCAAAGATTGATTCGATACACCCTCACTGTGCTGCGCCCACATACTAGTTGTGCGCGACAATGATCCGCCATACGTAGCAAAAACAGCCAACTGACAGGCGCTATTCAATAACGCAGGGTTTGCTTCCGATGGAGCGTTGGGCGATACTTCGTGCCCAGAAACCCACTTCTTACAAGAAGTAAACAACACTGCGGTTCCCAATATTATTGCAAATAATTTTTTCATTGTTTTAAACTTTAACTGTGATTAAATACCCAACTTGATATTGAACATAAACGACTTCAAACCTGGGTTGTTGAAATAATCAAAACCACCAATGTTAGAGCTTGCACCTGTTAAGCTGGTCTCAGGATCAACACCAGGATATTTGGTGCTCAACCACAAGTTGCGACCCACCATACCCAAGTCAACATAACTTAAGTTTTTGTTGCCCTTCAAGTTGATTCTGTAGCTCACACCCAACTCACGCAAACGTACCCAAGAACCATCATAAACCGCCATTTCAGCAGAACTACCTGGGCCATCACCCAAGTATGAACGATAGTAGTTGAATGCGTTGATCTCTCTCGTGTTTTCGGCAAATGTTAATTCGCTCTCATTTGTAATCAAACCGGTTTTAGAATCATACTTTGGTGTTCCAGACACAATGCGCTTACCTTCAATTTTGTAAGTAGCATCGCGGTTGGCAGCATCTTCGATAATTCCATACTGCGACATACGTGCGTAGGTTCCACACCAAATGTCACCACCCTTGCGAACATCAACCAACGCGGTGATGTTTAATCCTTTGATATTCAAAGTATTTCGCAAAGAACCGATCCAATCTGGGTATGGGTTACCAATGTTTCCACGGGTATTGTTCAACACTGGCAAACCATTAGCCCCAATGATCATCGAACCATCAGAATGGCGTAAAACGCGTGAACCATACATAGAACCGTAAGATTGTCCTACAATTGCGTAAGATCCAATGCTGGCAAATGCAGATTCGATGTTGATTTCATCCACACCAGGAGCCAAAGACAACACTTCGTTTCTGTTCAATCCAAAATTGGCAGCAATTTCCCAAGTCAAATTCTTGTTCTTGATGGCAGTAACACCCAACATCAATTCAATACCTCTGTTGGTCATAGAACCAGAGTTCTGACGAACACTTCCGTATCCACTTGAACCAGCCAAAGGCATACTCACCAACAAATCAGTTGATTTTTGCTCGTACAAAGTCAAATCAATGGTCAAACGACTGTCGAACATACGAACGTCGAAGCCCAATTCTGTGCTTGTTCTGCGCTCAGGCATCAAACCTTGGTTACCCAAACCATCGCCTTGTCCAAATCCGTTTTGACCCAAATAAGGGAATCCCAAACCACCGGTGAAACCATCGGTATACAAAGGCTGTCCATAGTAAGTACGAGTGGCATACGCAGGAGGGTTGATACCCGCTTGTGCATAGGCAACACGCATTTTACCAAAAGAAACCAAACCACCTTTTTCCATCAACTCAGAGAAAACCAAAGAACCGCTCACCGAAGGATAGAAGAAGCTGCTCTTGCGATTACCGAAAGTAGAAGCCCACTCATTACGTCCACTGGCGTTTAAATACAAGAAATTCTTGTAAGCGAATTCAGCACCTCCGAAAATCGCAGCGTTCTTCGTGGTACCATAACCTTGAGAAGCATACAAATTTGAAGCATTGCTCAAATTATAGAAATTTGGAACAGCCAAATCTCTTCCTCTCAAATATTGATCGCTTGATGTACGAGTGTTTAAGTTGTTACCCAACGTCACATTCACACCCAAATCCTTGTTGATTTCACGATTGGCATTCAACACCAAGTCGCTATACAATTCACGGTAACGCAACACGTTCTGTGAAACCTCGCCACCGGGTGAATTGTCTGGCTGCCAAGAACCCACAGCGAAAATTTGCTGACGGCTATCTGTATATTGGTCAGTTCCTACGCGATAATTGAGCGTTAACCAGTCCATGGGCTTGTACTGCGCATTTACGTTTCCAATGATACGATTCACGTCATCGGTAAATGGATTGCGATATACTGTCCAATAAGGGTTATCGTAAATGGGGAAATACTGGTACTGAGATCCGTCTGTGTTGGTGTAACCATCAGCACCTGCACCACCTTGCAAATCAAAATCGGCAGGAGCACGCATCAATCCCAACATCACACCAGACAAGTTAGAACCATTTTGAGCGCGTGTACCCCCTGAATTGATCAAGTTCACACTGCTACCTACGCTCAACTTATCAGTTACACGGCTATCGGTGTTTACACGAACCGTAGTACGCTTGAAAGTAGTGTTTGGAACGATACCGTTTTGTTGGGTATTACCCACAGAAAAACGAGCAGAGGTGTTTTCTCCATTCACGGTCACTCCCAAGTTGTTGGTCATAGACATCGCTGTTTGGAAGAAATTTCCAGCATTGTCAAATGATTTACCATCCGCGATTTTAGGACCCCAACTGTTAGGGGTTACGGCAGCAGCACCTTCATCTACCAACTTCCAACCGGCAGGAATGGTACCTGCAAAGTTCTTGCGAACACCTGCAGAATCTATTTTCTGACCACCGCCACCAAGACCTTGACCGTAAACAAATTGTCTAGCTGGTAGTTTGTTCACTGAAGACCAATCCATGGTGCTCGACAATTCAGCGCTGAAACGCTTGCCACCTTTGGCACCACGCTTGGTGGTGATGATAATGGCTCCGTTTGCACCGCGCACACCGTATAAAGACGCCGCAGCTGGGCCCTTCAATACAGTGATGGTCTCGATGTCATCTGGGTTAATATCCACCGCACGGTTACTGTTGTTTACCCCTTGTAAATTGGAGTTAAACGGATAGTCACCCGCAGTTGATTGGTCTGTACTGTTGTCGATGGGCACTCCGTCTACAACAAACAACGGCTGGTTGTTTCCAGTAAACGTGGCAGCACCACGCAACAAGATTCTAGAACTGGCACCTGGTGTACCAGACGAACTGGTTACCAATGCACCGGCTACTTTCGAGCTCAACGCTTGAACTACGTTCTGTTCACCTGATCCCACAAGTTCTTTACCTTTAACGGATTGAACTGCGTAACCCAATGCGCGTTGCTGTTTCTTGATACCCAAGGCGGTTACCACCACCTCTTCTACCCTACCGGTGTCGGATGCTGACCCTGCCGTCTGCGCATTTACTGCTGCGATGGAAGATGTCAAGATCACGGCCGCCGCTAAAGGCTTGAGTAATTCTTTAAAATTCATAGGCTTTATAAATTGGTTTAACAAGCAACTTTAATTAAATTTTGGTAAACAATCAATTAAATCGGATAAAAGTGAATAAAAAAAGCCCATTTATTTTACACCTTTTATTAAATAAAAAACACCAAATAAGCGCCAACCCCAAATAAATAAAGGCACGGCCCCAATTTCTGTGAAATTCAAAATTCTATTGACTCACTCGTAAAAACCATTCGCTCACCAAGTTGTA
>Ga0214163_1001402_pt1 | contig 10437 bp, 12 predicted proteins | sample LakMenepilimnion_2_FD_153001 | JGI IMG/M metagenome (GOLD analysis project Ga0214163, IMG submission 153001) | Freshwater microbial communities from Lake Mendota, WI - Practice 15JUN2010 epilimnion v4 | ecosystem: Environmental > Aquatic > Freshwater > Lake > Epilimnion/Euphotic zone | place... | reverse complement strand
ATTCAAATGAGGATAAAATCGCAATTATGATTTTAGATGGCGTTTCTTCATATTTGTCGAATAAAAAATAAAGTAAAACTTCCTCCAAATTACATTAAGTGTCCTTTAATTGGTTTAAACATTGAAAATGGCTGCAACATTCCAGCTATTAAGGGAGCAAATAGGAAAGCCGATCAGTAATGATCGGCTTTTTCGTTGTATTTCTATTTGATTGAAGGTTTAAAAATTCATAGTATATTTGATTATGCTAAAATTAGATAGGACATATAGCACTTCTGGGAACCTTTTTGAAATGAAGGAAGAGGTTATACCTTATTTAGGAATGAGAAAGGAAGAAATTGCTAAGGCTTTTGCCTATTTAAATAGTGTTTCTTTTAATTATACTTTAGGGAATCCTCCTAAAATGGACAAATCAATTTTTTCAATGCGCAAAAATTAGCTGTGGGGAATATTTTTAATCCAGATTTTCAAGAATTTTTATTGGCTCTGAATAAAAATGAAGTCAATTATGTTTTAGTTGGAGGATATTCAGTTATCTATCATGGATTCCCTAGAACGACAGGGGATTTAGATATATTTGTAGAAGTTTCAAAAAGGAATTACGCAAAATTGGTCCAGGCATTTGAACAATTTCAAATGCCACTTTTTGACATGTCCGAAGACTCCTTTCTACATCAATCCCAAATTAATGTGTACACATTTGGAAGACCTCCAGTGTGTATTGAAATTTTGAAAGAAATCTCAGGTTTTACTTTTGATGAAATTTATAACAATGCGCTGAATACCGTTTTTGAAGAAATTCCAATGAAAGTTATTCATATAAATGATCTCAGAAGGAATAAAAAAATTAGCGGTAGAGCAAAAGACTTAAATGATTTGGAAAATCTTTCCAAAATATAAAGACTGTTTTGAAGGAATTGGCTGCAACATTCCCCCTTTAAGGGAGCTAGATTAAAAAAGAGGTCATTTCGACCTCTTTTTTTGTTTTACCACGCTCCAAAACTCCCTTTTCGTTCAATAGGACCTGAATTTTAGCTGTGCATTTAACGGCTTCAACTATTTTATTTTGAAGGACGGCCGGGTAATTAACGATGAGGAATAAATACGATCTCATTACAAAAATGCTCATCAAAAATACAGGCATAGTTTTTTATGATATATTTGGTAAAAATTTATTCTATAAATTTTTTTTATAATTTCAATAAAGAAATTTTTAATCGTCAAATCAATGCATATTGTCTCCATACTACTTATCGAAGACGAGCCGGATGTGGTAGATTTTGTTAAAAAGGGCTTGGGGGAAGAATCTTTTGAAGTGTCAGTCGCACTAAATGGCAATGATGGCCTTTCGATGGTATTAAACAACCCTTATGATATAGTTTTGCTAGACATAATGATTCCTGAAAAAAATGGGATAGAGGTTTGCAAAGAAATTAGAGAGCACGGAATTCAAACGCCAATCCTTTTTTTAACAGCATTAAATACGCCAGATAATATTGCTTTAGGGTTAAATTCGGGAGCAGACGACTACTTGGTTAAGCCTTTTAAGTTTAACGAACTTATAGCTCGTATAAATGCTATTTTAAGAAGATTGAATATGGATAAAATGGATGTCCCGAAGCCAAAGTCTAAATATTTTATATCCAATTTAGTCCTTGATGACGATGCAAAAATGGTTAGCCGAAATGGAAAAGACATTACACTTACCGCTACAGAATATCGATTATTATTCACACTTCTTAAAAACAAGGGCAAAGTATTGTCAAGAATGGATCTTTTAGAAAACGCGTGGGATATTAATTTTAATGTAGGTACCAATGTGGTAGATGTTTATATAAACTACCTTCGAAAAAAAATTGATGCTGATTTTGAATCAAAATTAATACATACTGCTGTAGGCATGGGCTACATACTAAAAGAAGCATGAGCAGTATTCGTAAAATTACCATTTTGTTAATCATTTCAATAAGCCTGATTTTGTTTTTTTTGGGCTCTAGCGTTTATTACTTTTTATCTAATTACTCCTACGCAGATTTTTATAAGCGACTGGAGGCAAGAGTTAGTGTCGCAGAAAAACGCCATTTTGAATCCAATAAGAGATACGCTCAAGTATTAAAAAGCATTAGGGAAGAGCATTTAGAATTATTAAGTGACGAAAAAGAATATATATTATATTGCCCTAACGCAGCATCAATTAAGCAATTAGCGGAAACGAATTCACTTCCGATTAATCTACTCAATGTAGCTTACGCTCAGCAATCTGCGAATTTTCAAAAAGATGATGTTTTTTATTTTGGGAAAAAAAGGGAAACGCCGAAAGGTTTTTACTTTGTCATCGTTTCAGCAAAAAACTATTATAACACCCACCATTTAATTTTGTTGAGAAAAGTTTTAGTTGTAGGCGGTCTTATTTCAATTCTACTTATTATTTACCTTACCCATTTATTTTCAAAGAGGTTTTTTGATCCTATTGATAATATAATTTCTAAAGTAAATAGTATAAGTACAGACAACATACATCTACGATTAGATGATATTAAAAATACAGAAGAGATCAAAAGGCTTACCACCACATTTAATAATCTTTTGAATAGGATAGAAATAGCTTTTGAAACAAATAAAAACTTTATTAGTAATGCTTCCCACGAATTTGGCACACCACTTACGGCTATTATTGGCGAGGCAGATGTGACTTTATTGAAAGATAGAACCCTAGAAGAGTACAAGGAAGCCTTGCAAAAAATACTTAAACAATCAGAAAGGCTCAATAAAATAAGCCAGTCCTTGCTTTTTTTAGCACAAATCGGGTATAAAGAGAATAAATTCAACTATAATATAATAAGAACTGACGAGCTAATATTGCAAGCCAATGAAATTATGAATCAACTAATTCCTAAAAATAATATAAAAATAGACTTTGAATTGTTGCCTGAAAACCCCAAAAAATTAAAAGTAATGGGGAATAAAGATTTACTCATGTTGGCCATTACAAACATTATGACAAATGCATGTAAGTATTCGAGCAATAAGCCGGTAATTGTAAGTTTGGCTTCTACCAATAATGAAATAGTCCTGATAATTAAAGACCAAGGAATTGGTATTCCTGAGTCTGAATTGCCATTTATATTCGATCCTTTCTTTAGGGCTAGCAACACCGCCGCATATGATGGTTATGGGATTGGTTTACCCCTAACTCAAAACATTATCAAAATTCACAAAGGCGAACTTATTATCAACTCTGTGCTACACAAAGGAGTTACTGTTCTAGTAAAATTACCTATGGCTACATTTTAAGCCTCTAAAATTCCGGTTTCCTTCAGGCCTACCTAGACTAATATCTTCGAATACCATTTTATTCGTTGTATGGCTTCATAATGTCTAGGCTAAAAATCTAATCAAATTCTAATCTTAATCTTAATTGGCTCTAATAACGCCACCCTATCATTGTAGTGTTATTAATCAAGCACCTTAGGCTAGGCATGGAAATAAAAATACTAATTCCTATTGACTTTAGAATAGAGTCTTTAAATACGCTAAAATACGCTCTTGAAGAGCGGAGGAACAAAAAATCCACTATCATCTTAATGTATTCAGAGTACATTAGCGATTCGATTACTGAGCTATTATTTTATGATCCTGCCAAAAAAATCAAAGAATTGGCAAGTTCAGATTTCAATGATGCGATAGCTATTATTAATAATACACACGAATCTAGTCTTCATACGATTAAAATAGAGCTTTTTAATGGCTTAAATAAAAATGCATTTTTAAATTTTTATGAAGCACATGGAATAGACATCATTTATTTACCCAAAGATTATCGTTTGAAACCTCTTAAAAATGGTTTTGACCCAATTCCCATAATAAAAAAATCAAAAGTAGCATATAGAGAAGTAACCTGGTCAAACGACTATTCTACCTCAAGCAAAAATGAATTAAATCAATTATTTAAATAAGAAAATATGAGCGAATCAAAATTTCCAACAACCCCATTAGGGCGAATAAAATTATTTTTTACCTTTTTTGATTCTCGATGGGAGGATTTGACTAAAGAAAATTGGTTAAATGTCGCCTATAAAGATTTGAGTGCTGGTTTAATCGTTGCCATGACAGCCATTCCGATGGCTATGGGCTTTGCGATGGCCATGGGAATGCGACCAGAACATGGAATTATAGCAGGGGCATTGGCGTGTGTAGTGGGTAGAACTTTTGGAGGTTCTAAATATCAGGTTTATGGCCCTACTGCTGCTTTTATTCCGGTTATTGCTGCTCTCATAGCCAAGTACAGTGATCCAGCGAACGGTGGAACTTTTGAGCAAGCGCATGGTTTTCTTGTTTTGGTATCTATTATCTCCGGAATAATTCTAATGATAATGGGATTATTTGGCGTAGGAAAATATGCTAAACTTGTTCCCAATTCAATTATTGTTGGATTTACCGTGGGCATTGCCTTGGCTATTGCTGCTACAAATTTCAAAGACATTTTGGGGTTAGATAGATTTAACGTATTAATAGGGGATAGCTCCAGAAGTTTAAGTGATCGACTTAAATTTATGTCGGAACATCTTCATTTAATTAATGGATGGTCAATCTTATTAGGGGTAATAACTTTTATTTTAGCAAAATATCTGTTGAAAATATCCATTTATATCCCTGGGCCAGTAATTGCAATGGGTACAGCTACCTTATTGGCAGCCACTTTACTAGCCGATAAAAATATCATATTGGTTCGTGATTTATATGGCTCTATTCCAAACAATTTTTTCAAATTACAATTGCCATTTTTACCTGCTTTGAATGGAAGCGTCATGCTCGATATCGTTTATTTTGTGGTAGGAATCGTTTTTGTGTCGGGAGTAGAAAGTGTATTATGTTCTTCGATGGCTGATCGATTAGCTAAAAATGATAGAACGCCATTTAACCCAGACAAAGAATTTTTTGGTCAAGGCTTAGTTCAAATCATTACCCCATTGGTACAAGGCTTTCCTTGTACAGGTGCACTGGCAAGAACAGCAACAAGTATAAAAGCGGGTGCCACAACCCCTTTGGCAGGCTACTTTAAAGCTGTCCTAAAACTCACCATGGCATTTTATTTGGCTCAATATTTAGAGTTAATTCCTATGGCCTGTATTGGTGGTATTTTGGTTTGGGTCGCTAGCAATATGATAAAACCATCTGAAATTAAAGAAATCAAACATGCTGGGAAATTTGAATTTGCCATAATGATTTACACGGCAGTGATGGTACCAATGACAGATTTTTTGACTGGAGTACTTTCTGCATTGATTATTTATTTTGTGCTGAAATATGTTTTCAAAAAAAATGAAGAAAAGATAACTGTCCACTAATTTTAGATGGTAAATTATGATGCACCCAATCAAACCTCTTGAAAATAGATTATCTGAGGTAGGCACTTTCTAATTTCTAGAGATTGGAAATAATTTAATTGATATTTTATCCTGTCAAGGGCGTTGGATATAATCATTAATTTCCTGCTAGTGATATACTCTCATCTCATTGTTTTGCATCTTTTGTCCGTGTGGGAGCACAAATCAAAAAGAGGTCATTTCGACCTCTTTTTTTGTTTAAAAACCTACTTAACTGTCTATGGAAAGACATTTTTATCGTTGCAACTTTTGATATATCCATTACGAATTTTTCAGATAGTTGGTTGGTTTAAAATATCCTTACGTGTTCAGTTAAAAAGTTTCTGAGATTAGAAATATGAAATTAATAAATTGTAACTAATTTAGTGATCTAAACTAATACCCAAATAATGCTCATTGGTATACTAAAAGAAACAAAAGACTTTGAGAAAAGGGTTGCAATGACTCCCGATATTGTTAAACAGCTCATTAAAAAAGGTTTTTCTATTCAAGTAGAGTCTGGGGCTGGGAATGCCTCTTCTTTTGCAGATGAAGACTATTTAAATTCTGGGGCGAAAGTTGTTTCGAATAAAGAAGTTTTTCAGGCTAAAATTTTTCTCAAAGTAAATATATTTACGATTGACGAAATCAAGCAAATGCAGCCAGAAAGTATTTGCATCTCATTTATGTATGCGTATACGCAGCCAGAAATTTTGAAGGCTTTATTAGAGAAAAAAATAAGTGCATTTGCCATGGATGCTGTTCCTAGAATTTCAAGGGCGCAAAAAATGGATGCTTTGAGTTCACAGGCAAATTTAGCAGGCTATAAAGCTGTTTTATTGGGGGCCAATGCCTTGACAAAAATATTTCCATTGATGATGACTGCGGCTGGAACGATCACACCGGCTAAAGTGCTCATATTTGGTGCAGGAGTAGCGGGCTTGCAAGCTATTGCAACAGGAAAGCGTTTGGGCGCAATCGTAGAAGTGAGTGATGTTAGGCCTGAAACAAAGGAACAAGTGGAATCATTGGGAGGGCGTTTTTTAATTGTGGAGGGAGCGGACGCAGTGAAAGTTGAAGGTGGATACGCCAGTGAAATTTCCGCTGAATTTTTACTGAAACAAAAAGAGTTGATCGAAGATAAAATTAAAGATGCAGATTTAGTGATAACGACGGCACTCGTAATAGGCAAAAAGGCACCCATATTGATTACAGAAGAAATGGTAAAGTCAATGAAGGCAGGTGCTGTTATTGTTGATTTGGCAGTAGAGTCTGGTGGAAATTGTAGTTTATCTGAATTTAGCAAAACGGTCGTAAAACATGGTGTAACGATTATCGGAGAAGCCAATTTACCGTCTTTATTATCTACCAATGCAAGCCAATTATATGCGACTAATATTAGTGCTTTATTGCTTCATTTGGCCAATAACGAAACCTTTCATTGGGATATGGAAGAAGAAATTACCACGGGTGCTTTAATTACGCATCAGGGGAATTTAGTACATGCCTTTACTAAACAAATTTTGAATTTTTAATTTTAAAAAGATAATTTTTATGAATACAGAATCATTAATCATTTTACTTTATGTACTTGTCCTGGCAAGTTACCTAGGGTTTGAATTAATTGCCAAAGTCCCCCCAACATTACATACACCATTAATGTCAGGTTCTAATGCTATTTCTGGAATTACGATTGTAGGCGCTTTATTAGCTTGTAATGAGCTAGGATATACTACATTGAGTAAATGGCTAGGTATGCTAGCCTTAGTGCTTGCGGTTATTAATGTGGTGGGCGGATACGCAGTTACAGATAGGATGTTAAAAATGTTTAAGAGAAAATAATGATTCTAATTCAAATTCTATACCTAATTGCATCGGTATTATTTATCATTGGCATTAAGATGATGAATAAAACGAAGGAAGCGCGCGCGGGTAATTTGTGGTCATCTGTCGGAATGCTAATTGCCATAATAGCGACACTGATGCAGATTAATATGGTCTCCATCACGGAGATATTGGCTTGTATAGCAATAGGTTCTGCTATTGGTTTATATTATGCCTATAAAGTAGAGATGACCCAAATTCCAGAAATGGTCAGCTTATTCAATGGTTTTGGAGGATTGGCCTCAGTGGCTGTCGCTATTTCAGATTTTTGGCTTAAAACCAATGTTAATATGCTATCAATGGGTATCATTATAACCATTAGTATTATTCTAAGTGTTTTTATTGGAGCAATTACATTTACGGGTTCAATGGTCGCATTTTTAAAGCTAAATGGAAAGATAACGGGCAATCCCATTACTTTTAAAGGACAGCATTTGATTAATTTAATATTATTGCTCGTTTTCATAGGGGCCTCCGTTTTTGCAGGAGTGAATCAATTAGATACGACCACAATAATTATTTTAACGATTATATCATTATTGCTTGGCATTTTAACCGTTTTGCCTATTGGAGGAGCAGATATGCCTGTGGTAATTTCCCTGCTCAATTCATATTCAGGTATGGCAGCTTGTGCTACAGGTTTTATATTGAACAATAATGTATTGATTGTTGCAGGCTCACTAGTAGGTGCTTCCGGCATTATACTTACGCAAATTATGTGCAAGGCCATGAATCGTTCGTTGATCAATGTTTTATTAGGAGGCTTTGGACAGACTATTACTAAATTAGAAGAAGATGGTCCAGAAATTATTGTCAAAGAAGTAGGGGTAGAAGAAGCCGCAATGTTATTTGATGGCGCCTCTTCTGTAATCGTTGTTCCGGGATATGGTATGGCTGTTGCGCAGGCGCAGCACGTCATTCGTGAACTATATGAACTATGTGAAAAAAGAAATATAGACTTCAAATTTGCCATTCATCCCGTAGCAGGTAGAATGCCAGGACACATGAACGTATTGTTGGCCGAAGCCAATATATCCTATGATAAACTTATCGAAATGGATCAGATCAATGATGAGTTTTCAAATACTGATTTAGTCTTTGTGGTAGGTGCCAATGATGTGGTTAATCCTGCAGCACATACCAATCCAAAGAGTCCAATTTATGGGATGCCTATTTTAAACGCAAGTAAAGCAAGAACAGTAATAGTCAGTAAAAGAAGTATGGGCAAAGGGTATGCAGGCGTAGAAAATGAATTATTTGGGTACCCCAATTGCCTGATGTTATTTGGAGATGCCAAACAGACGATTGGGAAATTAGTGTTAGCGCTAAAAGAACTTTAATGCGCTGTACGATTTAACTGTGCCTAATAAAGCGATTATTTCAAGTAGATCGTTAAATGTGGAAAGTATAGAGGGGACTCTTTGGAAGTGTAGCCAACAGCATTTCTCGGATCAATTCAGCCATTGTGCCAAAAGGAAAGCCATCAGCCATGATGGCTTTTTTATATGAAGTAGTATTAATTTTTGGGGATGCAAGATGAGCGCTTGTACGAATTTTTTCCTCGCATGGAAGAAAAATGCTAAACCTGATAAAAGTCAGGAGTTGCGATGGCATTAAAAGCTAGCTTGCCCATTCACAAAACAAAATCAACATGGAAGGCAAGAAAAATATGGCCATTGGGTTTTTAACAATGGGGTTATTTATGCTATATGGGTTCTTATTAATTTATCTGAGAGATTTTGCTCCCAATAAACTCGATTGGGTTAATTCCTATAGCATTGGAAAGCATTTTGAATCTAGACTAGCTCACGTACACGGGAATTTATTTGCTGTATTGAATGTCATCATGGGTTTTTTATTCATGCAATTTTCAAATCGCCTGAACCATACAGAAAAAATTTCATGGTTGGCACTCGGGGGTCTTTTGATGCCAATCGGCATTTTATCAGAAGTTTATTTTGGGCTACCTCCCCTATTGGTTTTAATGGGGGCGATAAGCATGACAACGTCCGTTATTTGGTTAGGGATTGAATTTTTTTCCTTAAAAAGTATGGAGGCAAAATAATGGCGGATGCCGACGTATTATATACTGGCCATTTCTTCATTATAGCAAGCTTAATCATCGTTTTAGGTTGCACCATTGCACTCTTTAAGGGGAGCATAAATCAAAAAGAGGTCATTTCGACCTCTTTTTTTGTTTAAAAACCTACGCAGGATTCTTTTAAAGAACATTTTATGTGGGTCCCTTTTTTCAATTTTTATGCTCCGGTTGTCGTAAAAGATGTAAAAAAAGGGCTTTTCTTGACCAATATCATGTATTTAACGATCAATCGATTTTATTGAATACAGTCTTCCAAGAACGTTCTTCCCTCCAAATGTTTGATTTTGCTTTGGCTAAAATAGTGATCGATTTACCATCTTTGCTCAAGTTCCAAACCTCAGTCACATGGGTATATGCTGGTTGTGTAACATTGACTTTGTATGGAGTGCTCGTCATAAAATACACGATGGATTTAATGGTCATAGTTTGTCCATCAGTGGACAGCTTTACACTAAAGGTCTTTCTGTTTTCTTGGCTAAGACTAATTTGTCTTGTTTTCCCATCAAAGGTCAGCTTCTCCAGATTTTTAGCCGATGCTACGCCTGAATCTGGATTTTCTATGGTTAAATAATCTGCCTGTTCCACGATTTTCATACTTTTAGAAGCCATCCGATCCCTCGCGTCATAGGAGCAAAAAATATTGCCACCTATACTGATGGCCTCTTTGGCTTTCCAATGGCCAGATAATTTAGCACGATGTGTACTGTTATTTTGCTGAGCTTGTACAGAAAGATACATGACCCCTGTTAGTAAAATAATGAAGGAGGCCAAAATGTATCTTTTCTTTTTCAACTTTAGTTTTGAGTTATTTTCTTCCCTTGTTATTTATTAAAATATCCTCTAAAGGTACATAATTATCTAGTAAGCACTTAATCAAGTATTGAATTGTAGCCTCAATATATGACAAGAGGGTGCCACACTCGCCAAGCCATCAGATATGATGGCTTTTTCTTTGTCTAATAGTGAGTTAGGGATTTGAATCTTTTATTATTTTTGTCAAATAATCACAAGAAAATGAAATTCACATTCGAATATTATTGGTTTTTGATATTTGCCTTTTGTTTTATTGCGTTTAATCAGATTCAA
>Ga0214163_1001398_pt1 | contig 10460 bp, 9 predicted proteins | sample LakMenepilimnion_2_FD_153001 | JGI IMG/M metagenome (GOLD analysis project Ga0214163, IMG submission 153001) | Freshwater microbial communities from Lake Mendota, WI - Practice 15JUN2010 epilimnion v4 | ecosystem: Environmental > Aquatic > Freshwater > Lake > Epilimnion/Euphotic zone | place... | reverse complement strand
CCAAGCGCCGTGCTTCACTTAAGTCATTAGGCTGCCACCAGCCCTTGACTTGCGCTTGGGCAAGACCTTCTAAGACCTCGTCAATGACTTTGCTGCCCTTCAAGGATTGATTGCACAGCAATGCCACATCACATCCGGCTTCGAGCGCCGCCAAGGCACCTTTTGTGAAGCTGATGGGTTGGCCATCCAACACACGAGCGCCTAGCATCGACAAATCGTCGCTGAAAACAGCACCGGTAAATTCCATTTGCTCGCGCAATACACCTTGGATCCAAGTTTTTGAAAAACCTGCGGGGCGCGCGTCTACTTTGGGATAAATCACATGTGCGGGCATCACGGCTGTCAGATCGTTGCTCAGCCACTCATATGGCTTGGCATCTTCTTTCAAAATAGCCTTCAAACTGCGCTTATCAACGGGCATGTCCACATGCGAATCGGCCTTGACAAAGCCATGACCCGGAAAATGCTTGCCGCAATTGCCCATGCCAGCGCGAAGCAAACCCTGCATCAGGCTTTTGGCCAACAAACTCACGTGTCTGGGGTCTCTGTGAAATGAGCGGTCGCCAATGACGCTGCTCTCGCCGTAATCCAAATCGAGCACCGGGGTGAAACTCAAATCAACACCACAAGCGCGCAATTCAGCCGCCAACAAATAGCCTACGGCCGAAGCCGCTTTGCAGGCTTGCAAAACACCCTCGCCTTCAAGTCCCTTGCCATCCTGCGCCCACATTTCACCGAGGCGGCGCATGGCAGGTAAATGTGTGAAGCCATCGGTTCTAAAGCGCTGTACGCGTCCGCCTTCGTGGTCGACGCAAATGAGCAAATCTTTGCGGACTGACTTGATGTCCGCGCACAAAGCAGTGAGTTGCGCACGACTTTGCCAATTCCGACCAAACAAAATGATCCCGCCCGTCAAAGGATTTTTGAGGCGTTTTTTGTCAATGGCTGTGAGGGCAAAACCTTCAATGTCAATGATGAGGGGAGCTTGGATGTTCATTCAGTTCTTTCCACCACGCAATAACTGCCAGCGTAATCTGCTTCGTCTGTGACACTAATGTGTGCTTTTAAATGTTGGGACTCAAACCAAGTTTTCAAGGCACCGTGCAAAACAATCACGGGCTGACCGGAGGGCAACTTGCCAATTTCGCAAGAACGCCAAGTCATTGGCATGCGCATGCCCATGCCAATGGCTTTGCTGAAGGCTTCTTTGGCAGAAAAGCGTGTGGCCACATAACGCACACCTCGCTCGGGCCAACGCGCACCGCGAGACTTGTAGGTGGCAAATTCTGCATCGCTCAATACTTTTTGCGCAAATCGATCGCCGTGCTTTTCCAAGCTGGCTCTAATGCGACGCACATCACACAGGTCTGTTCCAATGCCGTAAATCATGGCGGCGTCCGGCTATCGGCCCAAGGCCTTCAAGTAGCCACGAACGGTGGCTGCATATCCCACTTCCAGTGCGTCTGCTATCAAGGCGTGGCCAATGGAGACCTCTAAAAGACCGGGAACCGATTGTGCAAACTGCGGTAAATTGTCCTGGTTCAAATCGTGACCGGCATTGACCCCTAGACCAAGCGCCAGCGCTGCTTTTGCGGTGTCCACATATTTGGTCAAACAGGCTGCATTGGCCGGTGTGCCAAAGGTCGCTGCATAGGGCTCTGTGTACAACTCAACGCGATCAGCACCCACTTGCTGAACCGCCTGCATCTGCTCGGCCTCAGGGTCCATGAACAAACTCACACGAACACCCAAAGACTTGCATTCATCGATCAAGGGTTTGAGTTGCGCAGCATCCTTGGGAAAGGACCAACCGTGGTCACTGGTGAACTGCCCCTCGCTGTCGGGCACAAAGGTCACTTGATGCGGTTTGTAAGTTCGAACAAAGTCCATCAACTGGTGAAATGGATTGCCTTCAATGTTGAACTCGCGATCGGGCCACTGCTTCATCAATTCGGCCAACTCAACAACATCAGATGCCCGAATGTGCCGCTCGTCCGGACGCGGATGGATGGTGATGCCTTGCGCGCCAGCTTCTAGGCACATTTGAGCCGCCTTCAAGACACTGGGAATTCCCAAGTGACGAGAATTGCGCAGCAGTGCCACCTTGTTGACATTGACGGACAAAGCCGTTTGGGTGTGTTGGGTCATGCAGGGCTCACAAACTTTGAATATCGATCATCATTTGCCGGGTCTTTAAAGTGCCGACACCGCAATGGTAATTGAGCAAGGTGCGAAGTTGGGTACGAAGTGGCGTTAGCATGTCCAAACTCAAACGAAGCGTGTCTGTGAACGGCGACGCACCATCCAAGGCATGCTGAATAGACTGCCATTGCGCGCCGCTCATGGCATGCCGGTCATCCCGATGTGCCAATCTCAAGCCGCCCTCTGGTACCAAGCAATAGTCCCTCGCCTCATCCAAGTCGGCCATGGTCAGTGTTTGGCAATTTAAACTGGGCAGCAAACCAATTTCTCGGAGCAACAAAAGCTCAAAAACTCGCAGCGAAGCTTGCAACAACTCACCAGGTTCTGTGGCCATGACCCTCACCGTGGCGGCGTAAGCATCGAACAAATGCGGGTGGGGGTCATCGCGTGCCAACAAACGCAGCAACAGCTCATTCAAATAATAGCCAGAAAGCAGTGCATCACCAGTTGGCATGACATGCCCACCCGCCCATTCGGCCGATTTGAGGGTGCGAATATCGGCATCGCCACCATACGCCACTTGAATGGCTTGAAGTGGCAACAAAACAGGCCTGAAAGACGAGCTTGGCTTTTTGGCACCCTTGGCCACCAAGGCTATGCGGCCGTGATGCCGCGTGAACACTTCTAGGATGAGACTGGATTCGCTCCAGTCGTAGCGGTGCAGCACATAGGCAGGCTCATCCGAAATTCGTTTCAAGACAGCGGCCATGGCCTTCGCTTTTTATTCGTAGCCGAAGGAGCGAACACGCGCTTCGTCGTCGGCCCAGCCAGAGCGAACCTTAACCCACAGCTCGATGAACACTTTGGCGTCCATGAGCTTCTCAAGCTCTTGACGTGCTTCAGTACCAATGCGCTTAAGGCGTTCACCTTTGTCACCAATGACCATGGCTTTGTGACCTTCTCGCTCCACCACGATGGTGGCAGCAATGCGAATCATGCGGTTGGCAGAACGGCTGGGTTCTTCTTCAAACTTGTCGATGACCACCGTGGAGGTGTATGGCAATTCATCACCCGTGAAACGGAACAACTTTTCACGCACTATTTCACTGGCCAAAAACTTTTCGCTGCGGTCGGTGAGTTCGTCTTCGGCATACCACCACGCCTGCTCGGGCAAGTATTTTTCGCAATAGCCCATCAAACGCTCAATGTCTTTGGCATTCTTGGCTGACATGGGCACAAACTCGGTAAAGGGGTGGCGCTCTTGCATGTCTTTGAGCCAAGGGGCCAAGTCTTCACGGCGATTAATGGCATCGAGCTTGTTGGCAATGAGCAAGACGGGTACATCTGGCTTGAGCAAGGCCAAAACTTTGGCATCCGCTGTATTGAACATGCCAGCTTCAACCACAAACAAAACCAAATCGACATCACCCACAGCACCCAAAACAGTCTTGTTCAAAGACTTATTCAAAGCGGTGTTGTGACGAGTTTGAAAACCAGGGGTGTCGACAAAAACAAATTGAGTCGGGCCTTCTGTGCGAATACCCGTGATGCGGTGGCGCGTGGTTTGCGCTTTGCGCGATGTGATGCTGATTTTTTGACCGACCAGTGCATTGAGCAAAGTGGACTTGCCCACATTGGGTTTGCCAACAATGGCGACCAAACCACAACGTTGGGCAGGACTGGTTTCTGTGTTCATCCGCGTGCCTTGACTTTCAAAATTTCAAGCATGGCAGCTGCCGCGGCTTGCTCACCAGCACGTCGCGAGGGGCCGCTACCATGCTGTGAGAGACTGAGTTCGGGAATGTCGCATGCGACATCAAAAATTTGACGGTGTGCCGCGCCAGAAGTAGCTACGACGCTGTACTGGGGAAGTTGCAGTTTGCGGCCTTGCAACCACTCTTGCAATTCAGTTTTAGGATCTTTAGATGCTGCTTGCATCTGTGGATTGATGGCCACATTTTGGAACAGGCCATGAACCAGTTGCTCTGCAACTTCATAACCAGCATCCAAAAAAACAGCCCCAATCAAAGCCTCCAAGGCATCGGCCAAGATGGAGGGGCGGCGCTGACCGCCAGACTTCAACTCACCCTCACCCAACTTCAAGCAGCTTGAGATTTGCAAGCTAAGGGCCAATTGGTGCAGGGTTTCTTGCTTGACCAAGTTGGCCCTCACACGAGACAAATCGCCCTCGGGCAAATCACTCAATTGCTTGTAAAGGAGGTGGGCTACAGCCAGATTTAAAACAGAATCGCCCAAAAACTCCAAGCGCTCATTGTGATCAGCTGAGTAACTGCGGTGAGTCACAGCCCGTTCCAGCAAACTGGCATCTTTGAAGCTGTGCTGAAGGCGATCTTGCAATTGACTGAGAGCGTCGTTCAAACTTTTAGCCTGGTATTGAATAGAAAAGGGGTCAAAGCTGAATAAATCAATTGGGTGACATTGGCAAAATCAATTGAATGAACCAATTCGGCCCAAGTTTCCAAAATTCATCCAAACAAAAAATGCACGACCCACAATGTTGGCGTCTGGCACAAAACCCCAATAACGCGAATCAAGTGAGTTGTCGCGGTTGTCGCCCATCATGAAGTAGTGCCCCTTCGGAACCTTGCACACCACGCCTTCGACGGTGTAATTGCACTGATCGCGGTAAGGAAAATCTTCTGCACCGGGAATGAATGATGGCCGATCATCGTCCAAAATTAAATTGTGGGGCTGATTGCCCAATTTTTCTTGCGTCTGTTTGAAATAGCGCATCACAGATTCATCAAAAAACTCTGGCAAATTTTCTGTTGGCACCAACTTACCATTGATGCTGAGTTTTTTATTGAGATACGCCACCTCATCACCCGGAATAGCGACCACCCGCTTGATGTAATCGACACTGGGGCGAGGTGGGTAACGAAAAACCATCACATCGCCTCGCGCGACGGGTGTACCCTCTGTGATTTTCACATTGGCCACTGGCAAACGAATGCCATAGTGGTACTTGTTGACCAAAATCAAGTCGCCAATCCAAAGGGTTGGAATCATGGAGCCAGACGGAATCTTAAACGGCTCAAACAAGAAAGAACGCAACACAAAAATGAACAAGATAACGGGAAATAAACCGGCCGTCCAATCCAACCACCAAGGCTGCATGAGCAATTGATTGCGTGCTTCACCAGTGTCTGTATCGGATTTATCAATGCCCAATTTGGCCAAGTCTTGCTGGCGTTTGGCCTTGTCGCTGTCTAGTTGCTCAACAGCCTTGACGCGTTGGGGCCAGAAATAAAACTTTTCAGCCAACCAGTAAACGCCCGAAATGACGACAGCCATTAGCATCAGCAAGGCAAAATTGCCTTCAATGAAGCCTAAGTACCAAGCACCTGCGTAGCTGCAAAACGCAGCCAAAATAAAAGCCGTTAAGACTTGCATCAATCTTCCACCTGCAAAATAGCCAAAAATGCCTCTTGAGGCACCTCAACCGAGCCGATTTGTTTCATCCGTTTTTTACCCGCCTTTTGCTTTTCCAGCAACTTGCGTTTGCGGGTGATATCGCCACCATAACACTTGGCCAAGACGTTTTTACGCAGCGCTTTGACGGTTTCCCGGGCAATGATATTGGCACCAATGGCCGCTTGAATGGCCACATCGAACATTTGCCGGCTGATAATTTCACGCATTTTGGCCACCACCGCGCGGCCTCGGTAGGCCGACTGCGATCGGTGAACAATGATAGAGAGTGCGTCGACCTTTTCGCCGTTTAGCAAAATATCGACCTTCACCACATCGGATGCACGATATTCTTTGAACTCATAGTCCATGGAGGCGTAGCCCCGAGATACCGATTTCAACTTGTCAAAAAAGTCGAGAACAATCTCACCCAAGGGCATTTCATAGGTCAGCATGACCTGCCGGCCATGGTAGGCCATGTTGATTTGCATGCCACGCTTTTGATTGGCCAAAGTCATCACCGGACCCACGTAGTCTTGGGGCATGTACAAATGCACCGTCACAATGGGCTCCCGAATCTCTTGCATCTTGCCTTGATCGGGCATCTTGGCTGGATTTTCAACCATGACCACTTCGCCGTCGCCTTTGACCACTTCATAGACCACACTGGGTGCCGTGGTGATCAAGTCTTGATCAAACTCACGTTCGAGTCGCTCTTGCACAATCTCCATGTGCAACAAGCCTAAAAAGCCACAGCGAAAACCAAAACCCAGAGCCTGTGACACTTCGGCTTCGTAATGCAAAGACGAATCGTTGAGCTTGAGTTTTTCAAGCGCGTCGCGCAAGGAATCGTATTGGTTCGCTTCGGTGGGGTACAAACCGGCAAAAACTTGAGGCTGTATTTCTTTGAAACCTGGCAAAGCCTTCTCTGCAGGTCCCAAATTGTTGGGCAGCTTTTTTTCCAAAGTGATCGTATCGCCCACCTTGGCTGCTTGCAGCTCTTTGATGCCCGCAATGATGTAGCCCACCTCACCCGCTTCAAGGCTGTTGCGGGGCTCATTGGCGGGGGTAAATACACCCATGGTGTCTGCGTTATACACAGTCTCGGTGGCCATCATTTTGAAGCGCTCACCTTTACCCAAACGGCCATCCACCACACGCACCAACATAACCACGCCCACATAGGTATCAAACCAACTGTCGACAATCATGGCGCGCAATGGCGCGTTGGGGTTGCCTTTGGGTGCTGGAATTTTGGCCACGATGGCTTCCAAAATTTCATCGATGCCCATACCAGTTTTGGCAGAACACGGAATGGCCTCGCTGGCGTCAATTCCGATCACATCCTCCACTTCAGCTTTGGCGTTTTCTGGATCAGCTTGTGGCAAATCCATCTTGTTCAAAACAGGAACCACCTCGACTCCGAGGTCGAGTGCGGTGTAGCAATTGGCCACCGTTTGAGCTTCAACGCCTTGGCTTGCATCGACCACGAGCAAAGCGCCTTCACACGCCGACAAGGAGCGTGAAACCTCATAAGAGAAATCAACGTGACCGGGTGTATCGATCAAATTGAGGTTGTATGTTTGCCCGTCTTTGGCTTTGTATTGCAGCGATGCTGTCTGCGCTTTGATGGTAATGCCGCGTTCTTTTTCAATGTCCATGGAGTCGAGCACCTGCGCCTCCATTTCGCGTTCTTGCAAACCACCGCAACGTTGAATCAATCGATCCGCAAGCGTCGATTTACCATGATCGATGTGCGCAATGATGGAGAAATTTCTGATGTGATTCATCAAGGACCAGCTACAAGTGTTTGAGATTCAATGGACGAGACAAGAAAAAAGGGCGCGTCGAATGAGGACGCGCCCTGAACCAACAATCAATGGCAACTGCGATAGTTGGGACTTCATTGTAGGCATAAAGCCCAACACGTACACCCCTAAAACACCACTTTGCAGGTCGTTGCAAGCTCGCAACAGAAAACTTATCAACAACTTATACACAATTAAGCTTAACTTAAAATGAATAACTTGTGGGTGTTCTGTGGATCAACGGTGGACTGATATGGGACATCCCACATTGTGAATCCACCCCTGCATTTTTTGCCATGAATATTGGTTCAAGCGTTCAGATTTTAACCATTTTTGATAATCACATGAATAAAAAGTTAGTGTGCACACACGTAAAAAATTTTTTTCACGCATGGAAAACCCTGTAGTGCGGTAGGGACTCTTGACAAGCTACAGATCAAGAATTGGGTCTGATCAATGCGTAGCGCGTCAACTCTCCCCGCCTGAAAAGCACACTGATGGGTTTTGACTTGTCAATTTTGCCCACAGCAAGGGTGAAGTCTTTGACTTGGCTAACTTCGATGTTGCCTACAGCCAAAATCACATCACCTTCACGCAGCCCCGACCTCAAAGCAGGCTCGACCAAGCTCTCAACCCTCACGCCACCTTTGAGTTTCAATTCTGTTTTTTGTGCATCAGTGAGATCGGCAACAACCAAGCCCAAGCCCTGAACCGATTGACCACTCTTTGGCTTGTCCTCTGGCTCGGTGGCACGCTTGGCCACTCTCTCTGGCTCTAATTCAGCAATGACAATGCTCATCTCTTTGGTGGCACCGCGTCTGAACACTGTCAAATTGCTTTTGGTTCCCGGCTTGGTGTTGCCCACCAAACGAGGCAGGTCAGACGACTTCTCAATAGGCTTTCCATCGATCTTGATGATGACATCGCCAGGCTCTAGGCCCGCTTTATCGGCAGGTGCGCCAGGTTCAATTCGGTTGACCAGTGCGCCTTGCGCTCTGCCCAAACCAATTGACTCGGCTATTTCCTTGGTGACCGGTTCAATCTGAACCCCAATTCGACCTCGTGTGACTCTGCCATTGGTTCGCAGTTGATCGCTGACACGCATGGCTTCGTCCATGGGGATTGAAAAAGAGATCCCCATAAAACCGCCAGAGCGAGAGTAAATTTGGCTGTTAATGCCCACCACCTCACCGCGCATATTAATCAGCGGCCCCCCTGAATTGCCTGGGTTGATGGCAACATCAGTTTGAATAAAGGGCAAATAATCTCCCGTGTCGCGCTGCTTGGCGCTCACGATGCCAGCCGTGACAGAGTTGTCTAGGCCGAATGGCGAACCGATGGCCATGACCCACTCGCCAACTTTCAAGCGAGAGACATCGCCAACTTTCACAGCGGGAAGTCCTGTGGCCTGAATTTTGACCACCGCGACGTCTGAGCGTTTATCTGCACCAATGATTCTGGCCTTGAATTCGCGCTTGTCCGTGAGTGTGACCAACACTTCATCAGCACCGTCCACCACGTGGGCATTGGTCATGATGAAGCCATCTGAGGTGAGAATAAAGCCAGAGCCCACACCTCTAGGTTGCGATTCTTCTGGAGAGGGGGTTCTACCCTGCCGCGGCGCTTGTCTAGGTGCGTTTGGATTATTGGGTGTATTGGGCATGGGAATGCCAAAGAATCGACGGAACAATTCTTGGGTCTCTTCGTCCATGCCGCCACCAGCAGCAGATGGACTGCGAACTCTTTCCAAAGTGCGAATATTGACCACAGAAGGCCCAACCTGCTCAACCAGCTCCGTGAAGTCGGGCAAACCTCTCACCATGGCTTGCTGCGCCAAAACATTGACGGGTGCACACATCAACAGCGTTGCCATTGAAAGTCCTAAGGACACCGTCAAAGGCAACAAAACACGAGGCAATTTAAAACTCATATTGTTCATGACCCAAAAAACTCCACTTGATTCTTTAGAAAGAAATTCTCTCTGAACGCGAATATACAGCGCAACGAAATCCATGCCAACGCTCGGGAAATGCTTTCCTCGAAACCCAAAACCACTGACGAGCCGAATGGGGATTGCTCAATGACACCAAGAAGTAATTTTGAAAATCCAAATGGACGCTGATAGCGTGTTCAACTTGTGAAGGCGCAGTCAACATCAACTGTACTTCCCAAGCGTGCCCCGTCCAGCACAACCAGGCCTTTGGGGAAAGCTGTTTGAAAGAAACCACTGAGTACAGGGAGATTAAAAACCAAGCGACGAACAGCCATGCCAAGGGCCAGCCTTCGATCCATCCAAACCAAAAATTAATTGCCAGCGCCAACACGCTGAGGAGTGAAAAACCCAGCGCCATCCAAGCGCTCCAAAAAAAACGCCCCACCGGGTAATCGACCGATGGAGCGCTTTGATTCAAAAGAATTAAACCCGACGGAAAACCAAGCTGCCGTTGGTGCCACCGAAACCAAAATTATTCTTTAAAGCGTATTCAATATTGACATCTCGCGCGGTGTTGGCGCAATAGTCCAGATCGCATTCTGGATCTTGGTTGTCCAAATTGATGGTGGGCGGCACTTTTTGATGGTGCAGGGCCAACACTGTGAACACACTCTCGATACCGCCAGCACCACCCAACAAGTGACCCGTCATGGATTTGGTAGAGCTGATCAGTGTTTTCTTGGCGTGATCACCCAGTGCTGCTTTGATGGCGTTGGTTTCATTCACATCGCCCAAAGGGGTGGACGTTCCGTGCGCATTCAAATAACCCACTTGATCTGAATTGATGCCGGCATTGCGCATGGCAGAAACCATGGCTCGGCGAGGTCCGTCCATGCTGGGCGCTGTCATGTGGCCTGCATCGGCGCTCATGCCATAACCACAAATTTCTGCGTAAATTTTGGCACCACGTGCTTTGGCATGCTCGTACTCTTCGACCACCATCACACCTGCACCTTCGCCCAACACAAAACCATCGCGGTCTTTGTCCCAGGGCCTAGAAGCTGCTGCGGGATCGTCGTTGCGAGTGGACAAAGCACGCATGGCTGCGAAGCCGCCTAAACCCAAAGGGGAAATAGTGGCTTCAG
>Ga0214163_1001397_pt1 | contig 10460 bp, 10 predicted proteins | sample LakMenepilimnion_2_FD_153001 | JGI IMG/M metagenome (GOLD analysis project Ga0214163, IMG submission 153001) | Freshwater microbial communities from Lake Mendota, WI - Practice 15JUN2010 epilimnion v4 | ecosystem: Environmental > Aquatic > Freshwater > Lake > Epilimnion/Euphotic zone | place... | reverse complement strand
GTGAGGTGGTTATTACCAAACTGGCAGATGCAGGCGGTTGTGTCACGGTGCCCACATGCACCGAACAATTGCTTTACGAAATAGAAAACCCCACGCAATACTTGCAACCCGACGTGGTGGCTGATTTTTCACAAGTGCAGTTTCTCCAAGTGGGTGCAGACAGAGTGCAAGCTTTTGGCGCCAGTGGCACCACTCGGCCCGACACCCTGAAGGTAACTTTGGGGTACCGCGATGGCTTTGTGGGTGAAGGGCAAATGTCGTATGCGGGGCCGGGCGCGCAAGCCAGAGGGCAGTTGGCCCTCGACTTAGTCAAAGCCCGATTGGCCGATGCTGGGTTTGGCCACTTTGAAGCACGCTACGACCTAATTGGTGTGAATGCCATTTTGGGTGACACCAGGCCATTGCATGAACCTTCAGAGGTGCGTGCCCGAATTGCGGTGCGTGTAGACACACAGGCACAGGCGGTGCATGTGGCCAATGAGGTAGAGGCCTTGTACACCAACGGCCCTGCTTCTGGTGGTGGTGCAAGCAAATCGGTGCGTGAGGTAATTGCGGCCGCATCGATGCTGATACCTCGAAGTGCCATTCAAACCCAAACCATTGTGCTAAACGGCACAGAGGAGCTGGCCTAACATGCTCTTGAGAGACATTGCACACACCCGAACAGGTGACAAGGGCAACCGATCAACCATCTCGGTCATTGCCTACGATCGGCAACATTTTGAGTTGATTGAGAAATGCCTCACTTCAGATAAAGTGCTGGCGCATTTTGCGGGCATTGTGAAGGGGCCTGTCGAGCGTTACAGCTTGCCCCAACTTGGCGCGCTCAATTTTGTGATGCACAATGCTTTAGGTGGCGGCGTGACGCGTTCCTTGGCCCTTGATGCACACGGAAAATGCCTCAGTGCCAAACTGCTCAGTCTTGTGATTGAATAAAATAAAATTCGTTAAATTGGAGATGCTATGAAAATTACCCGTATGGCTGGTTTGAAAAAAAGTTTGCTCAGCATGATGTTGGGTTTGGGCGTTGCACTGCTTGCCACACAAGCTCAAGCGCAGGCCTACCCTAACAAACCCATCAAGGCCATCGTGCCCTTTGCAGCGGGCAGTGCCACCGATCAAATTGGCAGAGCATTTGCACAAAAAATGTCTGAAGTTTTGGGTCAACCCATCGTGGTTGAAAACAGAGCAGGCGTCAATGGCATGTTGGGTGCAGATGCCGTGGCCAAATCGGCCCCCGATGGCTACACCATTCTCATTGGCACCAACAGCACCAATGCAGCGCTCAAAAGTTTGATGAAGAAACTGCCCTACGATCAAGACACCGCTTTTGCGCCTATTGGTTATATGGGCTCGGTGCCCCTCATTGTGGGTGTCAACAACGATGTGCCTGCCAAAACTTTGAAAGAGTTTGTCGACATGGCAAAGGCAAAGCCCACCACAGTGACATTTGCCAGTGCCAGCACCTCGCAATTGGTGTCGTCTGAAATGTTGGCCAGCATGGCCGGTATTCAAATGACGCACGTGCCCTACAAGAGTGGCCCCGCCGCCATGACCGACCTCATTGGTGGTCAGGTCAATATGTTTACTGCCGACTTTGCGGTCATGCTGCCCCAAGTGAAGGGCGGCAAAATTCGCGGCTTGGCTGTAACATCTACTCAGCGTTCCAAAGCCATTCCTGAGTTGCCCACAGTGAATGAAGCCCTCGGCTTAAAAGACTACGAGTTGATTGCTTACTTCGCCATGTTTGCACCAGCAGGTACGCCGGCCGACATGATTCAAAAACTCAATGCTGCTTTGAATGCTGCCGCCAACGACAAAGCCATTCTGGAGCGATTCTCTGCACTGGGTTTTGAAACTGCACCAGGCTCGCCTGAAGCGCTGGCACAACGTTCTAGAACTGAAACAGCCAAGTGGGCCAAGGCCATCCGCGAAGCCAAGATTGAACCGCAATAACACTTCAATTTTTTAAAGTGCTAGTTTGGCAGTTACACCCATGATCGCATTGCGTGGCAATGCGGGCTCAAAAAATTGTTTGTTGGCTTGATTGATGATGACGGAACCCACTGCGCGTTTGTCTGTCAAATTGTCGATGCCAACAAAAGCGACCACTTGAGCTTGGCCCCATTGGAAGTGCTGCCTGACGCGTGCATTCAACATGCCATAGCCGATGGCAGTGCCCGACGCGTCATTGCTGTCATTGGCCCAAAGTCGAGAGCGAGCCACCCAATCTAAGTTGGCTTCTTTGCCTGACACTGGATTTTTGTTGCCCTGCTGAAAGCCTTTTTCAGACCAGGCGATGGAAGAAAAAAGTTGTTGGCGAGGGATGCCGGGCAGATACTTGCCAGCCAATGAGGTGTTCTCCCCATATTGAGCATTGATGGCTGTAGCAGAGAGAAGCGTGCGCCAGTGCTGGTTCCACAAATGACGTGCAGAAATTTCAATGCCCTGGCGCAGCGTTTGCTGTGCATTGGTAAAAGCCGTGCGACCGCCAACCGACAGGCTGGTCACAATTTCATTGTCGGTTTGTATTCTAAAAAGCGCAGTGTCGATGCGGGTCTGTGGCGATGGTGTCCATTTGCCGCCAAGCTCAAGGTGCTGACTGCGTGAGGGCACCAAGTTGGCATTGAACAAGCCTAGAACAGCGTTGCCAGATTGGGTGTACACCGATTCAGACAAGGTGGGCGTTTCAAAGCCACGACCAGAATTGAGGTAAAGGTTGAGCGCATCATTGACATGCCAGGTAGCCCCCAACACAGGATTGACCGCTTTGTAAGTGACCTTGCCAGAGCCATTGGCGCCATCTATCAAATAATCGTCTCTGCTTTGCAGTTGGATGGTGCTTGAGCGCAAGCCGGTGGTGATGCTCAACTGAGGCAAGAAGCGCCAGTTTGCTTGAGCAAAGATATCGCTGTTGCTACTCTCGTTCAGTTCACTTCGATTGATGCTGCCCACTTTGGCGCCCGCATTGGCCAAACCGCCTTGCCGCATTTCACCTGAGAAGTCTTGATCAAAACCCAGTACCCAATCGAAGGATTGATGGGCAAGGCGCTGATTTTTTCCTTGCACCTGAAAGCCAAGGCCGTGAAAGTTGCGATCAAGGCCCACCCAAGATCCCGCAGTGGGTGAACTGGCCTGGTACTGAAGGTTTTCTCGGGTACCGCCATAAATTCGAGCTTGAACTCGGATCTGAGGATCTATCTGGTGTTCGAGCACTGCGCCCAATTGTTCTTGGCTCACTGTTTTGCGGGCATCGTTGATTACAGCGTTGTTGCCGGCTTGTTTGGGATTGGCTAGTACCTGAGCAAGTGTGAGGCCAAGCGGGTCTTTGGCATAGGGCATGCTAAACAGATTGGCCAGCAGTTTGATGCGTGTTTGCGGGCTGACATCAATGCGCATCAAGGTGTTGATCTGTTCTCTTTTTGCCTCGCTGTGGGCTCTGTAGCCTTGAATGTGAAAAGTGCTGTAATCGCCCACAAAACTGACTTGGCCAGAGCGTTGGCTAAACTGCCAGTCGGTGCGTGAAAGGCCATGGCTGCCCATCACTATTTGGGACTGCAGAGTAGGCACTGCTTCAGCCTCTCTGGTAAACACTTGAATGACACCGCCAGCAGAATTGCCGTAGAGCTGAGCCAAGGGTCCGGTTAAGACTTCAATTCTGTCTGCAGATGTGAGGCTGACCGTAGAAGCTTGTCCTTGCCCATCAGGCGTGGTGGCGGGAATGCCATCTGTGATTAAGCGAAAACCGCGCAATCCAAACGCCGAACGAGCACCAAATCCTCGAATTGAAATTTGAACGTCTTGGGCGTAGTTGTTGCGATTGAACGCAACCACGCCAGGTGCTTGGTTCAAAACATCGGACAAATTAAACTGCGGCCCTGAATTGCGAATGGTCTGGCCATCGATGGCATAAACCGATGCGGGTGCATCAAATTGTCGTTGTGCCAAGCGGCCACTTTGGACTAACACTTCTTGGGTATCTAGGCTTTGTCCAAACACCCACACAGCATGCATTCCAATTGCCACAATGAACCCATGTCGCAATTTGAAGGAAGGCTTGGGCCAAGGAAATTTCATGGGTGTGGTTGAAGGTAAATGATGGTTTGGAAAACCGCTTAGGAAATATTAAATTGCTTTAGATCGTTTGTCTTGAAGCCATCAAGAGACCCCACGATCAGATTTCCATTCTGATGCTTGGCGCACAATCGAAGTGACTATTGACATCGACAAACTTTGGCATAAAGTAGGCTGCTTGTTTTCGGTATCTATCTCAAATGCAATCTACTCAAACCAACTCCAAACGCACACTGGGCCTTGTTAGCCTCATTTTGTGTGCTGTTTTCTTTCTTCAAGCATGCAGTGTGACGCAGCCCGAAACTTATGCGCCCAAGCGAGGCCAGAACGGCAAGGACGTCATGTGGTTGCCCACGGGAGATGATCTGATTGTGAAAATGTTGAAGGCTGCCAAAGTGGGGCCTCAAGATGAAGTGGTTGATTTGGGCGCAGGTGATGGCAAGATCCCCATTGCGGCCGCACGACTTTTTGGCGCCCGAGCTTGGGGCATTGAGTACAACAAAGATTTGGCAGCCCTCGCGCAGCGCAATGCACAAAGGGCCGGTGTGGCCGATCGCGTTCGCATTGTGCAAGGCGATATCTTCAAAGAAGATTTTTCCAAAGCCACAGTGGTCACCATGTATTTGTTGGAAGAGTTGAACGCACAGCTTCGCCCCACCATTTTGGCCATGAAGCCTGGTACGCGGGTGCTTTCACACAACTTTTCAATGGGTGATTGGGAACCCGATGAGGTCATTACCGTTAGCAACGCCACAGGCTACTTTTGGACCGTGCCAGCCAGAGTGGCCGGTGTTTGGCGTTTATCGGGATTGGATGAAAAAAATTTGGCCACTCTGACCATAGACCAAGCCTTTCAGCGAGTGGCTGGCACTTTGACGCTTCAAGGCAAGACCCAAAATGTAATGGGTGCCCGCATGGATGGCGCTGCGCTTCATTTCAGTTTTATCAATGCCGATGGGCTGGTGAAGGCTGTCAAAGTACTTTTGAATGGCAATGTACTAACGGGCGAAGTGACGGGGCCTTACGGCATGGTTGATATTCAACCCTCGGTGGTGAGGGTTGAAGGACGGCGTCCTTGAACAAGCTGTTTAAGGCAGATTAAAAAATGTTTATTGCGTGCAGGTGCGGGTTCTGCTGATGGTGCCGTCTGAGCTGTGCACTTCGGTCCAGGGGGTGCAGCTGGGGTTGTCTTGGGCGAAGGGCAGGGTTTGCTGCTGAATGATGATCGGATTGGGCTGAACAATGACGGGTTGCCTAGTGGCTTCATAAATGATCAAACCACCAATGGCTGCAGGAACCGCCCAACTCCAAGCGCCTGAGTGGCCACGGGCCCAAGGGCCATGTCCGCCATGCCCACCGTGCCAACTATGGCCATGTTTGAAGCCATGGCCATGTCTAAAACCAGAACCGTGACCATGGTGCTGAGCCATGGCAGATGCACTGAAGGCTAAAAGCATTAAAACAAACAGTTTTTTCATGGCGGTCTCCTGTGAATAACACTTTAACGTCTGAGCTAGGGTTTTGGTTTACGCCACCCATTTGTCAGATTAAAAGACAGAAAATGAACAATTGGGTAGGATGTAGCGTTTTAATCTACCAACAGTCAATCTGTTTTCAATGATGAAATCACATGCCAATTTGACGGAATTTACTGCGCAAGCCATGGAAGACGGCTTTGACGAGGTTGTTCAAAAAGAGTGGGCGCCCAACCTCGCGGTTGGAAAGCACACCCACCCCTTTGACGTCAAGGTTCAGCTTGCTGCTGGCCAAGTGCAAATGACTTTTGATTCAGGGGTACAGACCTACCAAGCGGGTCAAAGCTTCTTTATTGCTCGCGACGTAGAGCACTCTGAGCTTTATGGCTCAGAGGGCGCCACATTTTGGGTTGCCCGCAAGCTCTAATTTCAAAATGCCGAGTTCAAGATGCAAGGCAGCATGAGCAGAATTTCATTGCTTGTGAATCTGTTTGGGCTCTGTTTGGGGCTGAGTGTGGCTGTGTTGGCGCAAGCACAAACACAGGCCCAACCACAAACACAAACACAGGCACCAAGCAATTTGCCAATTGGCAAGCAGCTCAAAGTGCATGGCTTGATGTGGGACGCTCACGAGGTAACTGTGGGGCAGGTCAAACGTTATGCGCAAAGCACGGGTTTTGTCAGCCGCGCTGAAAAAGAAGGCGGTGGTTTTATTTACGAGGCGGGCTTTGTCCTTAAAAAAGGCTGGACTTGGCGTGCGCCCTTCGGAGTTCCAGCGCAAGACAATGAGCCCGCAGTGCATCTCACATTTGATGAGGCCCAAAAAATTTGTAAACACGATGGCAAGCGCTTGCCTCGTGACACCGAGTGGGTCAATGCCGCTTTTGTTGAACAAAGATCGCCAGCCCCTGACGGATTTATTTCAGGCAAACGTTATCGTTATCCAAATGGTGACAGCGCGCGACAAAGTCATTGCTTAGAAGGCTGCACTTCTTTGAAGGGCACAGCGCCCACGGGCTCACTTTGGCGCGGCACAGGGCATGTGCCCGTGATGACAACGCTCCCCGGGGTGAACGGTTTGTTTGACATGGGCGGTAATGTCTGGGAGTGGGTTGACACGGGCAGTGGTGACGAGAGAATCACCCGCGGTGCTTCGTGGTGGTACGACGCCAGCAGACAGGTGGCAGAAGACGTGGCCACCAAGCCAAGAGACACCCGAGTGGGTTACGTCGGCTTTAGGTGTGTGACAAAGGCGCTATGAACTTCGCTCCCATGATTGAGCTCACTCGCAACGGCATCTCAGAGTGCCTGCACATGGGCGCTTTGGCAGTCACAGACGCCAATGGCAAATTGATGGCTTCAGCTGGCAATCCACACTGGCTTTGCTTCACTCGATCTACCTTGAAAGCGCTGCAAGCTTTGCCCCTAATGCAAAGTGGGGGTGCCTCACATTTTGGTTTCACTTCTCAAGAGTTGGCGCTCATGTGTGCCAGTCACAATGGTGAAGACATGCATGTGGCGCAGGTCTCGTCCATACTTCAAAAGAGCGGCACCCGCTACCAGCAGTTGCGCTGTGGCTGCCATGTGCCTTATCGCTTTAGCTTCAACGACAAGCCCTTGCCCGATGGCTTTGAATACGACGAGCGGCATCACAACTGCAGCGGCAAGCACAGTGGTTTTTTGGCTTACTGCGCATTGCATGATTTGCCCACCGAAACCTACATCGACTTAGATCACCCACTTCAGCAGGCCGTTAGAAAAGCGGTGGCAGATGTGTCTGGGGTTGAGTCTAAGGACATGGCCTGGGGCGTAGATGGTTGCTCCGCCCCCAACTTTGCCATGCCACTTTCCAGCTTGGCCAGAGCTTATGCCCGATTGGCCACCCCCGAATCTGATTTGAAGTATGGCAACAGTTTGAAACTGTTGGGCGAAGCCATGACAGCCCATCCAGAACTGGTGTCGGGTACGGGCCGCAACGATGCAGACCTCATGCGCGCAGGACGCGGCGATTGGGTGACCAAGGTTGGGGCTGATGGCGTGCAAGTAGTGGCCAGTCGTTCTAGAGGGCAGGCGCTGGCTTTGAAGATTGCCGATGGCAACAAGGTGGCCTTGTTTGCGGCCACCATTGAAGCGCTTGATCAGTTGGGGTGGTTGGACGCCCAGCAGCGTGAAGCTTTAGGGGCTTGGCGTTCACAGCCAATTCAAAACATCAAGGGAGCTCAAGTGGGAGAGCGGCGCCCTGTTTTTCAAATTCAGAAGGCCTGAAGCAGCAAGAGGCTGCTTCAATTCACCGAGCCCAGCTGACTTTCCAAACCGATACTGCAGTGAGCAAGCCAAAGCTCACCATGCCTGCTGCAATGAGCATAAACAGGTGCTCAATGCTGCCATTGTTTTCAACGAGCCAATAGCCCCCAATGGCCACCACAAGCAGCCTGAAAGTGCCTGCTAAAACAGGCCCCAAAAGCTTGCCTGCGCCTTGCGATGCAAAGTACAGGCACAAACCAATTGCAAAGAATCCATAACAAGGGCCAACCCATTTGAAATACTGATGGGCATGAAATAAAACGGTGGTGTTGCTCGTGAACATTTCAGACCAAACGCCAGGCCAAACAGTGACCAACAGACCAATACCGCCTATCAATGCTGCAGACATGAGCGAGCCAGCCCAGGCCACTTTTTTGGCGCGCTCAAAAAGTTGCGCACCCAAAGCCATGCCCACCATGGGTACACAGGCCACACCAAATGCAAAGGTCATGGGCACCAACAAAAACTCCAGACGTGTGCCAATGCCATAACCTGCCAAGGCTTCGGGTCCAAAGCTTGAAATGAGCCGCGTCAAAATCAAAATGGTGGCGACTGTTTGCAAAGTAGACAAGCTAGACATGGCGCCCACTTTGAGAATGTCCATGAACAAAGGTTTTGACAATGGGCTCTTGAAACTCAAGCGCAGCATGCTGCGAGAAGAGCGCAAATAGGCAAACAAATACAGGGTGCTTGCGCTAAACGCTATGACATATCCCATGGCAATACCCGCCATGCCGAAACTCGGAATAGGCCCCCAACCCAAACCCAAAACACCGCTCAAGGTCACTTGTGCCACACAAGCTATCAACAACACCAAGGAGGGCGTTTTCATGTTGCCAGATCCGCGAATGACAGAAGCAAAACCGTTGGTCAGCCAAATACTCGCGGCGCCCCAAAATGCCACATTCGCATAGGCCAAAGATTGCGCCAGTGCTTCGCCCTGACCCCCTAGCAAGCGAAAAATAGGTTCGCCCCAAACAATGAAAACGAACGTGAAGAATAAGCCCATGCCCAAACAGATCAGGGCGGCATGCAACACCAGCGCATTGGCTTTGCCCAGATCGTTGGCGCCAAGTGCTCGACTCACAGCCGACGAAATACCGCCTCCCATAGACCCTGCAGACAACATTTGCTGCAACATGATGCATGGAAAAACCAAGGCAATGCCGGCCAAGGACATGGTGCCCAAATACCCCACATACCAAGTTTCAGCAATGCTCACCAGGGTACCGGCGGTCATGGCCAAAAGGTTGGGGAGGGTCAAGCGCCAAATCGTCGGAACGATGGGCGCTGTGGTGAGCGAGTTTTGCAACGAGCGCTTCGGCTTAACGATTCACAAATTGCGGTGCGCGCTTGTTCAAAAATGCGTCCATGCCTTCTTTTTGATCTTCGGTTGCAAACATTGAATGGAACAAGCGGCGCTCAAACATCACGCCATCGCTCAGGCCACTTTCGAAGGCGCGGTTGACGCATTCCTTGGCCGCCATCACCGCCAATTGGCCCATGCTGCAAATGACCAGGGCAGCGCCCAAGGCTTCTTCCATCAATTTATCGGTAGGCACCACGCGGCTCACCAGGCCTGCGCGCTCTGCCTCGTGCGCGTCCATCATGCGGGCTGTCAAGGCCATGTCCATGGCCTTTGATTTGCCCACAGCGCGGGGCAAACGTTGTGTACCGCCTGCACCAGGAATGATGCCCAACTTGATTTCGGGTTGGCCAAACTTGGCGTTTTCAGCAGCAATCATAAAGTCGCACATCATGGCCAACTCGCAACCACCGCCCAAAGCAAAGCCGCTCACCGCCGCAATCACGGGCTTGCGAATGCTGCGAATGGTTTCCCAGTTGCGCGTGATGAAATCTTGTTTGTAGACGTCGTTGAAGTTGTGCTTGGCCATGGCCGAAATGTCGGCCCCAGCTGCAAAGGCCTTTTCACTGCCTGTGATGATGATGCAGCCAATGGCTTCGTCGGCGTCAAAGGCCTTCAGAGCTGTGCCCAGTTCGTCCATCAAGGGGCCATTTAAAGCATTCAATGCTTTGGGGCGGTTGAGGGTAACGATACCGACTTTGCCGCCTTCAACGCGGACTTCAATGTTTTCGTAAGACAAAAGGTTTCTCCTATCAGGTGCTAAATGCCATTACCCCTGACTATAACGGGACGCAAAAGGTGCTTAAATCAAGGGAAAATATTAGCCAACCGATCGGTCGGTTAATGGTACATTTTCAGTTTCTGCCAACATCCGAACCTCGACCCAGACTTAGACCATGACCTCAGAACACACTTTGTCAGTGACCTTTGAAAAACGCGGCGCCGTGGCCTTGGTCACTTTGAACCGGCCCCAAGCGCTGAACAGCTTTACGCGCCAAATGCACCACGATTTGTGGGCAGCATTTGACCAAGCCGAAGCCGATGCCGAAATCAGAGCCATGGTGTTAACAGGCGCTGGCAGAGGTTTTTGTGCCGGTGCCGATTTGTCGGAGTTTGATTTCACACCCGGCCCCGACATGGTCAAACGTGCCGATCCTGGCCCCATCATCGATCAAGCGTTCAACCCCACCACACGCCGTATTCAAGCTTTGCGCATGCCGGTAGTGGCCGCCGTCAATGGC
>Ga0214163_1001392_pt1 | contig 10467 bp, 12 predicted proteins | sample LakMenepilimnion_2_FD_153001 | JGI IMG/M metagenome (GOLD analysis project Ga0214163, IMG submission 153001) | Freshwater microbial communities from Lake Mendota, WI - Practice 15JUN2010 epilimnion v4 | ecosystem: Environmental > Aquatic > Freshwater > Lake > Epilimnion/Euphotic zone | place... | reverse complement strand
GATTGCTTGGCGTGGGCTTGTAATTGATTCAAGTGGAACGATATTGGTATCAATGGCTGTAGCAACTTGTAAGGACTCCTTTAAATCTGCAGCGCGCTGAAGCTGCCAAAGACCTAAGGATACAAAAAGTGCAGTTACAAGTAAGACTGCAACTGTTTGGCCAACTTTGGTAAGAAAACTACTCTTGTGAGTCATCACTTCGATTAACACCCATGAAACGCTTGTAAAAACTGCGCAACAGGAATGCGACGGCAATAACCAGCAGGCCAACTGTCAGAGAACCTGCTGAGCCCATAAATACATCTTCTTCCATGAGATAATCATGTCATGCAATCGCAAAGCCCGTTTGACTACGATGACCGTTACGGCATAAAAAAGGGAGTCAACTGGGTTGGTTTTGCAGTTTTTCTCGCAATCGCCGGTATTGGATGGCTCACATGGGCTGGGCTTCACCATTCAAATCCGCCCATCCGCGTTCAATTGATTTCATTTACTGTAGAAAATGATCGCGAAACTTCTATTCGCTACTCAGTTGATAGAAATGGTGTTGATGGTCCAGTGATTTGTACGTTAATTGCCAGGGATTACTACAAGAACATTGTTGGTCAATTAGATGAAGAGGTTCCGGCTGGGCAAGGAAAAGTTGAACTAAGAACTTCTGTTGCCACACGCATAGAGGCCGTTAATGCAGACGTATTGGGTTGTCGCCCGAAGTAACTAACCAGTACCGTTAGACCTTATGACGCAGACATGGCTTACTCAAGAAGCAGCTGATCGCTTGCAAAGTGAACTCACCTTCCTCGAAGGTCCGGGTCGCAAAGAGATCACTGCAAAGATTGAAGCTGCTCGCGCAGAAGGTGACTTAAAGGAAAATGGTGGCTATCACGCAGCACGTGATGAACAAGGCAAGATGGAAGCCCGCATTCGACAGTTAAAACAAATGTTGGAGACTGCCCATATTGGAACACCACCAGCAAGTGCAGATGGAAAAGTTGGATCAGGAATGGTTGTAACAGCGATTATCGCCGGAGATGAAATGAAGTTCTTACTTGGTTCTCGTGAGATTTCTTCAGGTGACTTAGATGTCTATAGTGAGAATTCACCGTTAGGTGCTGCAGTCCTTGGCGCCGAAATAGGAATGAAAGTTAGTTACACGGCGCCAAATGGACGCGAGATTGCAGTTGAAATCGTTGCCGCTGAATTTTATGCTTAATTCGCCTGCCTCTATCTGATTCCAAAAATCAAGCAGAAGTATTTTTATACTTGCGAATACTCAGTGGAATAAAAATCAGCATTAACAAGGCCATATAGATCAAAGATGTAGCTAATGGGTTTTGGCTTGGCCAAGAGTTAGCAGTGGCGCCAAATTGATTTTCTAATCCAAATAGCTGGCGGCAGGCTGCAACCATCGATGAAACCGGATTCCACTCAGCAAAGTATTGAAGCACCCTTGGCATTCCTGTTGTTGGGGCAAATGCATTAGAGAGGAACGTAAGTGGGAAAGTCACAATGAATCCAACATTTTGCACAGTTCTAGCATCCTTTACGGATAATCCAACAAATATGCCGATCCAAGAAAGTGCGTAACCAAACATAAAAAGAAAGAAAAAGGCAAGAGTTATTTGAAGAATTCCTGAAGTTGGACGCCAACCAACTACATAGCCAGTTGTGGCCATAATTGCCAGAACCAAAATATTTAGGAGTGCATCACCAAATGTTCTACCGATTACTACCGCTCCACGAGAAATTGGCAGAGACCTAAAGCGATCAATCAACCCTTTTTTCATATCTTCTGCCAAGCCAGATGCTGTAGCAACAAGGGTAAAGGCAACAGTCTGAACAAATATTCCAGGCATCAATAGCTGCACATATCCACCAGGCTGGCCTGTATCAATTGACCCGCCAAAAACATATCGAAACAAAAGAACAAACATCACTGGCTGAATGGTTGAAAAAATCAGTACCTCAGGTACACGTGAGAGCTGCAAAAGTTGGCGTTTGGTAATGACAAGAGCATCACTGATGGCGTGATTCATTTCTTTCGCCCTTTCTTTGGTGTGGCAGGTTCTGCGCTGATCTCTTCTGCAACGTGCCCAGTTAAAGATAAAAACACATCGTCTAGAGATGGACGCCTTAAACCAATATCTAGTGGATGAATTTTGGCATCATCTAGGGCGCGCAAAGCATCCAATAAATCCTTCGAGCCATTTACGACAGGTGCGCTAACAGTCCTTGTATTTACATATGCACTATGTCCGCTAACCCGAGTCACAATCTCTTGAGTTTTTGCAATGTCAGCATTATCTACAGTGATCTCTAACTTTTCACCACCGACTTGAGTCTTTAACGCATCCGAAGTTCCTCTAGCAATAACAGTTCCACGATCAATCACAGCAATGTCATCTGCCAATTGATCTGCCTCTTCAAGATACTGTGTGGTCAGAAGAACTGTTACGCCACCTGTTACTAGCTCTTGAATAACGCTCCACATATCTTGGCGACCACGAGGATCCAAACCAGTTGTCGGTTCATCTAGAAACAAAACTTTTGGTCTAACGATAAGTGATGCAGCCAGGTCTAACCGACGGCGCATACCACCTGAATATGTTGTTATTGGTCTCTTGGCTGCTTCGGTTAAATCAAAGCGTTCCAATAACTCATTGGCGCGATCAACAGATTTTTTGTAACCCAAATGATAAAGACGTCCAAACATCACCAAGTTATCCCAGCCAGTTAATGTCTCATCAACGGCTGCATACTGACCAGATAGTCCGATAACTTCGCGAACTTTCTCTGGATGTTTGATTACGTCAATTCCTGCAACAGTTGCCGATCCAGAATCTGGCTTTAAAAGTGTTGCAAGAATGCGAACAGTTGTTGTTTTTCCAGCACCGTTTGGACCCAAAACACCTAAAACCGTTCCTTCTTCAACATCTAACGAAAGATCATTAAGTGCCTTAACTTCACCGTTTCGATAGGTTTTTACGAGGTGTTTGGCTTCTACTGTCTTCACGGAGTAACCTTACCAAAATGAGCAATAGCAAATCATTACCAACGACACCAAAAAACTTCACACACAAAGAGATTATGGTGATTCTCGGTGGATTAATGACTGGGATGCTCCTTGCAGCCCTTGATCAAACCATCGTTTCAACTGCCTTGAAGAGCATCGTTGAAGAGTTTGATGGATTAAATCATTACACATGGGTAGTCACTGCATATCTTTTGACTTCTACTGCATCGACCCCTTTATATGGAAAAATCTCTGATATTTATGGTCGCCGAATAGTTTTTCAGTTTGCTATTGTCACTTTTCTTATCGGATCATTCTTAGCTGGTGCCTCTCAAAATATGGAGCAGCTAATCGCTTTCCGTGCTCTTCAAGGTTTAGGTGCCGGTGGATTAATGGCACTTACCTTTGTAATCATTGGAGACATCGTTTCGCCTCGCGAACGTGGGCGCTACCAAGGTTATTTCGGTGCGGTCTGGGGACTTTCATCAGTTGCAGGCCCACTACTTGGAGGATTTTTCTCCGACCGTGGAGAGATATTTGGCATCACTGGGTGGCGTTGGATTTTTTATATCAATCTTCCCATTGGAATTGCGTCTTTAATTGTTACTTCTGCTGTCTTGCACATTCCGAAAGTTAAGCGTGAACATTCGATTGACTACCTTGGTGCATTATTAATGGTTAGCGCTGTAACTCTGGTTCTACTTTCAACAGCAGTATTTGGTCCGCAAAATGGATGGACAGATCCAAGAACCCTTGGGTATTTAATTGCCGGTTTAATTCTGGCTGTAATGTTTTTATTCTGGGAAAAGCGCGCAAAAGAGCCTATTCTTCCTCTCTACCTTTTTAAGAACCATACTTTTTCAATAACATCTCTGCTCGGTGGAGTAATCGGTGCGGGTATGTTTGGCGCAATTGTTATGTTGCCACTTTATTTGCAGGTAGTTAAAGGTGATAGTGCAACTACCGCTGGATTGAAGTTAATCCCTCTGATGCTTGGTATTGTCACGACCTCAATAATTTCTGGAAAATTGATCTCTAAACACGGTCATTACAAGCGTTTTCCAGTAGCCGGAACCTTCTTGATGACTGCAGGAATTCTACTGATGACAAGGTTGCAGATAGACACACCATTCTGGCAGATATCAATCTATGCAGTAATGGTGGGTGCAGGACTTGGACTTTCCATGCAAACAATTGTTATTGCACTGCAAAACTCAATCGATTTTAAAGACATGGGCGTAGCTACAAGTTCTAACACTTTCTTTCGCTCATTGGGTTCTGTTTTTGGTACAGCGATTTTTGGAAGTATCTTGACTAATCGAGTTAGTCATTATCTAGAAAGTAATTTCACGCAACTTGCCACGACAAATCCTGCTGCACTCAATGGCTTTGATATGAGTAAGTTGGAGGGAATTAGCGATAACACCGCAGTGCTTAATACCCTGCCACCAGAGATTAAAGCAACAGCTCTTGAAGCCTTCGTTAGTTCATTCCACATTGTTTTTTATGCAGCTGCCCCTGTTACGGCGCTGGGATTCTTGCTAGCACTTATGCTTCGTGAGATGCCGCTTCGCACAAATAAAGAATATGCAGCAGCTAAGCAGGATGCGGCAGGAGAAGCACTGGGTTGATCACATCACCATTTAAGGGGTTGCCGCGAGAGGTTTCCATTCTCATTGCGGCATCTTTTTTTGTAGCCGTTGGTTTTGGAATTGTTATGCCTGCCATTCCAGTGTTTGCAAAATCTTTTGGAGTAAATAACGCAGCGATTGGTTTAATGGTTTCTGCCTTTGCAATTACACGTTTTGCATCAGGTCTAATTTCTGGAACATTGACCGATCGATTTGGTGAGCGAAGAGTATTTGCAACTGGAGTCTTTATGGTTGCCTTTTTTACTTTCTTAGCTGGCATTGCACAGAACTACACCCAGCTACTAGTTTTTAGAGCAGCAGGCGGCTTAGGTTCTTCAATGTTTTCTGTTGCAGCTGGGTCAGTGATAATGCGCGCAGTTGATGACAATCACAGAGGTCATGCTCAGTCGGTATACCAAGGTGCATTCATATTAGGTGGAATCGCAGGTCCTGCCATCGGAGGGCTGTTGTCAATTATTTCACTTCGCGCACCTTTCTTTGTTTACTCAATTATGCTTTTTATTTCCGGTGTTGTGGCATTAGCGTTTTTAAAGGGTGAATCGGCAATGCCTCACTTGAGTAAAACTCAAGAAATAGAGTCAACGAACTTGAAACAGGCTTTTGCAATGAAGCCGTATCGAATTGCATTGGTTTTAGCATTTATTTCAACATGGGTATTTTTTGGACTGCGAGCATCGATACTTCCTATTTTTGTAACAGAAGAACTTGATTCGACAACGGCAGTTGTTGGATATGGGCTTGCACTTTCGGCCATATTGCAAGGAATATTCCTTCTGCGCGGTGGCCGCTTCTCAGATTCTAAAGGGCGAAGGGCCGCTTCGATTATTGGAGCCAACGTAGTAATGATTGGTGTTCTTCTTTTAACATTTGCAACAAATATCTGGATCTTCTTGCTGTCGATGGCAGTGCTCGGCTTTGGTGGAGCATTTCTTGCAACAGTTCCTGCAAGCATTGTGGGCGACATTATTAAAGGTAAAGGTGGCAAAGTTATTGCTGTCTTCCAGATGGCCGGTGATGCCGGAATGATTGTTGGACCGATAGTAATTGGATGGCTTGCAGATCTTTACTCTTATCGAGTTGCATTTGGAGCATCCGCAGCTATTTTCTTACTAGCTTTATATTTGGCCTACCAAATTCCTGAGACAAGAAATGCCGAAGGGCCCCAGGTTAATAACCTGAAGCCCCTCGATGAAGATCTTTAACTAGTCGTTGCCACGCAAAATTGAAAGCAAGCGAAGAACTTCCATGTACAACCAAACGATTGTCACCATAAGACCAAAAGCCGCTCGCCATGACTCTGACTGTGGAACTCCTGCATTAATACTGTTTTGAATCTGATCAAAATCTAGAATCAAGAAGAATGCTGCAAGCACCATTCCACCAGCTGCAAGAATGAGACCAAATCCACCGATGCTATAAAGGCTTGCACCAAAGAATGATCCAACGAGTGAAACCATAGCCAAAACAAAGTAACCCAAGAGCGCAGTCATTAAGACCTTGGTGAACTTAGGTGTCACACGAATACGGCCGCTCTTGTATGCAAACAACATTGCAGCAAATGCTGAAATTGTTACCAAAATTGCTTGGCTTACAATTCCATCATAAACAGTGTTGTACATATTGCTCAGTGTTCCAAGTGCTAAACCTTGGAATGCAGCATATGCAATAACTAAAGCTGGCTTAACTGTCTTGCTAAAAACATTTACCATCGCAAGAACAAGTCCACCGATAAAGCCGAGTAATAACGCTCCGCCACCGAGGTTAAGTGTCCATGCGCCCGCACCAACTGTCACAAGTACTGCAAAAAGAATTGCAGTGCGTGTTACAACATCATCAATAGTCATTCGACCAGTACGAAGTGATGATGCAGCTGGTGAGTTATACAAATTCTCTAGCGCTGCTGGGTCTGAGTTAATCGTGCTCGGATCAAATGCAGCGTATCCACGCTGATTAAACGCCCGTCCTAAAACAGGGTTTGAACTGCGCATATCTTTTTCTCCTTCTTTCAAGCCCTGAGAATCTCCCAAGGTTTTCAAGCACCATAATCGTACGGTTACTCAACTTTGGAGGCCAATTAAAGTGGGCCAACTTGCTTAAAAGGTACTGAGAAATGGTGCCCCGAGTGGGGGTCGAACCCACACTGGGAGGATTTTAAGTCCTCTGCCTCTGCCATTGGGCTATCGGGGCGTTACCAAGTTAGTTACAAGCGGAGGTAAATCTACACTTATTTTTTGGATCTAAATCCCACAATTACCTAGTCCTAAATGCATAAATCATTCGTAGTTCAACTGGTGCTGGCAATTGAGAGCGCAATGCCATCCAAAATATCTGTCTCTGAGGCAATGAATTGCGTTGCTGTGGTCGCTTTCATTACCTCCGAAAGAACTAAGGCACCAGCAGCAATAACATCAACTCGACCAGGATGCATATAACCAAGATTGCTTCTTTGGTCTCGATCCATTGCTAGAAATATTTCAGAAACTTTATGGACTTGGGTTGAAGAAATACGAGAAAGATGAATTGAATAGCGATCATAAATCTCTAACTCAAGAGCGGCGGCTGCAACTGTTGTTGCCGTTCCTGCAACTGCTACAAGAGTTTTAGCTTTGGTTATAGGAACTTCGGTCGCTGCTAATGCAATAGCCTGTTGAATATCTGTGCGAGCTGATTGGACTTGGCTGTCCGTTGGAGGATCATTTGTAAAGTGACGCTCACTCATTCGTACACATCCGATATTGACACTTTTTGCTGCTTCAACTTTTGTATTTCCAAAGACAAATTCAGTCGACCCCCCACCAATATCAACGACTAAAAAAGGTCCAGATTTGGGATCTAACTCTTGAATGGCTCCTATAAATGAGAGTTCGGCTTCTTCAACTCCGGTGATTACTTCAACATCGATTCCTAAGCGCTCACGAACTCCATCAATAAACAATGCCCGATTAGTTGCATCTCTTGTCGCACTTGTTGCACAGAAGCGAATCTTTTCAACACCGCGCCTTGCGATCTCTGCGGCGTATTTATCAACAGCTGCCAGCGTTCGCTTAATTGCATCTGGATGAAACTCTCCTGTTTTATCAACGCCTTGTCCAAGACGAACCACTTCCATATCTCGCACAACTTCACGGAGTTTGTTTGACTCTACATCTGCAATTAGTAGTCGGATTGAATTTGTGCCGCAATCAATTGCTGCTACCCGCATGGATTGCTCTTCCACCACTGCGGTAGTTGTTCTAAGGCTTCATCACCCAGTGGATTGACATCTGGACCTGCTGCTAATGAATGTGCAACTAATGAGTGCAAGCATTTAACTCGATTGGGCATTCCGCCAGCAGAGACATTCTCAACCTCTGGAACATCCATTTGAAGTGCAGAACGTGCAGCAATGTAGTCATCGTGAGCAGCTGCGTATGCACCTGATAACTCTGCATCTGTTTCAAGTCGATCATTCATCTGCCCCATTAATCCGGTTGTTTCAAGTGTTGAAATCACCGCAGTTAAACGAGGGCAGGTTGCGTAGTAGAAAGTTGGAAAAGGTGTTCCATCTTCAAGTCGTGGTGGTGTCTCAACAACGGCTGGCTTGCCACATGGACACCTGTAAGCAATTGCATGAACATCACGAGGTGTACGACCTAGTTGAACTTCAATACAATCAAGATCTGCTTGTGTAACTTCTCTCACTGATTACCGGCCTCACTTATCGAGGCAATCAATCTGGCATACCAAGGCTGTCCATCGGTAAGTGCGCTAGCAATCTCTGTTGTGTTGTCTTGTGTAGGTGTTGTAGAACCGTCTACAACAATATATTGACGCTCACCTGGTAAAACGAAATGTAAACGTTCACGGGCCTGGGACTTTATATATTCAGGATCTTGCCAGCGCAGTAGCTCTTCTCGCGCCTTTTGTAGGGCAACATTGTCTGCAGAAAGTTGAGACTCGAGTGAGTTAATTTGAGCGCGTTGGGTAAAGTAATGTTTTACTGGCGGTGCTATTGCTAATGTCAAAATAAAAATAATTACAATAAATGCCAACGCACGATTGTTGGTACGACGACGAAAGCTTAACTGTCGACGCGCCATGACTAATTATTACCCTTTAAAGCGTGGAAACGCTTCACGCCCTGCATATTGACCGGCATCCTTTAGCTCTTCTTCGATCCGCAGAAGTTGGTTGTACTTTGCAACACGCTCTGATCTAGCAGGTGCACCTGTTTTGATCTGTCCGCAATTAAGAGCAACTGCTAAGTCAGCAATTGTTGTGTCTTCGGTTTCACCTGATCTGTGACTCATCATGCTGCGGTAATTAGCGCGGTGCGCCATCTCTACAGCATCAATAGTCTCTGTCAGAGTTCCGATCTGATTTACCTTAACCAACAACGCGTTTGCAGTATTTCCATCAATTCCACGTGATAGTCGCTGTGGATTAGTTACAAAAAGATCATCGCCAACGATTTGAATTCGAGAGCCCAAAACCTGTGTCATCTTCGTCCAGCCTGCCCAATCTTCTTCGTTAAGTGGATCTTCGATCGAGACAATTGGGTAGGCATCAACTAGAGATGTGTAATAAGCAATCATTTCATCTGAAGTTTTTGATGCACCTTCAAATGTGTACTTACCTTTTTCATGAAACTCAGTTGCGGCAACATCCATAGCTAGTGCGATCTGACTTCCAGGTTTATATCCTGCAGCTTCAATTGCCTCTAAAATTAAATCTAATGCAGCGCGATTGCTTTCAAGGTTTGGCGCAAAACCACCTTCATCTCCTACTGATGTTGCTAAACCACGCTTTTTAAGAACTGCCTTGAGAGCATGATAGATCTCTGCTCCCCATCGAAGTGATTCACGAAAAGTTGGAGCTCCGATCGGTGCAATCATGAACTCTTGAATATCAACATTTGTATCTGCGTGCGCGCCACCATTGAGAATGTTCATCATAGGAACCGGAAGCACATGCGCATTCGGCCCACCTAATGAGCGGAACAAGGAAAGATCAGCAGAGTTTGCAGAGGCTTTAGCTACTGCAAGTGATGCGCCGAGAATTGCGTTTGCACCAAGTCTAGATTTGTTAGGTGTTCCATCAAGTTCGATCATTGTTGTATCAATCAAGCGCTGATCTTGTGAGTCAAAGCCAATTATCTCTGATGCAATTTCATTGTTAATAAATGCAATTGCCTTTTCAACACCTTTACCTAAATATCTCTTGCCACCATCTCGAAGCTCAGATGCTTCAAATGCTCCAGTTGATGCCCCACTTGGAACAGCAGCGCGTGCCTGTGTTCCATCTTCTAATTCAATTTCAACTTCAACCGTTGGATTACCACGGGAGTCAAGAATTTCACGAGCACCTAATGCTTGGATTATCGCCACGTACGTCTCCTCTGAGTTTTATTCTTTCTTGCCGACCTCAACTCTGAAATCGCACTGGTTTAAAGCTTCATTCTGAAGTTATAGAGCCAATACTACCGTGAGTTAACTCTGAGTTTTTGAACGAATCTGATCACTAACTCGTATCGCTTCCTTTCGAAGGGCAGCCTCGGCATCAATTCCATTGGCATGAGCCCATGCGATAACTGCATGCAGGGCTTCGCCCACTGCGCTTTCATCGGCAGGGGCTTCTAATTCATTTGCTTGCGGGGTCTTCACATGCACATTGAATTTATCTGCGCGATACAAGAGTTTTTCCAGCAAAGGTAAGGCTGGCTGCGAAAGAGCTACTCCATCAACCGGTGAGGTTCGGCCTTTCTCTTTCTTTTTTATCTCTTCCCAATTTTCTAAAACTTCAGCAGATCCACTGACTTCCAGA
>Ga0214163_1001387_pt1 | contig 10477 bp, 11 predicted proteins | sample LakMenepilimnion_2_FD_153001 | JGI IMG/M metagenome (GOLD analysis project Ga0214163, IMG submission 153001) | Freshwater microbial communities from Lake Mendota, WI - Practice 15JUN2010 epilimnion v4 | ecosystem: Environmental > Aquatic > Freshwater > Lake > Epilimnion/Euphotic zone | place... | reverse complement strand
ATCTGTGGTTTCCGCTTTGAAGATTTCACATTGGAGAATTATCAATCGCACCCGGCCATCAAGGCGCCAGTAGCGGTGTAGAAAAAAATTGTGTATGATCGTTTCCCATATTGTGGCGGCGGGTGAGCATAATGAAATCGGCAAGCAGAACCAGCTGTTGTGGCGCTTGCCCAATGACCTTAAGTTTTTCAAGAATACCACATGGGGAATGCCGGTGATCATGGGGCGGAAAACCTATGAATCCATTGCCGGAGAACCGCTGCCCGGCAGGATCAATATTGTGGTTACGCAGAATACCGGGTTTCACCCCAACAATGAAAAAGTAAGGGTGGCCAAATCCATTGAGCAGGCTATTGTGATGGCGGGCGAGACGGATTGTAAAGAGGTGTTCATCGCTGGTGGCGGCGAGATCTACAAGCAAAGCCTTTCACTGACTCATCGTATTTATCTTACAAGGGTCATGCACAGTTTTCCGGATGCTGAAATTTTTTACCCTGAGATCAGGAACACGGAATGGCGACAGGTGCACCACCTGGATTTTCCTGCCGATGATAAGCATGCCTGGGCCTACCGTTTTGAAACCTGGGAAAGATAAAGATGTATTCTGCTTTTACGATGGCCTGGAAATACATGGTTTACCTGCTCACAGCGGGGAACGGAAAGGGCCATGGCATTCATTCCCCATTTGTGTATCAGTTGATCCGTGAGGTATTCATGGACCAGGAAAAGCTTGCGGCATACGAATTGCCTGAACAGTACAGGCGATCTTTGTTACACGATGCAACCTTATTGGATATTGAGGATCTCGGTGCGGGATCGATAGGTGGATCGAGTCGCCAGCGCACTGTAGCTGCTATCGCAAGAAATTCGGTTAAGCATCAACGTTATGCGTCCCTGTTGTTCCGGCTGGGAAACTTTTTAAAGGCCCGTCAAATGCTGGAACTGGGAACATGCCTTGGGGTTACTTCGATGTACCTTGCGGCAGTGTCTACCGCAGAAGAAGTAGTGACCATGGAAGGATCTTCAGAAATAGCTGACCTGGCGGATGCAGCGTTCCGTATCCGTGGACTAGATAAGCTTAGGTTGGTGAGGGGAAATTTTGACGATCAGTTGCCGGACGTGTTGCAGAAGATGGCGCAGATAGATCTGGCATATGTGGATGGCAACCATCGGAAAAAACCAACACTGGATTATTTTAACCAGATCCTTCCGCTGCTGCCAAATGAAGGGTGCATTGTTTTTGATGATATTCATTGGAGCGGGGAAATGGAAGAAGCCTGGGCAGATATCTGTGCAGATCACCGGGTTACGCTAACGATCGATCTGTTTGCCATCGGGCTGGTGTTTGTGCGAAAAGAGCAACTAGAGAAACAGCATTTTACGATACGGTACTGATAAAATATTATCTGCCGGGAAATCGTTACCTTGCTGGCATCCTGATTAACCCACATCATTATGATTATAGGCGTTCTTAAAGAACCCGCATCGGAAGCCAGAGTCTCGCTCTCCCCAGAAACAGTTGCCGCATTGGTCAAGAAAGGTTGTGACATTCTCGTAGAGATGAATGCAGGTGCAAATGCTTTTTGTAGTGATGCAGATTTTATTGCTGCAGGTGCAAAAATTGAGGACAGGGCCTCTGTTATTGCAGGTGCGGAAGTGATCCTTTCTATTCAACCGCCGAATGATCTTGCATCCATTCCTTTGGGTAAAGTTTTAGTTGGGGTTTACCAGCCCTTGTTCAATGTTGATGTAGCGGCCAATATGGCGTCTGCAGGGCATACGGCGTTCAGCCTTGACATGCTGCCAAGGACAACACGTGCGCAGGCTATGGATGTTTTGTCGAGCCAGGCCAATATCGCCGGCTACAAAGCGGTGCTGATGGCGGCGAACCTGTTTCCAAGATATTTTCCGATGTTCATGACAGCTGCCGGATCAGTGGCGCCGGCAAAGGTGCTGATTCTTGGTGCAGGCGTTGCGGGATTGCAGGCCATTGCAACAGCGAGAAGGCTGGGTGCAGTGGTGGAAGTGTTTGATACAAGGCCAGCGGTGAAAGAAGAGGTGATGAGCCTGGGTGCAAAATTTGTGGAGGTGGAAGGCGCAGCGGATGCATCCAAAGCGGGTGGATATGCCGTAGAACAAACGGAAGAGTATAAACGTAAACAACAGGAACGTATAGCCGAAGCTGTGCGTAAGGCCGATATCATCATTACTACTGCGCAGATCCCAGGGAAGCAAGCGCCGATCCTGGTGACGGAGGAGATGATCCAAAGTATGCGAAACGGTTCTGTGATCATTGACCTGGCTGCAGCCACAGGGGGTAACACACCCTTTACCAAGAATGAGGAAACCATTTTTGTGCACGGCGTGTTCATCACCGGCAACAGCAGCCTGCAAAGGACGATGCCGATGGATGCCAGCAGGCTATATGGTAAGAATATTGCCAACTTTCTGCAGTTGATCACTGCGAAAGACAATAGCCTCCACTTGAATTTTGAAGATGATCTGGTGAAGGGTTCTTGTATTTCCCATGAAGGGAAGATTGTTCATGAACGACTTTTAAACAAATAGGCATGGCAGAGATACTTGGCTGGCTGCAGTTGCACCAGCAAATCGTGTACATCGTGATCTTATCCATATTTCTCGGTGTGGAAGTCATTGGTCGCGTACCTAGTGTGCTGCACACTCCTTTGATGAGTGGTGCCAACGCTATACATGGTGTGGTGATCATTGGCGCTATCATTGTGATGGGGCAGGCAGATTCCGGGAACTACCTTGCACTGATTCTCGGATTTTTGGCAGTGGTATTGGGCACGCTGAATGTGGTGGGCGGATTTGTGGTGACAGACAGGATGCTGGAAATGTTTAAAAAGAAAAAATAGCAGAACGGTATGGGCATCAGTTTATTAACCCTGGCATATTTGATTGGTTCTGTCACCTTCATTCTCGGATTGAAGATGCTTTCACATCCTGATTCCGCGAGGAAGGGCAACCTTATTGCAGCGGCAGGAATGATCATTGCTATTTTTGGAACGATATTTTTATATGAGAGCGAGGGCAAAAAGCTGGGCAACTATGCTTGGATCTTTGGTGGCCTATTGATTGGAACCATCATCGGTACTTTATCTGCAAAGAAAGTGAAGATGACGGCAATGCCTGAAATGGTTAGCCTGTTCAACGGAATGGGTGGTGCCTGTGCTGCGTTGATATCTATGGTAGAGTTTAATCACCTGCAACACCAACAATTCATCGTGAACGGAACGTCAGTAGGTGGTGGTACTTTACTGGCTATCGTACTCGGCCTCATCATCGGTACCATTTCGTTTGCAGGAAGTATGGTGGCCTGGGGTAAGCTCAATGGTAAACTCAAGGATTTCTCATTTCCCGGTCAACACCTGATCAATATAGGGTTGTTGCTCGTGATCCTGAGTATGGCCGGATTTCTCGTTTGGAAAGGTGGCGAAGTCTCTTCATTTTATTTCTATCTCATTTTTATACTCAGTGCTGTTTATGGTATTTTCTTCGTGCTGCCCATTGGCGGTGCAGACATGCCGGTGGTGATCTCCCTGCTGAACTCATTCACTGGTGTTGCTGCGGCAACGGGTGGTTTCCTTTACAACAATCCGGTTATGCTCACAGGTGGTATCCTTGTGGGCGCTGCGGGCACCTTGCTCACCATCCTGATGTGTAAGGCCATGAACCGAAGCTTACAAAATGTGCTCATTGGATCTTTTGGCGGCAACAAGGCTGCTGCCAGTGGGGGCACAACGGCCAGCGGGGGTACTTATAAAGAAATCACGCTCAGCGATGCAGCTATGGTGATGAGTTATGCCAACAAGGTGATCATCGTACCCGGTTACGGTCTGGCGGTTGCCCAGGCGCAACACACCTGTCATGAGTTAGAGAAATTACTGGAAAGTAAAGGGGTTCAGGTAGAGTACGCCATCCATCCGGTAGCTGGAAGGATGCCTGGTCATATGAATGTGTTGTTGGCAGAGGCTGATGTGAGCTACGATAAATTGCACGAGATGGAAACGGCGAATGAAGAGTTCAAGACCACTGATGTGGTGTTGGTACTCGGTGCCAATGATGTGGTGAATCCCGCTGCTAAATCAGATCCATCGTCCCCCATCTATGGCATGCCCATCCTGGAGGTTGAAGATGCAAAAGCAGTGATCGTCAACAAGCGAAGTATGAAGCCGGGGTATGCGGGCATCGAAAACCAACTATTTTATCAGCCAAAAACCTCCATGTTGTTCGGCGATGCGAAAAAGGCATTGCAGGACCTCATCGCAGAGATCAAGAATATCTAACTTGCCGGAGTGCAGTTACCACAAACCTTAATGCAATCCCTGAATGGTGTTCCAGGCTTTATGCCGGAAGCCTTTCTTGCTGCGCACACACAGGAGGCTCCAGTGTCCGTCCGGGTCAATCCAAACAAATCATACGATCTGTCCCACCTATTGTTGGATCAATCTGTGCCCTGGTGCTCATCAGGGTACTACCTGAAAGAGCGGCCTGTGTTTACCCTCGATCCCGGTATTCATGGTGGAGCCTATTATGTACAGGAAGCATCGAGTATGTTCCTGGAATTTGCACTCCAACAGGTACTCGGAGATCTGCGGGGATTGTACGGCCTTGATCTTTGTGCTGCACCTGGTGGAAAAGCAACGCTCTTATCATCCCTGCCGCAGTTCAGTTTGGTGTTGGCAAATGAGATCATTCGTACAAGGGTGACCATCCTTCACGAAAATGCGGTAAAATGGGGCCAGCCCAAGTTGTTTGTGTCTAACAACGATCCTTCCGCTTTCAAGCGCCTGGAGGGCTTTTTTGATGTGATGGTGGTGGATGCGCCCTGCAGTGGCAGTGGCCTTTTCAGAAAAGATCCATCAGCCCTTGATGAGTGGTCGCCGCAAAATGTTCAGTTATGTGCTTCACGCCAACAACGAATCCTTGCGGATGCAATACCGGCATTGAAAGATGGCGGTATTCTTGTTTATTCCACCTGTTCCTATTCTGCGGAGGAAGACGAAGATATTTTGCAATGGTTGGTGGGTGAAATGGGATTCAGTGCGATAGGTCTACAAGTTCCTCAGGACTACGGAATTATAGAAACACGATCTGCAAATGGGGGCATTGGGTATCGATTCTTTCCTGACAAGGTGAAGGGAGAAGGATTTTTCATTAGTTGCCTCCAACAAACGGGCGGAGCTTCGTCCGGTAGCCATAGTGCGTATCGATATGAAAAAAGCAGTACATCCGCATCTTATCACCAGGGTCTGAAAACATGGGTGGATGAAGGTTTAGAGATCAGGGTTAGGAGCAGGGAAAATGAATTGTTCCTTATTCCGGCGGATTTGGAGCCGGCTCTTCAGGAACTTGAACAGGTTTTGCACTTGAGAAAATCGGGTGTGAGAGCGGGTGCAATGATGCGCGACCAGTTTATTCCTGATCACGAGCTGGTGCTGAGCCAGTATTTGTCGGGATCGGCACCACGGATTGAACTGACCAGGGAAGAGGCCCTACGGTTCTTACGGAAGCAGGACGTCAACCCACAGGGAAGCAGCAAAGGCTGGTTTACGGTGACCCATGCAGGACTACCCGTCGGATTGATCAAACACCTGGGTAACCGGGTGAATAATTATTATCCATCATCTTGGCGTATTTTAATGTCTTAATTTAGTGATCCAGATATGAAGAAGTTTTACACCCTGATTTTGCTTGTCTTTACCGTCCTGCAGCTCCAGGCGCAACAATTAATGGTGCAGCAGGAAGCAGGGAAATTGTATGTGCCACATACGGTTCAACCCAAAGAGAACTGGTATAGTGTGGGCAGGATGTTCAACCTCAGCCCCTCCGTAATTGCAGGCTTCAATGCGCTAAAGATCGACAAAGGTTTGTCTATTGGTCAGAAGATAAGGATACCACTCAACGACCAAAACCTCGCGCAAGGTGGCCAGCCGGCAGCGGATGAAGCATTCATACCGATATTCCATACTGTTAAGGAGAAAGAAGGCTTATACCGGATCGGTCAGACATTTAATAAGGTTTCTGTAGACCAATTGAAAGCTTTCAATAAGATGAAGACGGATGATGTAGTGATCGGTTCTAACCTGGTGGTAGGTTATCTGAAGGTAAAGAAAGAGCTTTCACCACTGGCCGGTGCGGCAGTGTTGCCGCCTGCCACGGTAGCTTCCAAACCAGCACCAACAACAGAGACTCCTAAAGCCACTACACCTCCTGCGGTTACGCCCAAGCCCGTGAATCCTCCGCCAGTGGTTACCAAGGAACCGGAGAAGAAAGAGCCGGTTGCCAAGCCGGTGGAAGAGAAACCTGCACCCGTTGCCAAGCCTGTGGAAGAGAAACCTGCAGAAGAGAAGCCTGTTGTTCCGCCGCCAACTACCGTGCGGAACGATGCTCCTTCAACGGAAGGTGCATTTGCTGCGGTATACAAAGACCAATCTAAAGGCGATAATCAAACAACCGGCCTCGCGGGAATATTCAAAAGCACCAGTGGCTGGAAAGATGGTAAATACTATGTACTGATGAACAAGGTGACGCCAGGCACCATCGTTAAGATCACATCTGTTTCCACCAACCGGGTGGTATATGCGAAGGTCCTGGGTGAAATCCCTCCGGGAAAGGAGAACGATGGATTACTGATCCGAATCAGCAATGCCGCAAGTGCGCAGTTGCAGGTAGCGGAGGGTTCTAAGTTTGATGTCTCACTCGTATACTAGCTACTAGCTATTAGCTAATAGCTATTTTGAAGCCGCGCATAAAATCATCCACCGGCATTTTTTTCTTTCCTTCCATCTGCACGATTGTAGGGTATACGTATCCGTTAGTACAGGCAAAGGCCAGCTTCCCATCGTTCATTAAAACTGTTCCGGGTGTTTCTTTGGGCGAAGTGATCTTGTATTGGCAGGCATAGATCTTGAACATTTTTTCCTGTAGGGTTGAGAAAGCGGCAGGGTAGGGAGATAATCCCCTCACCAGGTTGTGGATCTCTTCTGCGCTGGCGTGCCAGTTGATCCTGCAGGTATCGGTAAATATTTTGGGTGCGTGTTTGAGCTCACCTGGGAACTGGTCCTGCGGTTTTTCAACAAGGGTTCCTGCAGCAAGTCCTTTTACCGTATCCAGTAAAACGGCTGCCCCGATTTCCTTCATTTTGTCGTGCAATTCACCCGCATTTTCTTCCGGACCAATGGGAATTTCTTTTTGCAGCAGGATATCTCCGGTATCAATATCGTGTTTGAGTTTAAAGGTGGTGACACCCGTCTCTTTTTCCCCGTTGATGACGGCCCAGTTAATAGGCGCCGCACCGCGATATTTTGGTAAGAGGGAGCCATGCAGGTTGATGGTGCCCATGGGGGGCATGTTCCATACGAGTTCCGGTAGCATGCGGAATGCAACTACCAGTTGGAGGTCTGCATGCAGGTTTCGGAGTGCGTCCAGAAATTCAGGATTCTTCAGTTTTTCGGGTTGCAGGATGGTAAGGTTTTGCTGCACTGCATATTCCTTTACGGCCGACTGTTGTAGTTTCATACCTCTGCCGGCGGGTTTATCCGGAGCCGTGATCACGCCAACGATGTTACAGCCTCCTTCAACGAGTTGTTGCAGGCTGGCCCGGGCAAATTCCGGGGTACCCATGAAGACGATTCTGAGTTGCGTATAGTCCATGTGAATTTTGACTTTTCAATTAGTCCTCGTACATCAGATACTTCTTCCTGATTACTTTAAATGCATCGAGGTCTTTCTGCCAGCTCTGTCGGATCTCTGCTTCGCTTTTTCCATCGATGATCTGCTGCATCAATGTATTGTTGCCGGCAAGTTTATTGAAGAAGGCACCATCGGCATTACCGGATTTGGGAAGTATGAAGAAGTTCTTTTTGTCGGGGAACAATTGATACGCTTCCAGAAGGTATCCCAGATGTATTCTGCCATCGATCTTTTTCCTGATCTGTTCCGGTGGGGCGGCAAGGTTCCAACCATAGCAAAGCTGGTCTTTCAGCTTCGGTTCTTTGGCGCCTGCTGTTGATACGGGCGTGAATGCGTATAGTGTTTTGGGAAGCGATGGATGGCCGAACACCTGGAATGGTGTGGGTGTTCCTCGTCCCTCGCTTAACACCGTACCTTCAAAATAGCAGGTGGACGGATATAGGTAAATCGATGCCATATCCGGGAGGTTGGGCGAAGGCTTTTCTTTAATGGTGTAAACGCTTTGGTGGGTATAGTTCCCGCATTTGATCACCAGAAAATGGAAGGGAGTATCCTTGCTGTTTTCCGCTGTACGGTAATAGGCAAATTTGGCATTGGCAGCGGGGGAGAGCCATTGTTCTCCGGAGATCATCATCGCGTATTCACCGATGGTCATACCATACACCACAGGAATGGGTTGCATGCCAACAAAGGATTTGTATTTGCGATCCAGCACGGGACCATCAACATAACCGCCATGAGGATTTGGCCTGTCAAGGATAAGAAGTGGTTTCCCCAATGCCGCTGCGGCTTCCATATACTCTTCCAACGAGGAGATATAAGTGTAAAAACGAACCCCAACATCCTGGATATCGAAAATGAGAATATCCACATCCTTTACGTCTTCAGCACCGGGTTTTCGTTTTGAGCCGTAGAGCGAGACCACGGGGATGCCCGTTTGTGCATCTACGTAATTGCCAATTTTCTCACCTGCATCGGCTGTGCCCCTGAACCCATGTTCCGGACCGAAAATGACAGTGATTTTCACACCCAGTTTTTTAAGGGTATCCACGAGATGCGTGTTTCCTATCATTGAGGTGTGGTTTGCAAAAATGCCCACTTTTTTATCCTTGATCAAAGGCAGGTATACCTGTAGTCTTGCCGCCCCGGGAAGGATGGGATTGGTTTGTGCATGACCGGTTGTGAAGAAACACAGCATACAGATTAAACACAAAATCGCTGACTGTTTCAAAATCGTTTGCATCATCAAATATCACTAAAAATCACTTACCTTGCCGGTCAGCCTCGTCTATATTTTCTGACGTAACCGCGGTTGCACAGGCGTTTAGGGGAGCAGATTAAAAATTACAACATGCAAGCAAAACAAGGTGACGTAGTACGAGTACACTACACAGGACGATTAACAGATGGAACACAATTTGATTCTTCCGAAGGCAGGGAGCCATTGGAATTTACCGTAGGCGCAGGTCAGATGATCAAAGGATTTGACGACGGTGTTGTGGGTATGAATGTAGGCGATAAGAAGATCCTGAATATTTCTGCAACAGAAGCGTATGGTGAAAGGGACGAGCAAGCCATCATAGAATTTCCTGCAGCCAATATCCCAGCAGATATGAAGCTGGAACCCGGTATGCAACTGACCCTCAGGAATCAGCACGGACAACCGGTTCCGGTAGTTGTTCTTGAAGTACAGGCTGAAGTGGTGATCATGGACGCCAACCACATGCTGGCAGGGAAAGAGCTGGTGTTTGATGTGGAGCTTGTTGAGATCATTGAGGCATAAATAAGGCATTAGGCATAGGGCATTGGGCATTGGCAGGAAATAGGTCAATGCCCAATGTCATTTGCCTATTTCCTTCGCAAAAACCATCCCAGCCACACGCCATTTAGTGCCCAGGGAATCCATGCATCATTGAAATGTGCCCATATACCTGGTGTCTTATACCATATGAAAGTGGCGTAAGGGAAATATAGGAAGCTGATGATGCCTACGGACAGGCTCGACAGAAAAATGGATCCAAATGAATTGAAATTTCCCCTGCTGAGGATCCAGACAAACAAGTAAACCAAGATCATATTTGTCAGAAGACTACGGATCAAATTTAGGGTCATGTCCGCACCATTCCATGATTTATGAACTTCCACAATGGCCCAGGGTTTGCCTTCTGCTGCAGCCATCGTTTTCTGTGCCTCTTCAGAAGAAGCGCCTGAAGGATATGTAGGCATGAAATACCTGCCTTCTGTTAAATGCTGATTAAGGTAGGCCAAAACAGAATCCTGCCTGGGCGTATATTGCTGTGCAGGCCTGTGCAGGTCAAGGGCAGCGTTGGACAAGAACTGCCAGAAAAAAAGGATGATGCCGCCAACGATGGCTGCAATGATTGATTTTTTCATTTTACAGTAGATTTGGTGGCTATAAATTAGTCAATTGGTTTAATATATTATAAGATTTCCTGGCATTATGTTGAACAATTATCGTTTTACCGTTAAAGAAAGGTTTCTGCGATATGTGCAGATCGACACCCAAAGTGATCCCTATAGCGAGCGTTTTCCGAGCACCTCAAAACAGCTTGATCTTTCCCGGCTTCTCGTGATGGAATTGCTGGATATGGGTATTTCCGATGCCGAGTTGGATGAGCATGGATATGTATTTGCCACTCTACCCGGCAACACGGACAAGGATGTGCCTGTGATCTGTTTTTGTTCACATGTGGATACCGCTCCCGATGTCAGCGGTGCGGGCGTAAAACCCGTCATC
>Ga0214163_1001384_pt1 | contig 10494 bp, 7 predicted proteins | sample LakMenepilimnion_2_FD_153001 | JGI IMG/M metagenome (GOLD analysis project Ga0214163, IMG submission 153001) | Freshwater microbial communities from Lake Mendota, WI - Practice 15JUN2010 epilimnion v4 | ecosystem: Environmental > Aquatic > Freshwater > Lake > Epilimnion/Euphotic zone | place... | reverse complement strand
ACCAAACGCCCGAACATCCTCTTCTTCTTCGCCGATGACTGGGGTCGCTTCGCCCGTATCTATGCCGAGCACGGCCGGACGGCCGGAACCAACGGACTCCTGAAAACGCCTAACCTAGATCGCCTCGCGAAGTCCGGCGTTCTCTTCCGCAACGCCCACGTCAACGCGCCCTCCTGCACGCCCTGCCGCAGTTCGTTGCTCTCCGGCCAGCATTTCTGGCGCACCGGGCGTGGCGCCATCCTGCAAGGCGCGGTCTGGGACGAGACCATCCCCACCTACCCGCTGCTACTCCGTGACGCCGGCTACCACCTCGGCAAATCCTACAAGGTCTGGAGCCCGGGCTCTCCGGCCGACGCTCCCTACGGCGGCCAGCAACACGCTTTCGAAAAGTCGGGGCGCGCCTTCAATAACTTCTCCGAGAACGCGACCGACCTCGTGGCGAAAGGCGCCACGGTCGAAGCCGCCCGCGCCAAGCTCCTCGAAGAAGTCCGCGGCAACTTCCGCGCAATGCTCGCGGCGAAAGCCCCCGACCAGCCCTTTGCTTATTGGTTCGGACCGACCAACACCCACCGTGCCTGGGTGCGCGGCAGCGGCCAGAAACTGTGGGGCCTCGATCCCGACGCCCTCAAAGGCAAGCTGCCGGCTTTCCTGCCGGATGTCCCGGTGGTCCGCGAAGACCTCGCCGACTACCTCGGCGAAGTCCAGGCCCTCGACGCCGCGATGGGCGTGCTGCTGACTGAGCTCGAAAAGACCGACGAACTCTCCCGGACGCTGATCGCCGTGAGCGGCGACCACGGCGCCCCCGGTTTCCCGCACGGCAAGTGCAACCTCTACGGCTTCGGCACCGGCGTCTCGCTCATCCTCTCCGGTCCCGGCATCAAGGGCGGACGCGTCGTGGACGACATGGTCAGCCTGCCCGACCTGGCGCCGACCTTCCTCGAAGCCGGCGGCGTGAAGCCGCCCGCGGTGATGACCGGCCGTTCGCTCTGGAACGTGCTCCGTTCCGAACGTCAAGGGCTCGTCGATCCTGCGCGCACGTGGGTGGTCGCCGGACGCGAACGTCATGTCGAAATCGCCCGTCCGGATTACACGCCCTACCCGCAGCGCGTGCTGCGCACCCTCGACCACGCCCTCATCGTCAATTTCAAGCCCGAACGCTGGCCCCTCGGCGATCATTACCGGCTGGATGGAAAAGATGAGCCGACCTTCGACGAGGTCGCGAAGACGACCTTCGTCACCCTGCCCGACGACGATGCGGGTCCGACCAAGGCTTGGTTCGTCGGCGCGCGCAAGTCCCCCGAGTGGTCGGCGCAGTTCGACAAGTTCTATGGCCGCCGTCCGATGTTCGAGCTGTATGATCTCCGCAAGGATCCGGACGAGATGAACAACGTCGCCGAGGATCCGGCCTATGCGGCCATCCGCAAGGAGATGACCGACCGCCTCTTCACGATCCTCCGCGAGACCGGCGATCCGCGCATGACCGACGACGGCAGGTATTTCGAGACCCCGCCCCTCGCCGGCCCCCTGCCTAAGCAGGAACAGAAACGCCTCCCCGGCGGTCAGGCGGTCAAGAAGGGTAAGAAGAAGTAGTCATTTAAGAGTATAGAGTAACGAGTATGGAGTTTGGGGGTTAATAGGTAGGGACAGCACCACGTGCTGTCCTTCGCTTCGAAAGCATACCCAAAAACTAAGTTAATCCGCGCCACCGCCGATTCCTAATGGGGCGCATAATCCGGCCCACTTGCATATATTCGGCATTTAGAAAGTTGGCGGAATTCCTGGCCTCGGTGAGAATATACGCATGATAAAGCTCTCGGCTTTCTGGCGAAACCACCGGCTCGGGATGTTCTACGGAGCCCTCTGGTCGCTCGTGCCGATGGTCATCTTCGAGCAACTTCCTGGGACCCATTACTGGGTCCAGCCAAGGCCCATCGACTGGGGAATCTGCCTCGCCATGCTGGGCTCCAGCCTGACTTCCGCTATCTTAGTCACCTGGCTCTTTAGAAAATTACTCATAGGCAAAACCGCGAAAGCGCTCTTTGTTATGAGTCCACTGGCCCTTCTGGTCGGCGCCGCTCTGTATGGTTTTTTCTTCGCTCAATTCCTGTGGATACTGCGCAAGCAGACGGAAACTTGGGTGGAGATCACGTGGGGGTGGATGTGGTTACACGCCTTCATGGCTTGCGTCTCCCTCTACGCCATCGGTTTGATTCCGCTGGCCGGGCTAAACACCTGGGACCTTTGGAGGCGCGTCAACCGCGACCAAACAACCAAGACGTCTTTACCATGAAACAACGGCCCACCCGCTCGCCCAATCTCACCCTCCTCGGCGCAGCCTACGGATTACTCTGGGGCCTCGTCGCCTTGGTCATTTTATCCTTACTTATGCGCGGTCTCCCCGACGCCTACTCGGTGGTCACCTACCTGGCGGGAAGCATCCCCACGGGCATCCTTGTGACGCGCCTGCTCGCCGGACGCTTAGGCAGGGCGAAAGGCTGGACTGCCTGGCCCTACGGACCGCTGGCCTTGCTGCTGGGCACGTTGACCTTCGCCGCCAGCATGCTCGTGATCCATGCCGTTTATGATTTCGGCCAGAGCCTGACCTGGCGCGGCGTGCTCGAATCGCTGCAAGGCGTCCGCTTTCACGATTCGTTGATCATGTTCTGGTGGTATCCGCTCTACGGATTCGCATCGATCGTCCCGATCTTCCTAGCGGTGCTTAACTGCTGGGATCTGCGCCAACGGATGATCCTAGCATCCGCTCAGGACTGACCCCAATCGGGAAAGTATGGGAATCGTACGCCGGTAGGGTCACGACTGCGTCGTGACCTAGGCTAGGTCAGCACGCAGTGCTGACCCTACCCAGACGAGAAAGCGGACGCCCTCACTTCTTCCCGAGCTCTTCGCCGCGCTGCTTGGCGGCGATGAGGGCGGAGGCGACGATTTCGCGGAACTTGCCGACTTCCAGCGCATCGAGGCCGGCCTTGGTCGTGCCGCCTGGCGAAGTCACCTGGATCCGGAGGTTCACGGGCGTCTCGCCGGTGGCGGCGAGCAGCGCGAGCGAGCCGCTGAAGGTCTGACGGACGAGGAGCTTGGCCTGCTCCGGCGTGAAGCCGAGGGCGACGGCGGCCTCTTCGTAGGCGGCGACATACTCGAAGAAGAAACCTGGACCACTGCCCGAGACCGCGGTGACGGCGTCGAACATGGACTCAGGCAGCTCGATGACAGGGCCGAGACCGGAGAGGATCGCGTCGACGATCTGGGCGTCGGCCGCAGCGAGCGGGGTCGCGGAGCAACGTGCGCTGATGCCCTGCCCGACTGCTCCCGGGGTATTGGGCATGGCGCGGGCGACATTACGGGCGGACGAGAAGAAGGAGCCGATGGTCGCGAGGCGCGTGCCAGCGAGGATGGAGAGCACAAGCTTCCCCTGCGCGAGCGTGGCGTAGGACTTGTCGAGGTCGGTAAACTGCTGCGGCTTGCAGGCGAGCACGACCGCATCGGCGCCAGCGAGGAGCTCGGCCGGGGTCGCAGCCACGCGCACGCCCGTCGCCTTCGAAAGATCGGCGGCGGTGGAATCGTTACCACCGATGACGGTGATGTCAGCGGGAGCGCAGGCGCCCGAACGGAGAAGGCCCTGCACCATGGCGCCTGCCATGCGTCCGGAACCGATGAAAGCGAGTTTAGGCATGATCAGAGGGCGCGCACGGCAGCGTCGAGGACTTCGCAGGCCTTGTCGATGTCCTTGCCTTCGTGGGCGGTCGAGATGAACGCGGTCTCGTAAGGCGAAGGCGCGAGATACACGCCCTTGTCGAGCGCGGTGCGGAAGACCTTGCGATAGAGGTCGCCGTTGGAGGCGATGGCCTGGTCGTAGTTACGGACCTTCTCGCCGTTGAAGTAGAGCGAGAACATCGAGCCGACCTGCGGGACCTGCAGCGGGATGCCCTTGGCCTGCGCGGCGGCGAGCAACGTGTCACGGACGCGACGGCCGAGGACGTCGAGACGCGTGTAAGGGTTCTGGGACTTCAGCTTACGGACCGCGGCGAGGCCGGCGGCCATGGCGAGCGGATTGCCCGAGAGCGTGCCGGCCTGGTAGACCGGGCCGAGCGGGGCGAGCTTGTCCATGATCTCGACCTTGCCGCCGAAGGCGCCGACCGGGAGGCCGCCGCCGATGATCTTACCCATGCAGACGAGATCGGGGACGACGTCGTGCAGGCCCTGCGTGCCCGCGAGGGAGAGACGGAAGCCCGTCATCACTTCGTCGAAGATGAGCACCGTGCCGTGCTTCGTGCACAGCTCGCGGAGGCCGGCGAGAAAGCCCGCGTCCGGCAGGATCAGGCCGACGTTGGCAGGGAACGGCTCTACGATGAGGCCGGCGATCTGGCCCGCATTGGCGTCGAAGAGCGCCGAGAGCGCCGGGAGATTGTTATACTCGGCGACGAGCGTATCGGCCGCGGTGCCAGGCGTGACGCCGGCGGAGTCAGGATTGCCCTGCGTGAGCGCGCCGGAACCGGCCTTCACGAGGAGCGAGTCGACGTGGCCGTGATAGCAGCCGGAGAACTTGATGATCTTGTTGCGGCCGGTGTAGCCGCGGGCGAGGCGGATGGCGGACATCGTGGCCTCGGTGCCGCTGTTGGTCATGCGGACCTTCTTCACCGCCGGGACGCAGGAAAGGATCAGCTCGGCCATCTCGACCTCGAGCGGGTTCGGGGTGCCGAAGCTCGTGCCTCGATCGAGGGCCTCGCGGACCGCCGCGCGGATATCCGGATCGTTGTGGCCGTGGATGGCCGGACCCCAGGTCAGCACGAAGTCCACGAGCTCCTGGTCGTCGGCCGTCGTCAGCCGGGCGCCGTTGGCCGACTTCGTGAAGAAGGGGGTGCCGCCGACCGAGCGAAAGGCGCGGACCGGGGAATTGACGCCACCCGGGATCATCGAGAGGGCGCGTTGGAAAAGCTGCTCCGAGGTATTCACGCCTCCAGACGTATGCAGAGACCCCTGCGGGGCAAGCGTCGAGCGAGGTCCCGCGAGGCTTGCGGTCTGTGATTACGGACCTACACAACAGGGCGATGGGCAACGATATCGTGCTGACTTTCGCCGCGGCCATGGCTGCGGCATTGATCCTGGGCTACCTCGCCCACCGTCTGGGGCTCTCGCCGGTCGTCGGTTTCCTCCTTGCCGGCGTCGCGGTCGGACCGCACACGCCCGGCTTCACCGCCAACCTGCAGGTCGCCGAACAGTTCGCCGAGATGGGCATCATCCTGCTGATGTTCGGGGTCGGCCTGAAATTCCACCTCCACGAGCTCTTCGCCGTCTGGCGCGTATCCGTCCCTGGCGCCCTCCTGACCAGCCTGCTCACGACCCTGCTGGCTTGGGCCGGCCTCACCGCCATCGGGATCGCTTCCGACGAAGCCCTCGTCGCCGGCCTAGCGATCTCCGTGGCCAGCACCGTGGTGCTGATGCGCGTGCTCGCCGAGAACCGCGACCTCTCGACGCGTGCCGGCCATATCGCGGTCGGCTGGGTCGTAGTGGAAGACCTCCTCACCGTCCTGCTCCTCGTCGCCCTCCCGGTGCTCGCCGCCGAAGGCAGTGGCGACCTCGGGCGTCTGGCCCTGCCCTTGCTCGTGGCGGCCGGTAAGGTCGCGATCTGCGCCACCTTAGCCATCCTGATCGGCGGACGCGTCATCCCGTGGATGCTCGCCAAGGTCAATGCGACCAAATCGCGCGAGCTCTTCACGCTCGCGACTCTCGCCCTTGCACCAGGCATGGCGCTGTTGGCGGCGAAGTTCTTCGGCGTCTCGATGGCGCTCGGCGCCTTCCTCGCGGGCTTGGTCGTCGGACGCTCAGAGTTCTCAGCCCGCGCGGCGGCCGAGGCCTTGCCCTTGCGTGACGCGTTCGCCGTGCTGTTCTTCGTCTCGGTGGGCCTGCTTTTCGATCCGGCCGATCTCATCGCGCACCCGCTCCCCGTGCTGGTATTGGTGGGAGTGGTCGTGATCGGTAAACCGCTGGGCGCGGCCTTGCTCATCCGGCTCTTGGGCGAAACCCGCGCCATGTCCGCGCAGATCGGCGCGGCCTTGAGTCAGATCGGCGAATTCACCTTCGTGCTCGGGGCTTCGGCCAAGGCGCTGGGGCTGATCGGCCAGCCCGTCTGGAACGGCCTCGTCGCCGCCTCCATGATTTCGATCGCCCTCAACCCCAGCCTCTATCGACGCTTTCGACAGCACGTTCGCCGGGCCGCCAGCCGACCGACCTTGGGTCAGGCCGTCATCTCAGGACATGCCATCATCGTCGGTTACGGCGACGTCGGCCAGCGCGTCGGCGAAGAACTTCGCCTCAAGGGCATTCCGCTCACCATCATCGACAGCGACATCGTCTTGGTAAACCGCCTGCAAAAAGCCGGCGTCCGTGCGCTCTGCGGCGACGGTGGCTCGCTCGAAGTCCTCAACGAGGCCGGGCTCGCCGAGGCCGGCTCGCTCCTGCTCTGCTGCCCGATCGCCGAACCGGGTCCGCTCCTGCATGGACTGGCCAAGCGCCATCCGGGACTCCGCATCGCCGTCCGCCTGATGGAAGGCATGCCAAGCGAACTCGTCTCGGGCACCGACTTCACCGTGATCAGCGAAGACTCCGCGGCGGCGGGCGACATCACCGACGTCGCGACGGGTAAGGCGTGAACAAAAAGGGCCGGAGTCTCGCGACCCCGACCCTTTGCTTGTTTCGTTTTACCTGGCCCTGTCCCTAGCCCTGCGTCGCACCGCGACGCTTACTTCTTGCCGTCGTCGACGACCTCGAAGTCACCGTCGACCACCTTGCCGTCCTGGGACTTCTTCTTGCCTTCAGGGGCATCAGGGGCGGGACCCGCGTCGGCCTGCGGCTGTTCGCCGGCGGAAGCCGGGACGGTCTGGGCGGCGGCCATGAGCGCGGTCTGGAGGGCCGTGGCGGCCTTCTCGAAGTCCTCGGCGCTGGCGTCGGTCTTCTTGAGGGCTTCCTGGGCTTCCTTGAGCGCAGCCTCGGCGGAAGCCTTGGCTTCGGCGGGCATCTTCTCGCCGTTGTCGGCGAGGAACTTCTCAGCGGTGAAGACGCCGGCATCGAGGCGGTTGCGGGCTTCGGCGAGCTCGCGGACCTTCTTGTCCTCTTCGGCATGGAGTTCGGCTTCCTTGCGGAGCTTCTCGACTTCTTCCTTGGAGAGACCCGAGGAGCCGGTGATGGAGATCTTCTGCTCCTTGCCCGAACCCTTGTCGACGGCGGAGACGTGCAGGATGCCGTTGGCGTCGATGTCGAAGGTCACTTCGATCTGCGGTTCGCCGCGGCGCGCCGGCTTGATGCCGTCGAGCTTGAACGTGCCGAGCTGCTTGTTGTCCTTCGCCATCGGGCGTTCGCCCTGGACGATGACGATGTCGACGGCCGGCTGGCTGTCGGCGGCGGTGGAGAAGATCTGCGACTTCTTGGTCGGGATGGTCGTATTGCGCTCGATCATCGGCGTGGCGACGCTGCCCATGGTCTCGATGGACAGGGTGAGCGGGGTCACGTCGAGGAGCAGGACGTCCTTCACGTCACCCTTGAGCACGCCGGCCTGGATGGCGGCGCCGATGGCGACGACTTCGTCCGGGTTGACGCCCTTATGGGGCTCCTTGCCGGCGAGGCTGCGGGCGATCTCGATGATCTTGGGCATGCGGGTCATGCCGCCGACGAGGACGAGCTCGTCGACCTGGGCCATCTTGAGGTCGGCGTCCTTGAGGCAGGACTCGAACGGACGGCGAGTGCGCTCGGAGAGGTCGTCGCAGACCTTTTCCATCTGGGCGCGGGTGAGCGTGACGTTCAGGTGCTTCGGGCCGGAGGCGTCGGCGGTGATGAACGGCAGGTTGATGTCCACGGAGTTCGAGGACGAGAGGGCGATCTTGGCCTTCTCGGCTTCTTCCTTGAGGCGCTGGCGGGCCATGGCGTCCTTGGAGAGGTCGATGCCGGACTCCGTCTTGAAGCCGTCGATGAGCCACTGGATGATGCGTTCGTCCCAGTTATCGCCGCCGAGTTCGGTGTCGCCGTTGGTCGCCTTCACTTCGAAGACGCCGCCGCCGATCTCGAGGACCGAGACGTCGAAGGTACCGCCGCCGAGGTCATAGACGGCGATCTTTTCGTCGCCCTTCTTGTCGAGGCCGTAGGCGAGGGAAGCCGCGGTGGGCTCGTTGACGATGCGGAGCACTTCGAGGCCCGCGATCGTGCCGGCGTCCTTGGTGGCCTGGCGCTGCGAGTCGTTGAAGTAGGCGGGGACGGTGATCACGGCCTGCGTGACCTTCTCGCCGAGGTAGGCTTCGGCGTCGGCCTTGAGCTTGGCGAGGACCTTGGCGGCGATTTCTTCCGGCGCGAACACGCGGGGCTTGCCGTCGACTTCGCATTCGATGGCGGCGTCGCCGTTCTTACCTTCGACGACCTTGTAAGGGAGCTTCGAGGCGATGGCCTTCACTTCCGAGAACTTGCGGCCGATGAGGCGCTTCGCGGAGAAGATCGTGTTCTTCGGGTTGGTGACGGCCTGGCGCTTGGCGGCCTGACCGACGAGGATGTCGCCGTTCTTGGTGAACGCGACGATGGAGGGCGTGGTGCGCGCGCCTTCCGAGTTGGAGATGACGACGGACTCGCCTGCTTCCAGGACGGCCATGCAGGAGTTGGTGGTGCCGAGGTCGATGCCGATGATTTTACTCATGTGTTGTTTTGGTAGATGGGTTATGCCCCTTATTGGCAGGGCTTGTGCCAAGGGAAATTCCCGCTTTTACTAGGATTTTCTAGGGTATAGAGGTTGCCTGTCGCAGGCGCAGGCGGGTCAGAATGACAAAGTGTCTCACCGCGGGGCGTCCTGCTGGCTTCGCCGTTGCCCTGCCCTGTTCCTTCACCTATCTAGACCCTCCGATGTCGGCCCCCCTCGACCAGTCCGTCCGCCTCCGCCGCCTCCGGGCCACGGCCGGTATCCGCGCCATGCTCGGCGAAACGGTCGTCGAACCCCGCCACCTGATCCAGCCGCTCTTCGTCACCGAAGGCGACGTGGCCGAACCCGTCGGCTCCCTTCCCGGCGTCAGCCGCATCCCGCTCGCCCAGCTCGGCGCCAAGTGCGCGGAACTGCTCGCCCTCGGCATCCACGGCGTCGCGCTCTTCCCCAAGGTCGATCCGGCCCGCAAGACCGCTGAAGGCGCCGAAGCCCTCAACCCGTCGAACCTCGCCTACCGCGCCATCCGCGAAGTGAAGGCGAAGTCGCCCGGCACGGTGATCTTCGCCGACATCGCGCTCGACCCTTACACCACGCACGGCCACGACGGCATCCTGAACGCCGCCGGAACGGACGTGGACAACGACCGCACCGTCGAAGCGCTCGTGAAGATGTCGGTCTTCACCGCCCAGGCCGGCGCGGATTTCGTCGCGCCGTCCGACATGATGGACGGACGCGTGCAGGCGATCCGCAAGGGACTCGATGCAGCAGGACATACCGGTACGGGTATCCTCGCCTACTCCGCCAAGTTCGCCTCGGCATTCTACGGCCCGTTCCGCGACGCCGTCGGCAGCGCGCGCAAGGCCGGCGAAGCCCCCATCTCGAAGGCCACCTACCAGATGAATCCCGCCAATCGCCGCGAGGCCGCCCGTGAGGCGATCCTCGACGCCGAAGAAGGCGCCGACCTGCTGATGGTGAAGCCCGCCGGCGCCTACCTCGACATCATCCGCGACCTGCGTGAATCGACGAATCTGCCGATCGCCGCCTACCAGGTCTCGGGCGAATACGCCCAGCTGCACGCCGCCGCCGAGAAAGGCTGGCTCGACCTCCGCGCCACGCGCGACGAGTCGCTCCTCGCCATCCGCCGCGCCGGCGCCGACGTGATTCTCAGCTATTTCGCCGAGGCTTACGCCCGCGACTTCGCAGCGCGGCGGTAAGAAGATGATGGTCGCCCGCCTGAGCATCATCTTCGCCATCTTCTTCAGCACACTGGCGACAGCGATGCTCATGAAAAGCGGGCGCTTGAGTATCAGTCCGGACGGGCTAACGCTCATCGGCTGGATCACCGCACCTTACGTCCTGCTGGCCCTGGCGGCACGCTTCGGGCGCCTGCCGACCGTGACCACCGGTTCGTTCGTCTTGCTGATCCTGATGGGGACCGATGCTTCGCTGTCCTATGCTGACGTGGCATTCCACCTCTGGTCCGAACCTGATGCCGAGGCGGCGATGGCCTTCATCTCCATCCCCACTGTGCAAATATTCTTCAGTCTCATCGGCATCGGACTGCTCGTGGGCATCGGCGAGTGGCTCGCCCGAAGACGAGAAAAAGGCGCGGGTGAATCCGCGCCTTCGTCCGACCGCTGACGCTTCCGCTTAGAGGAAGAGCGGCTTGATGTGGCGATCGAAGAGATTGCCGGTGACATTGCGCGCACAGGACTCGCGGCAGACCTTGAGCTGCTCTAGGTAGCGCGGGCCCATCTTGGCGGCGACCTTGAAGCCGACGTGGATGAGCTGGCGGATGTTGGCGT
>Ga0214163_1001379_pt1 | contig 10529 bp, 9 predicted proteins | sample LakMenepilimnion_2_FD_153001 | JGI IMG/M metagenome (GOLD analysis project Ga0214163, IMG submission 153001) | Freshwater microbial communities from Lake Mendota, WI - Practice 15JUN2010 epilimnion v4 | ecosystem: Environmental > Aquatic > Freshwater > Lake > Epilimnion/Euphotic zone | place... | reverse complement strand
GTGCACCCCTGCAAGCAACGTTTGTTAATTCCACAGATTATATTTCTGGTTTGTCTTGTGAGCTTTTCTTAGGAAATGGGAATGGGAATATTCCACTTTCATATTTGGAAACATATGACTATGCATACTCAACCCCGAACAATTACTCGCCTTATCTATCATGTCAATTGGGAAATACCGTGGCCAATAGTCCGGCAACATCAATCACAGTTCACGGAGGAACAGCACCGCAATTAATATTTGAAAACGGGTTTGTAACCTGCACGAATTGCGCAAATCAAGACAATATCAATTGGATTGTCGATGGAATAATAACTCTAGACTCATTGGTTAGTATTCCCGACACATTAGGGCAATTCTACTCATGCGACTACATTAACGAGTTTGGCTGTACAGCAAATTCATTTTTGGTTTCAATTTTTGAAAAAATAAATGCTTCATTTATCGTTTATCCTAACCCTGCACAAGACATCCTTAATGTCACCGGACTATTGCCAACAAGCACCCTAGAAATAAGAGATACCCAAGGAAGACTCATATTTAGAGAGTCGGGAGAGGGTGAAATCAGGGTGATTAATACGGCGTATTTCTCGAATGGAATGTATACAATTACTGAAACCTCCAATAAATTACATCGAAGTGGCACGCTTTTAGTAAATCACTAGCGACTTTAAAAATTCTTACCGATATTTGAAACCTAACAATCAATAATATGAAAATCAATTTTACCCTTTTTGCTGCAGTGGCCTTCTTCTTAGGTCTTGCTGGATGTGCTGAAGCGCAGCCAGGAAAAATCACAACTTTCGGAGCACCGATGTTAACTCCAAATGAATTAGAACACAACTACGGTCAAGTTAAAAAAGGTTCTGATGGTAATTGTACATTTGAATTATCTAACACTGGAGATCAAAATCTGATCATCAGCTCTTGTCAAGGATCTTGCGGATGCACAACTCCTAAATGTGACCCGAACTCTACTATTGAGCCCGGAAAAAGCCAGACAATTACCGTGCATTACGACACGAACAGAATGGGACCATTCACAAAAACTGTTATGGTGAATTGGAATAACCCAGAAGCCAAGCCTACCGTTTTAACCATCAAAGGTGAAGTCATCGAATAATTTTTAAATAATAAGACATAATGAAAAAAGTAATTTTCTCTTTCGGCCTTGCAATTGGTTTTGCTATTTCGGCTAACGCTCAAACTCAATTGGTAACTGGTCCAGCCATAACCGTTGATAAAGAAGTTCATGATTATGGAACTGTTGCCTTCGGTGGTAACGGTGCGTGTGAATTCAAAGTAACAAATTCTGGAACTGAGCCTTTAACTTTAAGCAAGTGCAAAGGTTCTTGCGGATGTACGGTTCCGACTTGTGATACAACTCCAATCCTACCAGGTGGTTCTTCAATGATTGCGGTGAAATACGACACGAAGCGTCCAGGCCCAATTAACAAATCTGTGACCATCAACTCAAACGCGGTGAATGAGCCCGTTAAAGTTGTTCGCATCAAAGGAAATGTTGAAGCAGATCCAAATGCTCCCGCTCCTGGCACACCAGGTGGTGCTCCAGTGAAAGAGCAAGGTGGTGCTCCAAACAACTAAGAAAAAGTCAAACATAAAAAAGGGTCTGATTATTCAGACCCTTTTTTTATTCCAATAAATTCCTTCTTAAGATTATTTCCAACGAGCGATAACCGTTTCATTTCCTTTTGTAACATCATCGATATTCGCGACAATCTCTGTTCCCAAAGGGAAGTACAAATCAACGCGACTTCCAAATTTGATGAAACCAAACTGTTCGTTTGTCTTGAGTTTATCGCCAGCATTTACATACCATACAATGCGTCTTGCCACAGCTCCTGCTACCTGGCGCAGCAATACATCCTTTCCAGGAGCATGCTCTACAACAACCGTTGTGCGCTCATTCTCAGTGCTGCTCTTTGGATGCCAAGCAACCAAAAACAATCCCGGATGGTATTTGAAATATTTCACTTCTCCGGAACAAGGTGTCCAATTCGCATGGACATTCAATGGCGACATGAAAATTGAAACTTGAATACGCTTGCCTTGAAAATACTCAGGCTCTTCTACCTCTTCAATAACTACTACCTTTCCATCACATGGAGCAACCAATTCATTTTCATTCGCGCGATTCACACGATAAGGCAGTCGAAAGAACTGCAAAAACAGCAAGAATACTATACCACATGCAACAGCTGTTAATATCCATACTAACGCAGCGTCGAACATCAAAAATGCGCAACCAACAAGTATTGTAGATACTAATAGTGTTCCGCCTAAAATCTTAAAACCTTCTTTGTGAATAGTCATATTAAAACAAAATCAAATAAATTATTACCAGCGGAAGTGCAATAAGCAATCCGTCAAACCGATCCAATACCCCGCCGTGACCAGGAAGTAGTTTTCCTGAATCTTTAACCCCTTTTATACGCTTAATTTGAGATTCAATTAAATCTCCAATATTGGCGAAAACCGCGACAATTGTAGCAATGGCTATCCACTCAGCGCGACTGAATGAATTGGGCATTAACGAAAAAAGAAAATATCCTGAAAGAACAGCACTTGTCATTCCTCCAAACAATCCCTCCCACGTTTTTTTAGGAGATACTGCTTCAAGCAGTTTGTGCTTTCCAAAGAACTTTCCAATCAAATAAGCTCCTGTGTCGTTTGCCCATAAAATCAAAAAGAATCCAAATGGAAGACGCGCGTCAAATTCACCGTTGACTTTACTTAAAAAGACGAGCAGAGAAAAAGGCAGCACCGTATATATAAAGCCCATTAAGATGGTGGAGGTATCCAAAATAAAGCTTGCACTCACCTTCATCATTTCAATAGACATGAATAACAGCCAAAGCACAGGCACAATTAACATCCATCTCCAATCAGTTCCATAAACCATAGTGGAAGCAGCTGTTACATAAAGGAGAACCGCTAATCCAAGTCCCACTCGTCTTTGGAAGCGTCTCATTTGCGGATTAACCAATCGAACAAATTCCTGAAACCCTTTTGCTGCGAAAAATCCAAACAACAGCGCAAATGGCAAAAGCCCTGCAAAAGCAGAGCCCACCACAACTAAACTAAAAATAAGTCCAACCAAGGACCTTAATAATAAATTACTCAAACCTAACTCTCCTCTGTTTCTGGGGTTTGTGTTTCACTATCTGAATTTTCTTCTTTCGTCTGTGAATCTTCAACAACAGGATTCTCCTCTGAAACAGGAACAGTATCCACTGCTGCGTCAGCAATTAATGCATCTTTAGCAAGTTGAGCCGATGTCTCAGCATCGTCTATTTGAGTTTGACGATCGATATATGGTCTAACACCAAGAATTCTCTCTAGATCTTCTTTGAAAATCACTTCTTTTTCCAGAAGTAATTGAGCCAACTCTTCTAATTTTTCGCGATTCTCTGTAAGCAAATGAAGAGCACGCTTATAAGACGCTTCCACCAATTTACTCACCTCTTCATCCATTGTTCTGGCGGTCTCATCACTGTAGGGTTTTTGAAACTGATTCTCACCGGAAGAGTCGTAGTAACTCAAGTTTCCAATGCGATCATTCAAACCGTATATCCCAACCATAGCATAGGCCTGCTTCGTTACCTTCTCTAAGTCTGAAAGAGCTCCTGTTGAAATCTTACCGAAGATTACTTGCTCTGCTGCTCTTCCGCCAAGGGTTGCACACATTTCATCAAGAATCTGGTCAGTCGTTGTAATTTGTCGTTCCTCCGGTAAATACCATGCAGCGCCTAAAGATCTTCCTCTTGGAACAATGGTCACCTTAACCAAAGGTGAAGCATATTCCAACAACCAAGATGTTACCGCGTGTCCTGCTTCGTGGAAAGCAATGGAGCGTTTTTCATTCGGAGTAATAATTTTATTCTTCTTCTCAAGACCACCAATAATACGATCTACAGCTGCTAAGAAATCCTTTTGTTCTACAGATGCAGCACCATGTCGTGCAGCAATAAGGGCTGCTTCGTTGCATATATTAGCTATATCTGCTCCAGAAAACCCCGGTGTTTGTCGCGCTAAAAAGTCTACATCAACAGATGGATCTGTTTTAACGTTCTTCAAGTGCACATTAAATATTTGAACGCGCTCCTTTACATCAGGCATGTCTACATAAATCTGACGATCGAATCGACCGGCGCGCATCAAGGCCTTGTCTAAAATATCTGCACGGTTCGTAGCAGCTAGAATAATAATTCCTGAATTTGTTCCGAACCCATCCATTTCAGTTAGCAACTGATTCAGCGTATTCTCACGCTCATCGTTGCCCCCAAAGTTTACGTTCTTGCTTCTTGCGCGGCCGATAGCATCAATCTCATCTATGAAAATTATAGCAGGTGCTTTCTCTTTCGCCTGGCGGAATAAATCACGCACTCGGCTCGCTCCAACTCCAACAAACATTTCCACAAAATCGGAACCTGACAATGAAAAGAAAGGAACCTGGGCTTCACCTGCAACAGCCTTAGCCAACAATGTCTTTCCTGTTCCAGGAGGTCCTACTAATAAAGCTCCTTTCGGAATCTTTGCTCCTAACTCAGTATATTTCTTCGGATGTTTCAAGAAATCTACGATCTCTTCCACTTCTTCTTTTGCTCCTTCCAATCCAGCAACATCAGCAAAAGTCACATTAGTTCCTTTGCCCTTCTCGAATAGTTGGGCTTTACTCTTACCAATGTTAAATATCTGGCCACCGCCACCACCACCGCCACCACCACCCATGCGGCGCATGATAAATGTCCAAGCGGCAATCATTACCCCCAAGGCAATTAACCACCACAATAAACTCTGAGCCGTTTCATTCGGCGGCTGAAATTTCACTTCGAAATTATGGACCGGACCTAACGCATGCAACTCGTCAATAAAATGCTCACTCGGAGGAATGTTGAACCAAAAGTCACTGCCCTGGCGAGTTCCCATGACCCCTTTTTGCTCTGGAAATTGCCCCTTCAAATTCGCTTTTCCTAGCGAATCTAAATAAACCTTTCCCGTTGAACCGTTGTATTCAACCCGTGCAATGTAATTGCTTTCAGCCCATGACTTCACCTGAGCGTAATTCGTCTCAGATCCATCCGAACTGCCATTGAATACCATTAATCCAATTAACACGATTGCTATAACCGCGTAAATCCAATAAAAACTAAATCCACCCTTCATCGGATTATTAGGTCCAGCTGGCTTTTTACTATTCTGATCACTCATCTTTTTTCTTAGCTATTTTCTTGGTTACCACCTTTGGTTTTGCCGCTGTTTTAGATTTAACCGCTGCTTTTGGCTTCGGTTCTGCTTTTGGTTTAGCCGCTGCCTTCGCTTTTGGTTCTGCCTTTGGTTTTGCAGGAGCTTTCGCTTTTGGCTCTGCCTTGACCTTAGCCGCAGCCTTGACCTTAGGTTCTGCCTTTGGTTTTGGCTCTGGCTTTGCTTTTTTCGGTAAAGCCATTACCTTACCATCTGACCAAAGACCTTCAATGTCATAATGCTCACGCATGGGTTCGTAAAACACATGGACAATTATGGTGAAATAATCCATAAGCACCCATTGCGCGTTGCGCACTCCCTCTACTCTGCGAGGTCTTTCGTCCAATTCTTTTCGAGTAAAATTTTCGGCACTCCTCGCTATCGCCTCAACCTGAGTTGTGCTAGTTCCCGTGCAAACAATGAAGTAATCGGCAATCGCCGCTTCAATATTTCGCAAATCAAGAATCTTGATATCGTGACCTTTTACTTCTTCTATTCCGTCAATAATGGAAAGTAACAATGCATCTTCGCTACTTTTATCTGCTGCTTTTTTATTCATTTTTTATTCTTCTGTAGCAAAGGTATTCCGCTACGGCGTAATTTCGTTGTAATCTTTAAGTTTTCTGCATTGAAAGAGTCCATGTTTGAACAATCACCACATTCCCATTTCGAGCAGCTCGACAGCACAAACAACTATGCTTCCACAATTGCTAAACTGCCAGAAACACAAAGCGGCACTGCCATTACTACCGATTTTCAGTTAGAAGGAAGGGGGCAGCGTGACAATCAATGGTTAGCAGAACCAAGAAGTTCATTCCTTGGAACGATCATTTTAAAAATTCCTCTCAAACCGGAGGAAATCTTTTATCTCAGCAAATGGGCCGCTCTTCAAGTTTCGAAAACGCTAGATCAACATAACATTCCCCGCGTTTCCATCAAATGGCCAAATGACCTTTATGTTGAAGGAAAAAAAATCGGTGGTATTCTTATTGAAAATTCATGGAGCGATCAGCAGCTTAATTATTCTTTAATTGGAATCGGAATAAACATTTCGAACCAAAACCTCGAAAATGCGACTTGTATTTCAAACCACACAATTGAAATTCCGACTGTATCATTCTTTTTGAAGACACTTCGAAATCAGATGGCCCGTAATTTATTTCTGTTGGCAGAAAAACAATGGATAGAAATAGATTCACAATATCATCAGATTCTTTTTCAGAAAGGTGAAATCAAAAATTACCAAATTGCAAAAGATCAATCCTACTTTTTAGGAAAAATCATCCGTGTGGAAGCCGATGGAAAACTCATGTTAGAAACTGAAGACCAATCTTGCTTAGGTTTCTACATGAAAGAAATCATCTTTAAATAATTTAGATTGAAGAAAAGAAGACTTACCTTCCTTCTGTTAATACACCTCCATGAAAACGATTAAAAGAATTGCCGTTTTAGGTTCTGGAATCATGGGCTCGCGAATTGCCTGCCACTTCGCTCAATGTGGAATTCCAGTTTTACTGTTAGACCGAATTTCAGATGACGAAAAGGACAAGAATAAAATCGTGAACGATTCGCTGAAAAACGCACTGCAAGCCACTCCCTCGCCCATCTATTCGAAGAAATTTGCATCACGAATTACGACTGGAAATTTCGACGATAATTTGAAAGACATTTCCAATTGCGATTGGGTCATGGAAGTCATTATTGAAAAGCTTGAACCCAAGCAAGTACTTTTCGAAAAAGTAGAATATTTCAGAAAACCCGGAAGCATTGTTTCAACCAATACCAGCGGTATTCCCATTCACCTCATTGCCGAAGGAAGAAGCGCAGATTTCAAAAAGAATTTCATTGGCACACACTTCTTCAACCCACCGCGCTATTTGCGTTTGTTGGAAATTATTCCAATCAAAGAAACCAATCCTGAACTCATTTCTTTTCTGAGGGAATTTGGCAGTTTGAAATTGGGAAAGGAAGTCGTTTTGTGTAAAGACACTCCGGCATTCATTGCAAATAGAGTTGGTGTATTCAGCATTCAAGCCCTGCTTCACAGCATAAAGGAATTGGGTCTTACCGTTGAAGAAGTCGATAAACTCAGCGGAACAATTATGGGCAGACCGAAGTCTGCAACGTTTCGCACGTGTGATGTAGTTGGATTAGACACGCTCGTTCATGTTGCAAATGGACTTTTCGCCGTTGCGAAATCAGATGAACAACATGCCTTGTTCGCCTTACCCGAGTTCATTCAGACCATGATTACCAATCAATGGTTAGGCGATAAAACGAAACAAGGATTCTATAAAAAAACAAAAGGAGAAAACGGTGAGAAAGAAATTCTTGCGCTCGATTTAAACACACTCGAATACCGCAAGCAAAACAAAGTGAAATTCGCTTCGTATGAAGCGGCTAAACTCATCGACGATCTTCCTTCCAGATTAAAACATTTATACAACGCAACCGATAAAGCGGGACTCTTCTACAAGAAAATGTTTCATTCACTATTCTCATACGTGAGTTTCAGAATGAATGAAATTGCAGATGAGTTGAAAGACATAGACGCCGGATTGCGTGCAGGTTTCGGTTGGGAATTAGGTCCATTCGAATTGTGGGACACACTTGGATTTGAAACCTGTTTAACCAACATGATCAACGAAGGTTATGAAGTTGCGCCTTGGATTCATGAAATGAAAAAATCTGGATTCACCTCCTTCTACAAAATTTCAGAAAGTACAGAGCAGTTCCTTCCAACAGAAAATAAATACGCTCCAATTATTATCAGCAATCAAGCGCGCGCCTTGGATTCCTTCAAAGAAATTATTTGGACCAACAGTGCTTGTATTGTTCGTCACATTGGAGATGGAATTTTAGCGCTTTCATGGAAAACAAAAATGAATACCATTGGCGGCGAAGTGCTTGCAGGTATTAACAAAGCTATTGATCTTGCAGAAGAAAAATACAACGGACTTGTCATCTACAACCAAGGAGACAATTTCTCTGCTGGTGCAAACGTCGGAATGATATTCATGTTCGCCGTTGAACAAGAATATGAAGAGCTCGACATGGCCGTTCGCTATTTCCAAAAGACTGTCATGCGATTGCGTTATTCGAACATACCAGTTGTGGTTGCTCCGCATGGATTGGCACTTGGTGGTGCATGCGAAATGTCAATGCATTCAGACGCAACCGTTGCACATTCAGAAACCTACATGGGATTAGTTGAAATGGGTGTCGGAGTAATTCCTGGCGGAGCTGGAACGAAAGAATTCGCCTTGCGCGCATCAGATGAAATGAAGGAAGGCGACATTCGTTTGAATGTCCTTCGAAATAGATTTTTAACAGTAGGGCAAGCGAAGGTGGCAACCTCTGCAGAAGAAGCTTTTGAATTGGGATACTTAAGCAGAGAGAAAGATGAGGTATGCGTAAGTCGCGCCCATCAGCTCATGCGTGCGAAGGAAGTTTGTTTGAACTTTCATCATGCCGGATACGCCGCGCCACAAGAACGCAAAGACATTACAGTTCTAGGAAATGAAGGTTTAGGTATTGTATACGCCGGAGCCTCTTCCATGAAATCTGGAAATTACATTTCGGAACATGATCAACTCATTAGCGAAAAATTGGGATACGTGATGTGCGGTGGAGATCTTTCTTCACCTACAAAAGTGAGTGAGCAATACTTGCTCGATCTCGAACGCAAAGCATTTCTCGAATTGTGCATGCAGCGCAAATCTTTGGAGCGTATGCAGAGTCTCATCAAATCAGGAAAAATTTTAAGAAACTAATTCAATGAACGCATACATAGTTGGGGGTTATAGATCTGCTGTAGGCAAAGCGCAAAAGGGAATGTTCAAGTCCATGCGTGCCGACGAACTTGCGGCGCAAGTCATTCAACATTTAATGAAAGACTTTCCGCAAATAGACAAAGATGAGATTAGCGATGTCATTGTTGGAAACGCCACACCCGAGGCAGAGCAAGGATTGAACATTGGACGCATGATTTCCTTAATGGGTTTGAATACGGAAAAAGTTCCGGGCATGACCGTGAATAGATATTGTTCAAGCGGATTGGAAACCATTGCCATAGCAAGTGCGAAGATTCATGCAGGAATGGCCGATTGCATTATTGCTGGAGGTGTTGAAACCATGTCGCCCATTCCCTTCGGAGGATGGCGAATTGTTCCTCATCCGAAAGTCGCAAAGTCGCATCCAGACTGGTATTGGGGAATGGGACTAACCGCAGAAGCCGTTGCGAATGAATACAAAATTTCACGCGAAATGCAAGATGAGTTCGCATTTCATTCACACCGAAAAGCATTGGAAGCCATTGCTTCCGGAAATTTCGCTTCAGGAATTGCTCCCGTTGAAGTGGAAGAAATTTTTCTCGATGAAAAAGAGAAAAGACAAGTTCGAAATACAACAGTGACCATTGACGAAGGACCTCGCGCAGGAACAACTATTGAGGCACTTTCAAAATTGAAACCTGTATTTGCGTTAGACGGAACAGTTACCGCCGGTAACGCTTCGCAAACATCAGACGGTGCGGCTTTCGTAATGGTATGCTCGGAAGACTTCATGAAGAAACACAACCTCACGCCCATTGCCCAACTGAAGAGTTATTCGGTTGCTGCCCTTGCTCCTCGCATCATGGGAGTTGGTCCTATTTTCGCCGTTCCTAAAGCGCTTGAAGCTGCGGGGTTGAAGCAAAGCGATATTCATTTATTCGAATTGAATGAAGCCTTTGCTTCGCAAAGTGTTGCGGTAATCAATCATTTGGAGCTAGATCCTTCACGCACGAACATCAATGGTGGTGCGATTGCATTGGGACATCCGCTTGGTTGCACTGGAGGAAAATTGACTGTTCAATTATTGAACGACTTGAAAAGAAGAAACGAGAAATACGGCGTGGTAACCATGTGCGTAGGGACAGGTCAAGGCGCAGCTGGAGTATTCGAACGATTTTAAATAAACAACATTATGAAACCAATAACAGGTGGGGAATTTCTAATCCGTAAAACAACAGCATCCGAAATTTTCATTCCGGAAGAATGGAACGAAGAGCAACGCATGATGAAGCAGATGTGCGACGATTTCGTGAACAATGAAATCACTCCAATTATCGATCGTATAGACGACATGGAAGAGGGGCTTATGCAGTCGATTATGCACAAAGCCGGAAAACTCGGCCTTTTAGGACTTTCGGTTCCAGAGGAATTCAATGGAATGGGAATGGATTTTAAGACCACTATGCTTTGCACTGAAACACTCGGAGCGGG
>Ga0214163_1001377_pt1 | contig 10531 bp, 11 predicted proteins | sample LakMenepilimnion_2_FD_153001 | JGI IMG/M metagenome (GOLD analysis project Ga0214163, IMG submission 153001) | Freshwater microbial communities from Lake Mendota, WI - Practice 15JUN2010 epilimnion v4 | ecosystem: Environmental > Aquatic > Freshwater > Lake > Epilimnion/Euphotic zone | place... | reverse complement strand
TGCCGGACCGAGATTATGCGCTGAGTCCTCGACAAAAAGCGCGCGGGTGGGGTCAATATGGAGCTCAGTGCACAGCCTGTCATAACTCGTGGGTGCCGGCTTTGGCAGATGCTGCATCCGGTGAATGTCGAATATATCTTCAAACACGCCATCAAGACCCCGCGCCATCAAAACCCGCTGTGCATAAGGTGCATCTGCATTGGTGAAGATCAGCTTGCGTCCCGGTAAAGCTTCGATCTGGTCGCGGAGATCGGTAGCAGGCTGCAACAGGCTCATGTCCACATCATGGACGAAATCGAGATAACCATGCGGGTCAACGCCATGCTCGGCCATCAATCCACCCAGCGTGGTTCCATATTTCTTCCAATAAGTATGCCGGATTTGGTGCGCAGCGTCTGAGCCGATGTTAAAATGCCGTTCAACATATAACGCAATTCGGTCCCGAACTTGCGCCATGATATTTGCCTCTGGCCCGTAAAGGGTAAGGTCTAGATCAAAAATCCAACTGTCGATATGTTCGAAACGCGAAAGCATCCAGCTGCCTAGCCAGAAAAGCAGCTTTACTCAACGGGGACGTTAGGATTAGCAAAAGCGAACTAAGCATAAATTTAAATTCAATCGCTGAAAGTGGCATTCTGATGGGTGAACCGCGCTTTGGACGTAAAATTGCAATCGGCAGTTCGGTCATTTTTGCGCTGGCACTGGCATTGAATTAAGAATTCGCTAAACTAAAGCCATGAGAGTTCTATTCATACTTCTAAGCATCGCTATCCAGTTGTATGGATTAATCGATTGTGCACAGCGCGAAGATACTGAAGTTCGTTCGCTGCCACGTTGGGGTTGGTTAATAATCATTGTTCTAGTTCCAACAATTGGTGCAATTGCTTACTTAATTGCCGGGCGCCCAAAGCGTCCTGGTGGCGGTAGCAATAAAAAACCAAAGCGCACTATTGCACCCGATGATGACCCAGATTTCTTGCGCGGACTTTAAAGAGAAGCGAAAGCCTCATCAAGAACGCTCATTGCATCAAGCAATAGCTCATCTGAAATAACAATCGGTGGCAAGAAACGAATCACATTTGAATAAGTGCCTGCTGAAAGTAGCAACACACCTTTCTTTGCACAGTAGTTGATTACCTTTGTCATCGCTTCTGAATTTGGATCAAGTGAACCAGGCTTTACTAATTCGATAGCTTGCATTGCACCACGACCACGAACTTCGGCGATTATTGGATACTTTGCTGCAAGTGCGCGAAGTGATGTTCCCAGCAGCTCACCAACTTCGCGAGCACGTTGAATTAAGCCATCTTCTTCAATTGTTTCAAATACTCCTAGTGAAGCTGCGCATGCGACTGGATTTCCACCGTAAGTGCCGCCTAGTCCGCTTACATGCACAGCATCCATGATTTCTGCGCGACCGGTTACTGCAGCCAGCGGCATTCCACCAGCAATACCTTTTGCAGTAATGATCATGTCTGGAACTACATTTTCAGCTTCAACTGCAAACATGTTTCCAGTACGGGCAAAACCAGTTTGAACTTCATCAGCAATAAAAATGATGCCGTTTTCAGCACAATACTTTGATAAGCCAGGCAAGAAACCCTTAGGTGGAACGATGAAACCACCTTCGCCTTGAATAGGTTCGATCATGATTGCCGCTACATTCTTAGCGCCAATTTCTTTTTCAATCTTATGTTCGATTTCTTCTAGAGCGTCTTTAGTAATCGTTGCCTTATCGCCCAACCAGCGAAGTTCGTATGGCATTGGCATGCGGTAGATCTCATTAGCAAATGGACCGAAACCTTCTTTGTATGGCATGTTCTTGGCAGTTAGCGCCATCGTTAAATTTGTACGGCCATGATAAGCGTGCTCGAAAACTACGATTGCTTGACGCTTTGTTGCGTGACGCGCAATCTTTACCGCGTTCTCAACCGCTTCAGCACCTGAGTTAACCAAAACTGATTTCTTTTTGTGAGTGCCAGGAGTATGAGCATTTAACTTTGCACAAACATCGATGTAGCCCTGGTAAGGCGCAACGGTAAAACATGTGTGTGAAAAAGCTTGAACTTGTTCAATTACGCGATCAACAACGCGCTGCGCACTGTTACCCACATTGTTTACGCCGATACCTGCAGCCATGTCGATGATCTGATTGCCATCTAGGTCAACCAGAATCGCGCCACCAGTACTTGCAATTACCGCCGGATATGCAATTCCCAATCCGCCAGAAACTTCTTCGCTGCGTCGCTGAATCTCCGCCTTTGATTTTGGTCCAGGAATCTCTGTAACCAAGAGGCGTTGCTGAGGAACTGAAGTAAGTACGGTCATGAGTAAAGTCTAAGGCCATATTTCCGATCGGGGCGCCTAGAAGTTAGGCTTGCGGCTATGACCTACCTCAAAGCGCTGCGCGAAGATGCTCCGCTCTTAGATGCCTATCTACGTTACTTCGAAGTAGCACGAACTCCGTTCACGATCCCAGGTCATAAGCAGCGTGCCAGCAAACTCGATTTAGGTTTAGGCGCAGTAGTTGATGGCGATACACCTCTCTACGGTGGCTTAGATGAAATTAAATTAACGAACCAAACCTTAAAGAGCGCTGAATCTCTTGCAGCTAAATTTTGGGGTGGCGACTACGCACGTTTTTCAACTGGCGGTTCAACTCACGTTAACCAGGCAGTCATCTTGGCCCTTGGTAAACCAGGCGACAAGATTGCAGTTGCTCGCACTGCGCACCGTTCGGTTTTAAGTGCTCTCGTATTAGCAGGGCTCGAACCTATTTGGTTAGCTCCAGATATTGATGCAGCAACTGGGGTGCCAACCGGAATTCCACTTTCCGAACTTGAACGAGTACTGCCGCAAAAACCAATTGCTTTACTACTTACCGAGCCTGGTTATCTAGGAACCATTTCGCAATTGCCTGAGTTAATTAGTAAAGCTCATGAACATAAAATCCCAGTAGTAATTGATGCTGCATGGGGTGCTCACTTTGGTTTCCATAGTGATTTACCAAAACATGTACTACAACTTGGTGCAGATGCCTTAGTAACTAGTACTCATAAAGCACTGCCCGGGTTTAGCGCATCGGCACTCTTAGTTGCACGTGGTGAATTTTTAAATCTAGATCGCTTAGAACAAAGTTTTGAAACAACGCACACAACTTCACCTGCTGGCGCACCACTTGCATCAATCGATGGTTGCCGCGCGCTTCTACAACATCGCGGCAAAGAATTATTGGGTCAATTAATTGAAAATGTAGCAAAGTTTAAAACTGAAATTGCAGCTAACTTCGACCGCCCCATCTTCTTATCCTCTGGTGATTTTGCTGCGGGTCGCTTTGATCCAGTAAAGATTGTGCTTAGAGCTAATCAATTAGGAACCTCGGGTGTTGACATTGAAAATGAGTTATTGAAAGCAAACGTAAGAGTCGAGATGGCTGATCGTGACACCGTGGTTTTCTTAGCTACTTTGGCTGACGATACGGAAAGTTTTGCTGAGTTGAGTAATTCTTTACTTCCAATTTTGCAGAAACTTGTTGGCGAACCTCGCCAATCAGCAACAGCCTTAAGTTGGTCGGTAGTTCCACAGATTGGTCTTTCAATGCGAGATGCCTACTTTGCAGATACTGAAATGATCGCAGCCCTTAGCGCTGAGGGTCGCATCTCGGCAGATTTAATTGCACCTTATCCGCCAGGTGTTGCAGTAGTTGCACCCGGTGAAGTATTAACTAAAAAGATTTTAACTGGCTTGGCTGCAAATAAATCAGCTGGCGTTCGAATTGCTTATGCAACTGACCCAACGTTGCAAAGTTATCGGGTAGTTAAATCAAGTTAACTGATTTCAGAAGTAAGTGATAAAAAGTCATATCAGCCCAAGAAAACCAAGCTCTGGTGAAGATACTTGGGTCATCTTTTCCAACCGATTCATGCATTTGGTTAGTTCCCGCATGGCTATTTTCCAAGTACTGCAGACAGGTTTCAATTTCAGCTGCTGAAGTACTTGTTATTCCCTGCATCGCTATTCCTAGCGGCCAGACTTGTTGCTCGGGCGTGTGCTGCGAGCCCAGTCCAGTCAATATTTGCCCACGATAGAAATACGGATTTTCATCACTTAGAGCGAAGCCGCGGGTAGCTAAATAGGTTGGATCAGATTCACTACAAACCCCTAAATACGGAAGTGATATCAAGCTAGGTATATTCGCATCATCTTGCAACAAGTAATTGCCCAGTCCATCACATTCGTAAACGAATATCTGCTTACCCGCAAACTCGACTACGCCAAAGTTTTCAATGCCTGCCTTAATCTCATTGCTTATCTTTAGCGCCCGCTCTTTAGTTACTTCGTCAGGAAATACTCCATCTGGTAACTCAGCTAACTGCGCTAACACCTTTGCCATATGAGCATTAGCCGGAATTAAATAACCGAACTTGCAGGCATCATCACTTGGCCTAAACCCACTCCATACCATCCCCGTATAGGCAACTGGTGCGCCATAACCATCATGACTTAAGAAATCAAAATCTCGAACAGCTTCACGTTTAAATCTATACGTACTCGGATCATGGTTTTGTTCACGTTCCAATAAATCTAAAATTACTACTACCGCTTCATTAAAACTTTCTGTGAAGTGATCGGTGAAGCCACTTTCAAGATAAAGCCTTATTGCTAGGTCTAAGACAGCTGCAAGTGAATCTAATTCAAACTTACGTTCAAACACCCATGGATTTTGATCTGGAAAATCTTTATGCCAACAATTTCCATCAGGTGTCGGATTAAATGCATTGGCGTAAGGATCGATAAGTACATATTCAATTTGACGCTTTGAAACATCAGCAATCAATTGCGCTACTTCTGGATCTCGCGCAGATGTAAGCAGCGGTCTTACTTGCCAAGTCGAATCTCGTAACCACATGGCTGGGATATCTCCGGTTATTACAAAGATTGATCCATCAGCGGCTCTGGTTAGAGTGTTAGAAAAAAGGCGTTGGATTGCGCCTTGAGCTAATTCAAACCTGGCCTCAGATACCTTGCTTTCGAGAATCTGTAGCGATTTTGTTATCGCAATAGGTATTTGCAGTCCTGTTACATGCATGCTCGAATGGTAGTTTATTTGAATGAGCGAAGTAATTGGACATGCAAATGTCCGTTCAGCAGCAAGAGACACGGAGAAATATTCGTCAGATTTACAAGGTGACCGTGACGTGCGCACTTACCGACAAATTCCACTTGAAATCGATCCGCCAAGACATCACTTATTCCGCACAGCTTTAAGCCCGCTTTTCGTAAAACCAAAAATTGAAAAGATGATTCCGGAATTTGAAGCGATTGCTAGCGATCTAATTGCCGCATTGATTAAAAAAGGTGGCGGTGATTTCGTCTCTGAAGTTGCCCTTCCGATGGTGGGGCACTGCTTAGGCGTTATTTATAACCGGCCGAAAGATGTATCAGAGTGGCTCTCTTGGGGCTCTGATGTCTGGATAACTACGCCAACTGGTCGTAGCGGAGAACACTTGGACAGATATTTAAAAGCTGTCTTTGATGAGGCTGAAAATTCTGATGAAGAGGACGCATGGACTTTCATTTCGCGTTTACAGCTAGATGGTGAGCCGATTTCACGAACTGAGATGTACGGAATAGCTAATGTGCTTTTAGCTGGCGGCCGAGACACAGTAGTTAAATTAATGACCGGCATGATTTGGCATTTAGCAACTGCAACCCAAGATCGTGAATTCTTAATAACAAATCCAGATAAGTTGGGCAAAGCAATCCATGAAGTGTTGCGATTCTTATCTCCACTGCCTCGAATGGAACGCGTTCCGGCAGCTGTTCTTGCTTTGCCGGAAGAGTTACGTGATCCCAAAGATTACGATCATTTAAGTTTTGTCTCTGGAAACTTTGACGAAACAGTTTTCAGCGAGCCAGATAAAATTGATATCCATCGAGACCGAAATCCACATTTATCTTTCGGATTTGGCCCACATACTTGTATTGGAAATCATGTCGCCGAGGTGGAAACCGCAGCGCTTGTATCAACTTTCTTGCATGAAGTTATCGATTGGGAAATTTTGCCAGAGTCAGAAATTTCCTTCGACACCGTAGGAAAGTTTCAATACCCAGGTCGTTTTCACTCACTTTTAATCAAGTGTAAGTAACTCTTAAAGGCCAGAGTAGGTGTGCTTTCCGGTTCCCCATACATTTACATAAACGTAGTTAAACAAGAAAGTTGATCCAGCTAGTAAGCAAAGCCATGCTGCACGACGGCCACGCCAACCTGCAGTTACGCGGGCATGAAGATATGCGGCGTAGGCAACCCAGGTAATAAATGCCCAAGTTTCTTTTGGATCCCAGCCCCAATAACGTCCCCAAGCACTTTCAGCCCAAATCGCACCTGCGATAACTGAAAAGGTCCAGAGCGGAAATACAAATGCAACTAATCGATAAGAAAGTTGATCAAGTACATCTAGCGCTGGAAGGCGTTGTGCCCAGACCTTACGCGGGCCTTGTTTCTCCATATTGTCCAAGAAAAGATAGGCCGCAGAAATAACGTTGGCGAGTAGAAAAACACCGCCGGAGATGATCGCAGTAGAAACGTGAATTACTAGCCAAGTTGATTTCAGTGCCGGTACTAGCGGTGCACTTGGCACATAAAGCAAGGTGATTGCGGTGCCCAAGGTCAAAAGGGCAGCGATCGAAACTAAGACTCCGAGCCAACGTAGATCATATTTACGTAGCGCCGCGAGATAAGCGCCAGTGAAAGCGAGGGCACCAGTGATTGAAAATTCATACATGTTGCCCCACGGAACTCGACTCGCTGAAAGTCCGCGAGTAACTACTCCAACTAGCAGAAATACAAAACCAAGAATCATCATGGCAGTTGCAATACGCATCGCCTTCTGAGTGCGCGAGCTATCAAAAGTCTTGTTAACTAAATTGCCTTCGGTTTCCGAAGCTGCAACTGGCGTACGTACTGCCCACGCGGTCTCGAATGCATGGCCAAAGAAGGCGAGAGTAAATAGCACCATTGCTGAATAGATTGCGTAATTGGAAAAATACGCCCAATCTTGTGATGACATTTACTTTCCTCTCAACTTCGTTACAAATTCTGATATTTCAATTTCTAAACCAGCTGCGCTGTTCTTGGCTAAGCCGGCAACTTGAACTTCTCCTTCTGAAACCCGAATCCAGATTCGTCGGCGTCTAGTAAAGAGTGAAGCAAGCAAGCCAAGGATCGCAACTATGCCACCGATCAAAGAATAACTCTTACCGGGATCACTCACTATTTGAAGGTTTACCCAAGGAAGCACTTCCTCAAAAGAAATCGTTCCTTCGCTAAATTTCAGAAACTCCCCAGGTTTTAGTGAATCCAGCGCAATCTGCTTCATTTCAGAGGTATCAATGCGATAAACCGACTGTGGGATTCCGGTATCTAAACCTAAATCACCTTGCCAAATCGAAAAGAGCAATCTCGGGTCAAGCAGTTCAGGAAACACTGAAATAGCGCTCTTATCTGCGCCTCGGGCATAAGTTGGAAGAAAAGATGAAACAAAACCTAATTGTGGATCACCATCGGGAACTTTTATCGAACCAATTGATCGCAAGTTGCCATCTTGTGGCAAGAATGGCACCGGACCCTGGAAAGTTACGTTTCCAATTTTATCTTGCACGGTAACTATTGGTGAATACCCATTAGCTTGTAAGTAAACTCTGGTGCTACCAAAAGTTAGTGGACTATTGACTTTGACTACTTGCTTTTTTGGAGTAGCGCCAGGTTCGGCAATTGTTGTCACATATAGCGTGTAATCCTCAGGAGCACTGGTCAAAGTATTGTATTTGGCAACAAACCTATCTACTTTGATAGTAAAAGGCGGCAGCGAATTCTCGCTAGTAATTTTGCCGAAACTAATTGTGTCGTACGAAGTTGCATTGTTAACAAAGCGTTCGCCTTGCGTCAGGATTGCGCTTCCGCGAACTCCGAATAGTCCGCCGATTAAAACACCGATCAGAATTAGGATTAGTGAAGTATGAAAAAGGAGATTTCCAGTTTCGCGGGAATAACCTTTTTCAGCTGAAATTCCATCTTCGTTTACTAAAACTCTAAAGCGTTTAGCTTTAAACCAACTCTTTGCGATTTCTAATTCATCGCCATTTGCTGACCAAGATTGAAAGTGCTCCATGCGAGCCAGATTCTTTGGCGTTTTAGGTGGCAAAGCACGCGCGGCTTGGAAATGTTCGATTGATCTAGGTAATACGCAACCGATTAATGAGATAAAGAGCAAAATATAGATTGCGCTAAACCAAGGAGATGAATAAACATCAAAGAGTGAGAAGCGATCAAACCAGATAGCAAGGGTTCTATTCTTTTCGAAATAGTCAGTTACCGCCATCGGATTCTGGGCATTTTGTGGGATTAATGAGCCTGGAATCGCGGCTAAAGCCAACAAGAGCAGCAGAATCAACGCAGTGCGCATGCTGGTCAATTGGCGCCAGAAATATCTGGCTAGCCCAATCGCACCGAGTTCCGGAAGTTGAGTTTGCTCGCTCATTAGATCACCGGCACAAAGTCGGAAATTATCGAGCGTAGTGAAATCATTAACTCACTCCAAAGCCCAAGTAACTGCAGGGTTCCAATAATGATTAGGAATATGCCACCAATTAGTGAGATTAGATTTCCCTTACGAACTAAAAACTTACGTAACTTCTCTGAGCGATCTAAGAACAAGCCTGAAAGAATAAATGGCAGACCTAATCCAATGCAGTAGCTCACTGATAGAAGCGCACCTCGCAGTGCTGAACTTTCCTGGAAAGCTAAAGTTTGAACTGCTGCAAGTGCTGGTCCGATACAGGGCGTCCAACTGACTCCAAAAGCAAAACCAAGCAGAGGGGCACCGATTAAACCACCGAAGGCCGAACTCTTTAGATGCAGAGTCGGCATCAGCGGGAATTTTCCTAAGAAAATAAGACCCATCAAAATAGTTACCACGCCAAGAATTTGAGTTATGCCAGTTTCGTGTGCAGTTATGCGCGAACCAAGAGTGCCAAACAACGCACCATATAAAACAAAGGGAGTTGAGAAACCTAATACAAATAAAGATGAGCCCAGTAAAACTCGGCCTCGCTTGGAACTAAAGCCGGCCGCGTAAGAAATGTAGCCAGGAACTAGCGGTAATACGCAAGGCGATAAGAATGAAATCAAACCAGCCAGCGCTGCTACCGGGAGCGCAACAATTAGATATCCCGAGAAAATCTGCTCGACTACAAAGTCTCTCATTCGGAAGTTAACCGTTCTATCAAATTACTTAGTCCACCAACGGTAGCTGGGCCAGAGATGCGAGCAGCTACTCGCCCCTGCTTATCAATCACAACAGTTGTTGGGATTGCATTTGCCGGCAAGGTATTTCTAAAGCCTAGAAGCAACGAATCATCAATGAAATTAGGGTATGGAACTGCTAGTTGACGGGCAAATACCTCAGCATTAGCCAAGTTATCTCGAGTCAGGATTCCCATAAATTGCACATCTGTGTACTTCTTAGAGAGCTCGATAAATGCCGGAATTTCGGCTCGGCAAGGTGAGCACCATGACGCCCAAACATTTACCACTGCAATTTTCTTATCTGTGAAATCAAATTTAGTGCCGTACAAAGTATCGCCGCTGAGTTTTGGTGCCATTTCTCGATCAGCTGCTGAAATAAAAGTTATCGCGCCATTTCCGGAGATGTAACTTTCTTGAGCAGTTGAGCTACCGCCGTTTCCGCAGCTAGTTAACGCGAGAGCGCAAACTGCTACAAGAAAAAATCGGCGTGATTTGCGAATCATTTTTTTGGTGGCAACAAGTGTTTCGCTGGTTCGGAATATGAAAGACCTGAAATCAAACCTTCATCATCAAAGTGAACACTCGTAATTGATGCAAGAGAGCATTCACGTTTGCGTGGATCATGAAGCAAGCGACGTCCTTCAATCGCACTTCGCATAATCCAGATGGGTAGTTGATGAGATACACAGATGGCATCTTTGCCTTTAGCCGCTTTGTTGGCTTCGAATATTGCAGCGAACATTCGGGCAATTTGTTCTTCATATGGCTCGCCCCATGATGGTTTCCAAGGGTTATATAAATGACGCCAAGCAGATGGGTGTCTTAGAACTCCATCGCCAATTCCAAATGGCTTTCCTTCAAAAATGTTTGCGGCTTCGATTAATCGTTCATCTGTAGTGATTGCAATATTGTGCGCCGCTGCTATCGGTGCTGCTGTTTCTTGAGCTCTTTGCAGCGGTGACACATGAAGTGCACCAAGATCAATACCTTTTGACCATTGTCCTAGAACCTGCGCCATTTCTTGACCACGATCTGAAAGTCTCCAGCCAGGTTGGCGGCCATAAAGAATTTTCTCTGGATTATGGACTTCACCATGGCGGATCACGTGGACGCTATTGCTCATAGACCTAACTATAAAGGGGGAAATGTGTTCATTTCGCTATGGTTATGCCATGGCACTTGAGCAGAAGAGGGCCGCGTTCTTTGATGTAGATAACACACTCA
>Ga0214163_1001376_pt1 | contig 10540 bp, 7 predicted proteins | sample LakMenepilimnion_2_FD_153001 | JGI IMG/M metagenome (GOLD analysis project Ga0214163, IMG submission 153001) | Freshwater microbial communities from Lake Mendota, WI - Practice 15JUN2010 epilimnion v4 | ecosystem: Environmental > Aquatic > Freshwater > Lake > Epilimnion/Euphotic zone | place... | reverse complement strand
TAATGTGGCAATTTGGTAATGCGGCAATGTAGGAAGGCGCGCTATGCGTAGCGGCGCGCCGGCAGTCACTCCGAGTGTTTCTGCGCAGGCCGGCAATGCCCAGTGCCCTATGCCCAATGCCTCGCGAAGCGTCTGCCGCATTGATTGCGACTTCCTCGGGATTTAAGAAAACTTTATAGCGGCACTCCTAACAGCCTGTTAATGGATAAAGTATCTTTTAATATGCCTGGAAACTACACCTTCACGCTGATCTTCGCCTCTATGGTTATCCTTAGCTGTAACAAGGATGTATTGCCAGACTCAAAACCGGCATTTGCACCGGCTAAGATGTATGTGACCGGGGAGAATCGGGATACCACCAATGCGCCCTACTATACATTCAGCTACAACGCCAATGATTATCTAACCCGGAGAACCCGTTTTGAGAACAGGCGGATCGTTGAAAACATTACAATCAGTTATAGTGGTACGGGGTTTATCCAGCAAGTCATCATCGTAAAAGGAACTACCACAGATACTTTCTCGTATAGTTATGACCGGGGTAAGCAAATATTAACGGTACGTAAAACAGGCGCTGATCGCACATCGGGGATGATCAGGACCTATGTTTACCAGACACCCCCGCAGGATCGTGAGTTTCTCTACCCATTAAGCATACTTGGAAGACTGGTCAAAAGAACCGATTCCGTGTATGCGAATAATCGTTACGCCAGTAAAGTTGAAACAGCGTATTCCTACAGTTTTCCTGAGCCAGACAATACGGAGATCTTTTACTCGCTGAAAGAGAGTTTACCAGGTGCTCCGGATTTTTCTTCTTCCACCGGATCATATCGAATGTTTCAGGGAGCTGTAAGGAATCCCTTCGCTTTTATCAATCCTGATTTTTTTGAATTCCCGGATGAGTTGGCCACGCCGTTCCCATTTATACGGAAGGGAATGTTTGCAAGGTATACCCGCAAAAAACCATTTTGGACATTTACGGAGTTGGATACCTATGAAACAGCAAAAAACGGTGTCAACTCCGGACTGCCAGACCAGGTTCGGCTAACCCAGACCGGCAGACAATCCGGAATCATCACCGTTCAATATTTTGTTTTCGAGTACGCGCCTCGGTGAACGCTATGCGTAGGCTCAACGCTATGCGTAGGCTCAACGCTATGCGTAGGCATTTGGCATTGGGCAATGGGCATTATAAGGCCGCAGGTTTCGCTTATAACCTGCGACCTAAGAAAGTGCCAAGTGTCAAGTGCCTTATGCCTGCGCAGCAACTTCAACTTTCGGCGGGATTAGCTTATAGACCACCGGCGTCACAATCCTTGACAGTATCGTAGAAGAAATCAAGCCACCGATAAGCACCAGTGCCAACGGCGAGATCAACGGATTGCTGTTCAAGGCAATCGGTGTTAATCCGCCAATCGCGGTGAGTGACGTAAGTACGATGGGCAGAAAACGGACCTCGCCCGCCTGCTTGATGGCCGCATTTAACTCCATACCCTCCTCCCGCAACTGGTTGGTAAAGTCAACCAATAGAATCGAGTTCTTCACTTCCACGCCGGCCAATGCAATGAAACCGATGATGGCCACAAAGGACAGCGGATTGCCCGTGAGCCATAACATCAACACACCACCAATAACACCCAATGGAATCACGGAGAGCACAATGAGCATACTCTTGAAGGTTTTGAATTCAAGCAAGAGCACCATGATGAATAGGAACACTGTGGCAATCACCACCGTTCCGAAACTTCCGCCAAAGGCTTCCTGCCTGGATTCCACTTCACCCGCTAACTGGATACTGTAACCCTCGGGAAGATTCAGGTTGCTTTGCTGCGACATGAAATTGTTGATGATGGTTTCTGCCAACACGCCATCGCGGTTGAACGCAGTTACCAACACATAACGCTCCTTGTTCAGGTGCTTGATGGTAGTGGGCGATGTTTCAAACTGAATATCTGCCACCTGCTTCAAAGGGATCGGTGTACCTGTTGCATTATTGACATATATATTGTCAAACGAATTCAGGGTCGCGAATTTTTCCTTCGGTGCATTCATTACAATATCATAATCGTCGCCCTTTTCATTGGTGTACTGTCCGAGTTCCACACCACTAACGGCAAGGCGTACTGTTTTATCGATGTCAGAGGTGAGGATACCCAGGCTGCGCGACTTATCCGTGTTGATGTTCAGCTTGATGTCGCTTTTCAACAGGTCCACATCGTTCCTCACATAAATAGCACCATCAATACTGTTCAGCAATTGTTCAGCCTTGCCGGCCAGGGTTTTCAGGGTATCGAGATCATCGCCCATGATGCGGATGGCGATGGGTGCTTCGATGGGTGGTCCTTGTTCAAAGTCTTTCACTTCAATCTTGGCGCCGGCCATATGCCGGAATTGTTCACGCAGTTTGAGGATTAGTTTTTGTTTTTCTTTTGCGTTAAAATCTTTATCCATCTGCACATAGATCTGCGCGAAGTCTGGTTTTTCATTTTCAGGAATCTCGTTGTAATATATTCTTGGATTGCCTTTACCAACATTGGTAGTGAAATACGTGATGGAGGATTCTGCTCCCAGCACCTTCTCTACTTTCCTCGCCATCCGGTTAGTGGTTTCAATATTGCTTTGCAGCGGCATATTGATGTTCACCATGAACTGTGGTTTTTCAGAGGTTGGGAAGATGCGGAAACCGATGGCTTTGAACAACCCAAGAGATGCTACAAACAATCCAAGCGAAATCACCAGGGTAGTCACCGGACGCGCGAGCGCTTTATCCAGGAGTTTAGTATAAGAACCACTGATGAGTTTTTTCAATCCACGCATGAAGATGTTTCCTTCGGGACTGTGATCAGCTTTCAACACCCTGCTGGCCATGAAGGGAACGATGGTGAGGGAAACGAGCATCGATGCAAATACCGATGTGATTACCGCCAACGGAAGACTGCGGATGAATTCGCCGGAACCTTCCGGAAGAAATACCAAGGGCAGGAACGCAATAATAAGTGTAGCGGTGCAACCTACTACAGCCAGCGTGATCTGCTTGGTAGCTTCAATGGCCGCGTATGTTCTCGAATGCCCTTCGCGAAGCCATCGTTCAATATTTTCTACGACCACAATACTATCATCAACCAGCAATCCCAAGGCAACTACAAAACCTACAATACTTAACTGGTTCAATGAAAAGCCGAGGAAATTCAGTGCAACAATCCCGAGGCCAAGTGACAAAGGAATGGCTACCATCACTACAATAGAGGCACGACCGCCCAATGGAAGCAGTGTGATCATTACGAGACCAATGGCAATGAGGAAGTCGATTGCCAGGCCCGTGAGTCGCCTGTCCACATTATCTGCCTGATCAAAATTTTTAATGAGATCAATATTGGGCGGAAGAGTTTTCTCAAAGCGGCTGATGATAGGGAGATAGGCTTTTTGTGTTTTAGCGATGTTCTCACCTTCTTTCTGCGCGGCGGTTACTAAAACGGCGCGATGGCCATTGATGCGTACGATGTGTTTTTGTTCTTCATCGGCCAGGTTCACGCTCGCGATATCTTTCAGTCGGGTGATGTTTCCGTTAGCCGCATACACAACAGTATTTCCGATCTCTTCGATGTTCTTATATTTTCCGCTGGTCTTGATGTTAAAGGTTTTCTCACCAGCGCGGATGCTGCCTGCGGGGATGTTGGCTGCTTCGCTTTGAATATTACCGATGACATAGTTCATCGGAATATTCAGCTTGGCAATTTTATCCAGTTGCAGATCTATCCGCACGGCCTGTTCTTGCGCACCCCAGTACTCGATCTTCTTAAGGGATTTCAGTTTTTCGAGTTGCTCTTTCAGTTCTTTCGCATAGAACTTCATTTTTTCATTGGAGGCATTCTCGGAGACCAGCGCGATCTGCATTACGTTTACATCAGTGGGCGTGATCTTCTTGATTTCTATTTTGTAGATGTCTTGCGGAAGGCTTGCCCGCAGGCTGTTCACTTCACGCACCAGCTCCTGGTATTTTGCATCTACATCTGAACTATACTTGTATTCCACTTGCAGTACGGCAATGCCATCGTGGATATTGGTTTTGATTTCCTTGATATCGTCGAGCTCAGCAATTTTTTTCTCGATGGGTTTCACTACAAGTTCTTCCATGTCTTGTGGGCTGGTGCCGGGATATACAATAATGATGGGGAACTGGGGCGGATTGAGTTCGGGATCTTCGGACCGGGGCATATTCATCACTGTGGTGACAGACACCACCATGATCATCAGGAACAGCACCAGGGTTAGTTGGTAGTTCTTTACGAAAAACGATGTGAGTTTCATGGCGTGTTTATTTGATGGCGGTGATGATGGATTGATCATTCAGGTAGGGCGAGCCGGAAGAAACGATGTATGCATATCCTTCCAGTCCGGAGAGCACCTGAACGGTATTGTTGTTGATCTGGCCGATCAGCACTTCCACTTTCTTGACAGATTTCCCATCATTGCTGGCGAAGACGAATCCCGTTTTACCATTGGCCTCCAGCAGCGATTCATAAGGGATGGTGTAGCCGTTTTGTGTGATCATACTCTTGATGGATGCTTTACCGAACATGCCAGTAGCGGGTTGTTCTTTGCCGAAGCTCACCTGTAATTCAATGGGGAAGGTTCCGTCTGCAGGATCAGCAGCCAGTCCTTTTCTGGAGACAACCGCCTGAAATGATTTTCCCGGAAATGCTTCAAAACTAATGGTGGCAGGATTGCCCTTATCGATCAAGGCCCATTCTTTATCTGCAACACCGGTAGACAGGATCCATGCAGATGAGTTGGATACGCCACCCAATACAAGCACTGGTGCACCCGGTTCACTGAGCTCCCCTTCATTTTTCATTTTGCGGATCACGAATCCGTCTTGTGTAGCGTAAATCTTAGAGTATTGCTGGTTGAAGGAAGCCTGCGATAGATTTTGACGAGCGATCTCCAATCCTGTTTTTGCATTCTGCAATTGCTCCAATGTTGCTACGCTGTCGTTGTACAGATTGAGCACCCGTTGGTAATCACGTTCTGCTTTTTGTACACCGAGTTGCACCTGTTGAACCTGTGCGGAGATCTCGGTGGATTTAGTGGTAGCAAGGAGCTGACCTCTTTTTACTTTATCGCCCTCAGACACGAGGATACGATCAATAACGCCGCCGGTTTTGAAACTCAGGCGCATTTCATCCTGCGTAGAGAGATAGCCCGTGATGTGAATGAGGTTGTCTGCCGCTTCTTCCTTAATGGAGATGAGCTTAACGGGAATGGTGTCTTTTGCGGCGATCTTTTTTTCTTCGGCCCTGCTGTTGCAAGCGTAGGCGGCAACAATGATCAGTAGCAGTAACAGTACGTTTCGCATATAAATCAGATAAGTGGTTGATTAGTTGATGGGGTATGTTGCGGTCTGGCGTTCGTAGTCGGCCATAGCTGCCAACAGCCTGAAATAGTTCAGTTCTTTCTGCAGTTGTGATTGCGTCAGTTGATTGCGCGCATCCAGCAGTTCAATGAAACTGTTGATGCCTTCTTTGTAACCGCGATCAATGAGTTTAAAATATTTGGTGGCCGATGTTTCCTGTTGAATGGCCAGCAGGTAATTGTTGTAGTTATTTCTCGCGTTGTTGCCGGAGCTGAATGCTGATACTTCCAGTTTACGTTTCAGATCGGCCGTACCGAAGTCGGTATTCTTCAGATCCAGTTCGGCGGATTTGATTTTGTAAAGGTTTCGGTTACCTGCAAAGATGGGAACGGTTACCTGTACACCGCCCAGGTAGAAGAAAGAAGTCTGTTGCACTTTGAAATTAAAGTCCTGCGCGGCGAGATCCAGGAAAGCGCCAACCCTCGGAGCATGATAGGCTTTCGATAGTTTCAGTGCATCTGTCTGGATGTCTTTCATCACGCCCATTTGTTTGAGTTCTTCGCGAGCGTTCACGTTACCATCTACTTGTTGAATAGCTGCACTTCCGGCCTCTGCAAGCTGGATGGTGGCGAGGGTCACCGGTGCATTCACATCCCTGTTCAACAATGCATTGAACCAGGCGATGGCCTTATCTTTTTCGTTCTTTGCATTAGAGAGTTGTGTTTCCACCTGGCGCACTTCGGATTCCGCACGGGAAACATAGGCAGGCAATCCCTTGCCATTGGCGAGCAGGGATTGGTTGAGCCTGAGGTTTTCATTGACGAGCGAAAGCGAGGAAGAATAAATATTGATGGCCTTGTCTGCCATTAAAATGGCGTAGTAACTCTGCTTGATCTCGCGGACCAGTTCACGTTTGTAAATCTTCACATCCGTTTCCTGCATCGTCACTTTCTTCTCGTGGATAGACTTGTTGTATTTCAGTTCCGGATTATACACTGGCACGGTAGTCTTCAATCTAACATCGTAGAAGTTGTTGGGCAGGAACTGTTCAGATACATTTTCGATCTGCGGAAACTTGCTGGTGCCGGTGAGTTGGTTCAGGGTGCTGTACACCGGGTTGAGCAGATCGCCGACGGGAATAGTGATCTCGCGACCTCCTTGTGCCAGGGTGTACTGTCCTTCCAGCCAGCTGGTGGGAAGGTAGAGGCTGCGCGCTTGTTGGAGGGCCAGCAGACTTTGTTCGATAGAAACATTTTTCTGTTTCAGGACGAGGTTATTGGCCAGGGCCTCCTGGATATAGCCATCGAGCACCTCCTGTTGGGCCTTCGCGAAAAAAGGCGAGGTAAGAAGGAGGATCAGCAAAATCCCCCAGCTTCTTCTGTTAGTGTTGTTTGCGTTGCGTACCATGCTACGGAATATTATCTTATTATTAAACGTTGTCAAGATTATGAACGGTGTTCAGCATTCGGCTAAAAAAAATGAGCCTAAGCTCATGCTTCTATATCCCGGCCCTCATCACATTTTATCCAGCATCTGGGCGAAGATCTTGTATCCATTATTCAGCAGGTCCAGGTGATTATGGTGTTCATATGCATTGCAGCGGTCCCTGCAGTAAAGGGCGCACATGCCGTGCATGGAACTCCAGATGACGAAAGAGAGGTATTCTACATCCTGCCCCTGAAACCTACCTCTGTCCTGGCATTCCCGGATCACCATTTTCAGGAAATCCAGCGCTTTGTCGCCTTCTTCCCAGCGATCTTCCTTCTCCAGGTTCATCGGCGCTTGCATGATGAACATCAGATCATAGAAATCCTTGTTGTTCATCGCAAACTCCATATAAACCTTGCCCAGTGCTTTCAACCGCTCAAATGGATCTTCCACATGTTGCAGGGGAAGCATCACTGCGGTCAGTTTCCGAAAGCCTTCCTCGTGGAGGGAATGGAAGATTTCGTCTTTCTCCTTGAAATACAGATAGATGGTACCCGGACTATACTCTATTTTTTCCGCAATATTGCGGATAGAAGTCTGATAATAACCCTTCTCCAGGAACAAAGACCGGGCAGCTGATAGGATCAGCTCGCGCATCTCTACTTTTTCTCTTTGTTTCCTGTGTGCAATGGTCATACAATGTCGTTAACAATGCAAAGAAAATGAACAGTGTTCAGTTTTCCAAAGATTTCTGAGATTTTTTTCTTGCGGCCCTATTTCTGCTCCATTTGCTCAATGATCTTCGCCACTTCCGCTTCAGTGGATCGGAGCTTCTGCTGGCAGTAGGTGATCAGTTCTGCCGCGCGCTTTACTTTTTCTGCGAGCACATCTACAGAAACAGATTCGCTTTCAATTTCCCGAGCGATCTGTTGCAGTTCCTGGTATGCGGATTCATATGTTGTATGGGCGTTCATGGTTCTCTGCGATCTCTTTGATAACGGTTTTAATTTCTGTGTGCTGCATCACAATGGTCAACTCTTCTTGCTCCTTTAATCCGTCTGCATCCCTGATCACTTTTCCCTGATGCTTCACTAGTGCAAATCCCCGTTTAAGGGTTTGCTCTGGTGATGCCATCCGGATCATGGATGCTAAATGTTGCAGTTGATTGACCTGTTGTTTGATGAACTGGATACGGAAGGTATGTAAATTATTTACCTGCATATCTATCTCATGACGTCTTTTCGCTACCTGTATTTTGGGCTGCACCACGATGGCTCCGGAAATATTCAGCAAATCATTTTTTCGTTGGTGGAGGATCTGAACGGAACGTTGAGTAACCAACTGATTCAGCTTCACCAAGGTCTGGTTATAATGTTGCAGGTAATCCCTACTCTTATTCACCACAACGGTATTGATATTACTTAACACACGCTGCCTTGAACTGCAGATCTGTTGCGCTTTGAAGACGAGGTGTTTCTGCAACACCATGATCCGGTCCTCAAACATCTTGTTATGCGCAATGATATATTCCGCAGCTTTAGTAGGTGTTTTGGTTTCCGTATGCGCCATCAGGTCCGCAATGCTCTGGTCCTTCAAGTGCCCTATTCCTGTGATCACTGGGATCGGAAATTTCGCGATCGCCCTATTCAGGTTATAATCATTGAAGATGAGGAAATCACTCTCACTTCCGCCTCCGCGTATAATCACAACAGCATCATAAACCTTTCCGCTTTTGAAGATCTCGAGCAACTGCTCAAACAACTGCCGCGCTTTATCTTCTCCCTGCACGGCTACATGATAGGTGTCCACGTCAAACTGGTATCGATATGGATTCTGTGCAAGCGTATGCATAAAATCATCATACCCGGCAGATTGCCTGGAACCGAGCACCGCAATTTTTTGCACAGCGAGTTTCAAAGGATGACCCTGGTTCCTCGTCACAATCTTTTCCCCTACCATCCGGATGAAGTCCGAATTGTCTGCCAAGAGCCTGCGAATGGTGTCCTGCTTTTTGCGCTCCAGCTCACCCAAAGTGAAACGGGTATCTGCATCAAGCACAATGAGTTTCAAACCATACAAAGCACTGAACTCTACCTTCACGCGCAACAACACATGTATTCCGGTAGTGAATCTTTGTCCGGTTTCTTTTTCAAACAACTCAATCCTTTTGGATCCCTCCTGCCAGGCCGCTGCGCTCACACGTGAAACAAGGTTGCCACTGGTGGCATCTTTCTCTACCAGGTCAAAATAATGGTATTTCTTCTGCGGGTAGAATTTGTGGTCACTGACATCGGCCAAAACCCAGAACGACTCCCTCGCGAAACGATCCTGGAGGTGCTCCCTGATCATGCCGGTAAGATCCGAGAGTTTCAGGGGTGTATTGTCAGGCATGAAATAAAATTACAACTCTCTATGGCGTGTTTAAAGGGGTTTTCCCAAGAAATTAGACAGAAAAAAACAGTGAAAAACAGCTCAAACTACTGGTTATCGGACAATAGCTCTCCCGAATGATCGACGGCGTTGCTGAACGGGTCCAGACAATCATCAATTAGTTGGGCAAGCTCTGCGCGCGTGATGGAACGATCGATGATCTTCTGCAGCGCAACATAAGAGGGCTTTGCGATATCGCCTTTCAGATACCTGATCAGGGCCAGGGCATCGGAAACCCTTACCTCCGCGATACCACCCGCCATCACCGCTCTAGGATAATAAGCGCTTAAATCACGAAGGAACGCCGCTGCCTTCACCGTGGAATCGGGATAGAACCAGGTTCTATTGGCCCATTGGTATGGTGTAGGCACTCCTTTCAAGATGCCGGTTGCGCCTACTCTTTGTATGGATGCAAATTGTGAATGAGATGGAGCTACATCGTTGTATGGCATGAGGTAAGCGCCCACTTCAAGAAGCGATTTCTGTACAGAGCGCACCGGAACCTCCCTTGCAGGTACTCCGTCGCGTGCGGCAATTGCTGCAAGCATCCCCGCTGCCTGGCCCGTGACCATCACCACCGGCTGCAAACGGGTAGTTCCATTGGCAACATTGCTCACGCTGATGCCCTTTTCTGCCACAATCAGTCCGTCCATCTTCTCTGGTATCAGGGCGCCCAAGGGTATGTTGTACGATGGCACCGGATAGAATTCAAGTTGCTGCGGCGCGCGCAGATTTTTCTTATGATGATGATCGATAGGATAATCGCCCACCGAAATACCGGCACGATACAGTGCTTGCGCGAAGGGCTTTGAGATCTGTTCCATATTGTACCTGACCACGCCCTTCATTCTCCTGCCCTCGCGATGATAAGGCATCAATGCCATCCGGTCATTAGTTGGGAACTCATCGTCCGTCAATCCCAGATGCCTGAAGCCAAGATCATGCTGGATGAAATACACGAACCGAAGCGTTGTTTGCTTCGCCTTCTCCAACTCAACAGCTCTTTGCGCCGGACTCATCTCCACAATGTTCAGGTAGATATCATTACCGTAGATCGGCCAGTTCAACATATACTTGTTATTCGGAAGCCTGCCGTAGTCAAGCATCTTTTTTGCATCTACATTGGGTTTCTTCCTCGTAGTATCAAAATAGTAGTTGGTATTTGATCCATCAAATTCCTTTGGATCATAACCCGATGGCTTTACAATAGTGCAATCCCTTCCGGCGCCGTAGTCTTTCAATATCGCCACATAGGTAAGGTCCTGCACAATATCATTGGTTTCCGTAACACCCACCGTTTCCCCCGTCAGGGATCCCGCTTCCATACCC
>Ga0214163_1001374_pt1 | contig 10551 bp, 8 predicted proteins | sample LakMenepilimnion_2_FD_153001 | JGI IMG/M metagenome (GOLD analysis project Ga0214163, IMG submission 153001) | Freshwater microbial communities from Lake Mendota, WI - Practice 15JUN2010 epilimnion v4 | ecosystem: Environmental > Aquatic > Freshwater > Lake > Epilimnion/Euphotic zone | place... | reverse complement strand
GGCATCGTCGAATTGCGTAATTTCGAAGACCGGGCCTATGTGTATCCGTCCGGCACGAAGATGCCGGAACCGAGGAAGGTGTAAGCGGTTGGCGGTTAGCGGTTGGGAGCACAACTCGCTCAAGGGGGAACCGGAAACCGGAGGATTGGCTGGGGATGTCCTTGGGTAGGGGCACGCTTCATCGTGCACTCTTCAACGGAGGGCGCGGCGTAGCCACGCCCCTACCTCTGGCCACCATGCGGCGGCCAGGTAGGGCTGACCGCCTCGGTCAGCCGCGGTTGAGCGAGGGCGCTCAACCCTACCTAAAAATAGGTCCGCAGCATCCTTTCCGGTTTCCGGTCTCCCCTTGGGGCGGGGCTTTCCTGTCCGCCAACCGCTAACCGCTTTTGGGCGGGATGGCTTTAGCCATCCCGCCCAATACGACTAACCGGGGTTTTAATCCGGTTAGCGCTCAAAGTGGTGGGCTCGTAGGGATTCGAACCCCAAACGTCTGATCCGTAGTCAGAAATGATATCCATTTCACCACGAGCCCGTAGTGAGGGGTTTGAGCAAACGACCCCCGGCCCCTAAGGCAAGGAATTTTTCAGGCCTGCGCCTGATGGAGGGCCACGGTGCCGAAAAGCATCCTTTTATGGCTCACCTTGGCGAATCCGGCGGCCTTCAGCTCTTCGTCGAGCCCGGCGGCGTCAGGGAAACCCGCGATGCTGGTGCCGAGATATTTATAAGCGCCGAAGTCTCCGGTCAGGAGTCCGGCGAGGATCGGCAGCACGCAGCGCACGTGGATGAAGTGGAACGGGGCGAACCAGGCGCTCGGCTGGGAGAATTCGAGGATCAGCAGCGTGCCGTCGGCGCGCAGGATGCGGCGCAGCTCGCCGAGGCCTTTCGCGCGGTCTTCGAAATTACGCACGCCGTAGGCGATCGTGACCACGTCCTGCGAGGCGTCGGCGATCGGCAGCTTCATGCAGTCGCCGGTCTTGAACTCCAGTGTCACGCCTTCCTGCTTCGCACGGACGCGGCCGATCTCGAGCATCGGCTCGCAGAAGTCATAGCCGACGACGGCGCAGTCGGCAGGAAGGTCGCGGCGCAGGGCGAAGGCGACGTCACCGCTGCCGGTGGCGAGGTCTGCCACCGTCTTGGGCTGGGCGGACTTGGCGGCGGCGACGAGCTGTTCGCGCCAGCCGACGCACAGGCCGAGGCTCAGCACGCGGTTCGCGAAGTCGTAACGGGAGGCGATCCCGGAGAACATGCGTTGGACGGCGGAGCCTTCGGGCATGGGCTTACCCTCCGCACATTGCGGAGAAGGTCAAGTGAGGGACTGACTAGGGGGCACGTTGACACGTGGGCACGTGGGCAAGGGGCAAAAACTCGCTCAGATAGCCAAAGGGTCATGGGTGCTCCGTTGCCATCTCCCCTTGTCAACGTGCCAGCGTGCCCACGTGTCCCCTCGACTAGACAAAAACACCCCCGCCCATGAGGACGCGGTCGTGGTAGACGGCGAGGACCTGGCCAGGGGCGAGGCCGCGCTGGGTCTCGGCGAAGCAGATCCTGACCGTGCCGTCGGTCTGAGGAATGAAGCGGGCGGGCGTGGCTTTATCCCGGTAACGCACGCGGGCCAGGATATCCTGTTCGCCGCCGACGGGCTGGTTGATCCACGTGAAGTCGCGCGCGACGGCCTCACTGGTGTAGAGCCACGGGGCGTCGGGCTTGTCGAAGGCCACGTGCAGGGTGTTGGTCGCGAAATCCTTCTTCACGACGACGAAGTATTCGTGGTCGGTGTTCGAGGGCAGGCCGATGCCCTTGCGCTGGCCGATGGTATAGCGGTGGAGGCCGCGATGCTGGCCGATGGCCTTGCCGGCAGCGTTCACGATCGAACCGGGGGAATCCGGGATATGGCGCTCGAGGAAATCCTGCACGGGTACCTGACCAAGGAAGCAGATGCCTTGGCTGTCCTTGCGTTCGGCGTTCGGTAGCTGTGCGTCGGCGGCGAGCTTGCGCACCTCGGATTTGAGCAGTTCGCCTACGGGGAAGATCGCCTTCGCCAGCTGTTCCTGACGGAGCAGCGCGAGGAAGTAGGACTGGTCTTTGTTCGGATCGAGGCCTTCGAGGAGATCGAAGGTCCCGTCGGCGTTCTCACGACGGCGCGCGTAGTGGCCGGTCGCGATGACGTCGTAGCCCTCCTGGAGCGCCTTGCGCAGGAAGACGCCGAACTTCATCTCGCGGTTGCAGATGATGTCCGGGTTCGGGGTCAGGCCGCGGCGGTAGCCGTCGACGAGGTATTGGACGACCGTGTCTCGGTAGTCCTGAACGAGGTCGATGATGCGGAAGGGTAGGCCGAGGTGTTCGGCGACCGCTTGGGCGTTGCGGACGTCGTCCTCCCAAGGGCATTCGCCGGGGAAGGGGAGGCCTTCCTCGTTCATCCAGGTCCGGAAGTAGGCCGCATGCACTTCATGCCCTTGCTGCTTGAGCAGAAGGGCCGCCACGGCGCTATCTACGCCGCCGGAGAGGGCTACCAAGACCTTGGACATCGGCGGCCAAAGTAGGGCGGGGAAGGCCGGGGATACAGATTAATTCCAAGGGGTTGGGGCAGGGGTGGGGGTAGGGGTAGAAAACACAGGCGACCAAGGGCTTCAGTAGGTTTGTCCTAACTACCCCTACCCCGACCCCTGCCCCTATCCCTCTGTGCTCTCATATCGCTTTGCTCTCCCTCCTTGGGCATGTTTTCCTGTGCTCATGCGTCTCGGCATCTTTTTCCTCCTCTTCGGGCTTCTTCCTCTTTCGGCGCAGAACGCCCAACTCGCGGGCATGCAGCAGGATCTCGCCGATCTGCGCACCGAGGTCGAGAAGCTGAAACTCGAGAACGCCGACCTGCGCGCCGCGCTTGCCCGTCAGAAGGCCGGCCAAGGTCAGTCGGCCTCGACGAATGAAGCCGTCGCCAAGGCTCGCGCCGAGATCCTGAACGAAGTCGACCGTCGCTTGAAGCAGCAGACCGACGACGTGAATGCCGCGCTCGCGGAACTGACGCGTCAGGTCAACGCCGCCCTCGGCAAGTCCGCCCCCGCGACGAAGTCTGCCAAGCCGGCCGCCCAGTCCGCGGAGCCCGCTGAAGGCGCCCCGTCCGATCAACCGCTCACGGGGTCCAAATATCGCGTCAAATCAGGCGATACCGTCACCAAGATCGCCCTCCGCCACGGTTCGAAGGTCGAATGGATTCTGAAAGCGAATAACCTTTCCTCGCCTGCCGCCCTGAAAGCGGATGTCGATATCTTCGTCCCGCAGCCAGAAAACACCGGTCGCTGAACCCCTCTCAAGCAAAGTCCACATGGCCACCCCTCCTAAGAAATCCCTCGGTCGCGGTCTCGGTTCCCTCATCGGCGGTGGCGTCAAGCCCGCGCAGCCGGCTGCGGCGCCCGTCGCGGCGCCTGCCGCTGCGCCGGCCGCGGCTCCGGTCGCTCCGGGCCTCTTGCTGCAGGAACTGCCGCTGACCTCGATCGTCCCGAATCCCCGTCAGCCGCGCCGCGATTTCGATGACGCCCAGGTCAAGGAACTCGCCGACTCGATTCGCTCCGAAGGCCTCATGCAGCCGATCGTCGTCCGCAAGGTGAAGGATGGCTACGAGCTCATCGCCGGCGAGCGTCGCTTCCGCGCGTTCAAGCTCATCGGCCAGAAGACCATCACCGCCCGCATCATCGACGCCAGCGACGCTTCCAGCGCCGTGCTCGCGCTCATCGAGAACCTCCAGCGCGCGGACCTCAATCCGATCGACGAAGCCCTCGGCTTCGCCTCGCTCATGCGCGACTTCAACCTCACGCAGGACGCCGTCGCCGAGCGCCTCGGCAAGCCGCGCGCGACCATCGCGAACAGCGTCCGCCTCCTCGCCCTCGACAATGACCTCCAGGGCTTCCTGCGTAAGGGCCAGCTTTCCGCCGGTCACGCCAAGGCTCTGCTCGGCATCGAGAACGCCGCGCACCGTATGCTCGTCGCCCGTCTCGTCATCGAGAAGGGACTGTCCGTCCGCGCCACCGAAGCCGAGGTCAAGAAACTCGCCGCGACCAAGAAGGGCGAGCGTAAGCAGGCCGTCCAGACCGTCGTGGCCGACGTCCAGAAGCGCCTCGCCTCCCACTTCGCCACGCCGGTCTCGGTCGTCCGCAAGGGCACCAAGGGCAGCATCTCGATCCCCTTCGGCAGCGACGACGAGCTCGCGCGCCTGCTGGAGAAGATCGGGATCAAACTCTGATAAGAGTAAGGTGAGAGCGGTTGGCGGTTTGCGGTTGGCGGTTGGGTAAATGCCAAGAAGCAGAGAGCGGTAGGCGGTTAGGTAAATGCAAAGAAACAAAGAGGCCCGGGGTCAGGTGACTCCGGGCTTTGTTTTGGGTGTGCGTTGGTTTTCCCAACCGCTAACCGCCAACCGCTACCACCCCGGCGGCCTGCGGCCGCTCAGTGCTTAAAGTGCCGCATGCCGGTGAAGACCATCGCCATGCCGCGCGCGTCGGCGGCGGCGATGACATCGGCATCCTTCACGGAGCCTCCCGGCTGGATGGCGCAGGTCGCGCCGGCGTCGGCCGCGGCGAGCAGGCCGTCCGGGAAGGGGAAGAAGGCGTCGGACGCGATGGCCGAACCCTGCAGCGAGAGCTTGGCTTCACCGGCCTTCCAGACCGCGATGCGGGAGGAGTCGATGCGGGACATCTGGCCGGCGCCGACGCTGAGCGTGCGTTCCTTGCCGGCGTAGACGATCGCGTTGGACTTCACGTGGCGGACGACGCGCCAGCCGAAGAGCAGGGCGGTCATCTCGTCGGCGGTGGGCTGGCGCTTGGTGACGACCTTGAAGTCGCGCGGGTTGGCAGGCTTCTGGTCGCGATCCTGGACGAGTACGCCGCCGATGACGGCGCGGACTTCGCGGAGGGTGTCGGCGCGGAGGCCGACCTTGGCGCGCATGAGGCGGAGGTTCTTCTTCTTGCCGAAGATCGCCATGGCGTCGGCGTCGAACTCCGGCGCGATGATGACTTCGGAGAAGATCTCGGCGATGGCCTCGGCGAGGCCCTTGTCGATGGTGCGGTTGGCGACGATGATGCCGCCGAACGGGGCCTGTTTGTCGGTCTCGAAGGCCTTGTGCCAGGCTTCGAGGAGGGTGTCGGCCGAAGCCACGCCGCAGGGATTGGTGTGCTTCAGGATGCAGATCGTCGGGCGCTCGAACTCGCCGATGAGGTAGGTCGCGGCGGTGATATCGAGGATGTTATTATAGCTGAGTTCCTTACCCTGCAGCTGGTCGAAGGCCTCGTGGAAGGAGCCGTAGAGCGCGGCCTGCTGGTGCGGGTTCTCGCCGTAGCGGAGGCGCTGGGCGATGGGCAGGGTGGAGGTGAAGCGGGAGGGCAGGCCGAGGACGTTGCCGAGGCCGGGCTGGGCCTGGGATTCGAGGTAGTTGGCGATCGCGGCGTCGTAGGCCGAGGTGCGCTGGAAGACCTTGAGGGCGAGTTCGCGACGGAGTTCGCCGAGCGTCTCGGGGGCCTTCATCGCGGCGAGCACGCGCTCGTAGTCGGCCGGGTCGGTGACGACGGAGACGGAGGCGTGGTTCTTGGCCGCGCTGCGGAGCATCGACGGGCCGCCGATGTCGATGTTCTCGATGGCGTCCTCGAAGGAACAGTTCGGCTTCGCGACGGTGGCTTCGAACGGGTAGAGGTTCACGACGACGAGGTCGATGAGCTCGATGCCGTGCTTCTTGGCTTCGTCGAGGTGCTCGTGCGAATCGCGGCGGCAGAGGAGGCCGCCGTGCACCTTCGGGTGCAGGGTCTTCACGCGGCCTTCCATGATCTCGGGGAAGCCCGTGTGCTCGCTGACGTCGGTCACCGGCAGGCCGGCGTCGCGCAGCATCTTCGAGGTGCCGCCGGTCGAGAGGAGCTTGTAACCGTGTTCCTTGACGAGGGCCTGAGCGAAGGGCAGGAGGCCGGTCTTGTCGCTGACGGAGAGGAGGGCGATAGGCATGGTGAAAGAAAGGGAAGGGGTAGGGGGCGGGGGTGGGGTGGTCAAGGAAGCAGGAGGTGTTGATGGCGGTTAGCGGTTAGCGGTTGGCGGTTAGGGTGGGGTACGGGGGAGTGCGGTCTGAGCCCTGGTTTCTCTGGTTCTTCTGCTTTTTGCGTTTTCCAACCGCTAACCGCTAACCGCCAACCGCTTGGGCGTCCCGCCTCTCCATCATTGACGCTCCCGCCCTTTTTCCCTCCCTCCTTCCAATGTCCACTGCTCTCCTGTTCTCCGGTCAAGGCGCCCAAGTCGTCGGCATGGGTAAGTCCCTGTACGAAGCTTCGGCCTCCGCCAAGGACCTCTACGACCGCGCCGCCAAGGTGCTGCCGTTCGACCTCCGTCAGGCCTGCTTCGAAGGCCCGGCCGAGCTCCTGACCGAGACCCGCGTCTGCCAGCCCGCCCTCTACGTCCAGGGTTACGCCATCGCCCAGATCCTCAAGGAGCGCGGCAAGCTCAATGACCTCAAGGCCTGCCTCGGTCTTTCTCTCGGTGAACTGACCGCTTACGCCGTTGCCGGCGTCTGGGATTTCGAGACCGGCCTCAAGGTCGTCGCCGAGCGCGGTCGCCTGATGCAGCTCGCCTGTGATCAGACCAAGGGCGGCATGGCCGCGGTCATCGGCGGCACCCGCGAGGATATCTTCAAGCTCTGCGCCGCGTTCGACATCGACGCCGCGAACTTCAACTGCCCCGGCCAGGTCGTGATCTCCGGCGACGCCGACAAGGTCGCCCAGGCCGTCGCCCGCGCCAAGGAGTTCGGTGCCTTCAAGCTCGTGAAGCCCCTGGTCGTCGCCGGCGCCTACCACAGCCGCCTGATGGAGCCCGCCCGCCAGGCCTTCGAGGCCTTCCTGCAGGGCGTCGAATTCAAGCGCCCCCAGGTCACCGTCTACTCCAACACCACCGGCGGCACGCTCGCCGAGCCGGCCGATCTCCGCGCCGCGCTGGTCAAGCAGGTGGTCTCCTCGGTCCTCTGGGAAGACGATTGCAAGGCCGCGGCCGATACTGGCATCGCCCAGTTCTACGAATGCGGCCCCGGCGGCGTCTTGGCCGGTATGATGAAGCGTTCCGCACCCGCGGCCTCCGTGGCTTCGCTGCACGAGTTCGCCGATATTCCCGCCTAAAACCCCTTCCGGCGGGGGCTAACGCTGGACAAGCGCCCCGTCCGCAGTCCTATTAAGCCCTTTCCCTCTTTACCGTGTCCTTAGACCACATCCGCAACTTCTGCATCATCGCGCACGTCGACCACGGCAAGACGACCCTTTCCGACCGCCTGCTCGAGCACACGAAGACGATCGAGAAGCGCCAGATGAAGGAGCAGCTCCTCGACGCGATGGACCTCGAGCGCGAGAAGGGCATCACGATCAAGTGCCACCCGGTGACGATGAACTTCACCGCGCCGGACGGTAAGCAGTATATCCTCAACCTCATCGACACCCCGGGACACGTCGACTTCGCCTACGAAGTCTCGCGCTCCCTCGCCGCCTGCGAAGGCGCGGTGCTCCTGATCGACGCCTCCCAGGGCGTGGAAGCCCAGACCGTCGCCAACGCCACCCTCGCGATGAACCAGGGCCTCGAGATCGTCCCGGTCATCAACAAGGTCGACCTCCCGAGCGCCCGCCCGGAAGAAGCCCGCCGCCAGGTCGAGGACATCCTCACCATCCCCGCGCAGGACGCCGTCCTCGCCTCCGGCAAGTCCGGCATCGGCATCGACGAGATCTTCGCCGCGATCATCAAGCGCGTCCCGCCGCCCCGCTGGTCCGATTACCCGCAGCACCGCGCGCTGGTCTTCGATTCCCTCTTCGACTCCTACAAGGGCGTCATCAGTTACGTCCGCGTCTTCTCGGGCACCTTCAAGGCCGGCCAGACGATCGAGCTGATGTTCAACGGCGTCCGCTCCGTCATCAAGGAAGTCGGCGTGTTCTCGCCCAAGATGAAGCCGCAGGACGAACTCGGCCCCGGCTCCGTGGGATATATCGTCATCAACATCCGCGAAGTCGCGGACGTGAAGGTCGGCGACACGATCACCCTGGCCAGCGACCCCGCCAAGGAACCCGTCCCGGGCTTCAAGGAAGTCAGCCCGATGGTGTTCAGCGGCATCTACCCGCTCGACACGGCCGACTACGAGAAGCTCAAGACCTCGCTCGCCAAGCTCGCGATCAACGATTCTTCGCTGACCTACACCGCCGAGAGCTCGACCGCGCTGGGCTTCGGCTTCCGCTGCGGCTTCCTCGGCCTGCTCCACATGGAGATCGTCCAGGAACGCCTCCGCCGCGAATACGACCTCGACATCCTTTCGACCTACCCGTCCGTCGTCTACAAGGTCTACACCACCGACGGCGTGGAGCACATCCTCGACAACCCGGTGTCGATGCCCGACCCGTCCGCCATCGAGCACATCGAAGAGCCGACCATCCGCGCGAACATCCACATCCCCGGCACCTCGATCGGCGACATGCTGACGCTCGTCCAGGAGAAGCGCGGCATCTGCGAGCGCACCGAGACCATCGACGGCGACCGCGTCGTCCTCGTCTGCCTCCTGCCGCTCAACGAGATCCTCGTCGACTTCAACGACCGCATGAAGTCCATCACCCGCGGTTACGGTTCGATGGACTACGAGCTCGGCGAATACGTCACCTCGGACCTCGTGAAGATGGACATCCGCGTGAACGAGGAGCCGGTCGATGCTTTCTCCTCGATCGTGCACGCCTCCAAGGCCGAAGGCCGCGGTCGTAACCTTTGCGAGCGGCTCAAGGAGCTCCTCCCGCGCCAGCTCTTCAAGATCGCCATCCAGGCGGCCGTCGGCTCCAAGGTCATCGCCCGCGAGACCATCGGCTCGGTCGGCAAGGACGTGACCGCGAAGTGCTACGGCGGCGACATCTCCCGTAAGCGCAAGCTCCTCGACAAGCAGAAGGAGGGCAAGAAGCGCATGAAGCAGATCGGCAAGGTCGACATCCCGCAGGAAGCCTTCATCAAGATCCTTAAGAACGAGGGCTAAGAGCCCAGTTCGGGCTTTCCCTCCGGTCGGCGCCCGCTAGTTTGGGGGCGTCCCCCATGTCTTTCTACTACCGTCGCAAGCTCCGTAAGATCGGCAAGGCCTTGCTCGAAGGTTCGGAGAAGGTCCACCTCTACCGCGGCGACGTCCTGGCGCGCGAGGCCCTTAATGAGCAGCTCGAGCTGGCCGATAAGGTCCGTGCGGCGGTCAAGGACCGCACCCGCGAGATCACCGAGGTCGAGAGCTTGCTCAATCGCCTGCACGAGGTGCTCGTCCGCAACGGCGGCAAGATCTACCCGCTGACCTCCGGTACGGACTATACCGAGATGGTCGTGATGGCCGCGATCGTGGCCGGAGCCATCCGCAGCTTTTTCCTCCAGCCGTTCAAGATCCCGACGAATTCGATGTGGCCCACGTATAACGGCATGACCGCCGAAGTGCGCGCGCCTTCGGATCCGGTGCCGAGCCTCGCCCAGCAGGCCCTCGACAAGGTGCAATGGACCTGGACGCACGTCATTCCCGCCGAGGCGACGGGCGAGGTCGCCATTCCCATCGTGATGCAGCGCACGGGTGACAACCAGGTCGAATACGGCCTGCGTTCCCGTACGCGGACCATCGACGACGGCATCTTCGGTACGGGCATCTGGAAGGGCCCCGCCGATAAGCATGACATCCTGGTCGGCAATACGCGCCAAGAGGTGCTTGTGCCGGCGGATTTCGGCTTCGAGACCGTCATCCTGCGCACCTATTTCCCGGAGGAGGCGAAGCTAAAGCTGCCTCGTCAGGACCAGGATCGCTGGCGCGTGGTCTTCGCCAAGGCGGCCCGCGAGGGCCGCATCCGCAACGGAGCTTTCGGCCCGGTGCTGCTGACCGGCAAGAAGGTCGAAGCGGGCAAGCCGCTCTTCAATTTCGACATCCTCACGGGCGACATGCTCTTCGTGGACCGCATGTCCTATCACTTCGTCGAGCCGTCCCGTGGCGACACGTTCGTCTTCCGGACGAACAACATCCCGGGACTGACCGACCAATACGGCCAGCCTTCCCAGAATTACTACGTGAAGCGTCTCGCCGGCACGCCCGGCCAGAAGCTGCGCGTGAGCCCCCAGGGCGAACTCCTCGTCGACGGCCATGTCGTCACCTCGCCCGAGCCGATGGTGCTCAACAGCCGCCGTGCGATGGACCTGGGTTATTACGGTTATCTGCCGGACGCCGGTGGCGACCGCTATGCCATCCCGCTGGACCAGGAACACACCGTCTCGGCGAAACATTACTTCGCGCTCGGAGATAACTCCGCCAACAGCTTTGACTCGCGCGGTTGGGGCGAAGTGCCCGCCGACGCCGTCGTCGGCAAGCCGCTCTTCATCCTGCATCCCTTCACGTCCCATTGGGGGCCGGCTAAATAGGAGAGGGGTAGGGCAGGGGTAGGAGATAGAGTATTGAGTATGGAGTATCGAGTATCGGGGTAGTGATGCCTTGAGGTAGGGACAGCACCACGTGCTGTCCTTGGTCTTAGGTAGGGCTGACCGACCTCGGTCAGCCGTGGGGGTGTG
>Ga0214163_1001373_pt1 | contig 10556 bp, 5 predicted proteins | sample LakMenepilimnion_2_FD_153001 | JGI IMG/M metagenome (GOLD analysis project Ga0214163, IMG submission 153001) | Freshwater microbial communities from Lake Mendota, WI - Practice 15JUN2010 epilimnion v4 | ecosystem: Environmental > Aquatic > Freshwater > Lake > Epilimnion/Euphotic zone | place... | reverse complement strand
GGTGAAATTGGAAACCAAGACCAAAACAATGACTGAGGAAATCAAGACGGCAGAGACTCAGCTAAACGAGCTCAAAGCAAAGCAAAAAGAGTTGCTTGCAGAGTTGCTTGAACTGCAGAAGCTCAAGAAAGAAGCCGAAGGATCCGGCGACAAGTCTGGCGGATCTGGAGATAAGTGAGAGCACTATGACTGATATGCTTCTACCGTTTCTTGGTGGGCTGATTGTTACAGCAATAGTTCTTTTCGTATCCTCATTTACCTACTATCAGAGCAAGCGTGGAGAGATTCGTTACAAAAAAGAACTTGAGATTATCGAAAATGAACGCCAGCGATACCCTGACGCAGTTCGACTGACAAATCTAGTCGAACTCCGAAAAAATGCAGAGGAAGAATACGATTCAATTCAGGAGAAGTTAGCGAACGCAAAAGTCGTGATTGCCGAAAGAGACGCGGCGCAAATTTGGTTGTCGGCAAACCAAGACAAGCTCTTGCAGATGAAAGCCGATCGAGAAGAACAGGAGTCGATGAGAAAGCAACTCGAAGCATTATCCGAAAAAATTCGAGATCAGCACTCTATCATCAATACCAATCAATCATCTATTGCGACCGTCCGAGCTGAACTAAGTTATTATGAGAAGCTCAAGGAACAGAAAGAGGCCGAAATCCAAGCTATCGAGAACGCGAAGAGCACCGTGGATGAGCAGCGGATTTTGCTTGAGCAACAGCTAGAGCCGATGCGAATCAAATTGTCTGGGATTGAATCCGAAATCACGTCGTTGAGTGATCGCCGGTCGAGCTTACAGAAAGAACTGGAGCAGATCACTGAGCAGATAAAACAAGGCTCAGAGAAACTTGATTTGATCCGAGAGAAGCAAAACGAAGCAAATTCGATTCTTTCTGAGAGGCAGGGAAAGATTGGCATCGCAAAACTTGACCTGGACTCACTTGAAATCAAGAAAACAAAGGTATCCGATGCAATAAATCGCTTGGAAGAGCAAATCTCGGGACTCGAGAAATCCAAGCTTAAGATGCAGTCAGACCTGCAACCTTTAGAGGTACAGCTTTCCGGCATTCAGACAAGGATTGCCAATGCACAAGAGGAATTGACTGTGGTTAAAGAGAACATGGAAAAGAGGATTCAACAGTACGAATCAGAAATTGCTGAATGCAAAGAACGGTTTGATCTGACCGAGCAGAAGCTCTCGGATTTGGGGATTCAGTTGAACGACGCAACCAATGCCCTTCACGCTGCTCGCGACGAGCGTTCTCGATTGTCTGCAGATGTTCAAGCTCTTCAGCGAGAGAAGTTAGCACTCGAAGACCTGATTAAAAACCTACGTGCGGATTGGAACACGGTGCTTCAGCTTTCCGGACGGGATGAAGGTGCCGAAGAGCGACGCACGCAGGAGCTCTGGCAACCCTACATCAAGCAGAAAGCTTCGGAGTTCTCGAGGCGGAAAGGGAAATCGGAGCTCGATTTCATCGATGATTCGGAGAACTACTTGCGCAGCAAAAAGCTCTATTTTCCCAAACGCGTTTTACGTGCTTTCCATACCTCGCTCAAAGTCACCGATATCTCCCCACTCGTGGTGTTAGCTGGGATCAGCGGTACTGGCAAAAGCGAATTGCCTCGAAGGTACGCCGAAGCCATGGGGATGCACTTCCTCAATGTCGCTGTTCAACCCCGCTGGGATAGCCCCCAGGATATGTTTGGGTTTTTCAATTACTTGGAGAACCGATACCGCGCAACCGAACTCGGTAGAGCCCTGGTCCAAATGGACCCTTTCTACAAAGAGCCAAATCGAGGATGGTCCCCACCAGAAAATTGGGACCATTCCCTCTCCTCCCAAATGCTCCTGGTCCTGCTCGATGAGATGAATCTGGCAAGAGTTGAGTATTACTTTAGCGAGTTCCTTAGCCGACTCGAAACGCGACGCGGAATCAATCGGAATGACTCAGAAAGTCGTCGGAAAGCTGAAATCGGTCTTGAGGTTGGCTCAGGCAAAAACAAGTCACCGATCATGCAACTCTTTGTCGATCGGAATGTTTTGTTCGTCGGAACGATGAATGAAGATGAAACGACACAGGCTTTATCCGATAAGGTGATCGACCGTGCCAACGTGCTTCGATTTGGCCGACCAGGTCGAATCGAAGACGTTGGAGGAGAGAAATCGATCTCTCAGCTTGATAGCAAGCTCGATTTCTCTGTTTGGAACTCTTGGTGTAAGTCAGAGGGTGATCTCCCAGCATCCGAACGGGACCGAGTATTGGAATCGATCGACAAGTTGGACAAGGCGATGGCTGATATTAAGCGACCGTTTGGTTTCCGGACTCGCAACAGCATTCTAAGTTATGTTTCTAATTATCCATCGCAGGACAGCGATGCGATCAGCGAGGCGTTGGCAGACCAAATCGAACAGAAGATTTTGCCTAAGTTCCGAGGTTTGGATAGCAGAGATTCCGCCGTGAAAGGGTCACTGAGCAGGATCAAATCTATTCTGAGTGATCTGAAAGACAATCTACTAATCAGCGCCATTGAACAGTCATCGCGCGACGGTCAATTCGTTTGGTTAGGAGTGAATCGATTCGAAGAGGAATACAGCGAGGCACGTTGATAGGAAAAGGATCGCTTTCGATGCCACGCCAAACCGTCTTATTCACCGTAGGTGCTTATCCTTGGGTCGAGGCTACAGACACCTTTGTAAAGCCTTCCGTGCTGTATCGTAGCTATCTCGTCCTTCCCTTTGAATTGACGTCGGAGGTGATCTGTGCGGAGACTAAAGATCCATTACCCTTCGTCAATCAATGGATCGACTCCCAGGGAAGTCGATGGAGCAAATACGAACTACCCCGTGGAGAGACGCCGGAATCCCGAAGTTCAGTTCGGTTCGGAAATGAAGACGGTGACCAAAAACCCATTTCTGTATCATTAGGAGCAGGGATCGCGAGAAGCACACTGGATGAGGCATTGGATGACGAGGACAGCCCCACAGGCACACTTTTGTTCTACGCCGGATTGAGAAGCTTCATTGATCAACACATCCAATTCATGAACGACCTCAACGATTTTCAGAGACCGAATCGGTTGTATTGGGAAGGCAATTGCGGAGGCTTGCAAATTCGATCCGTCCATCGAGCAGTGCTGCGTTGGTCGAAATCGGAAAGCAAAGACAATGCCAAACTCGCACTGATTGTGAAATTGGCTCGCGAAATTGCAAAGCCATTAGGGCAGATTTGTGAGTCACCTCGCGTCGTTCTGCGGCGTACTCGTGAACTGCAGAATATCGGTAGGATTCAGGAGATAGATGCCGCCTGCTTGCGTTGGATTGCGAGACAACCTGGAAGGGACATCTACGAGCGAGCAGGAACCCGACAGGAACTTCTCGGAGTGGTCCGCAAAGAGGATTCCGATACGCTCGAAAACCGCGTTGTGAGGGACTTGATGCACCGAGCTCGAGTCGAATGTTCCAACTATACATCGATGTACCGTGCATATTCAGATTACGAACGAGTTCGGATCGTGGCGAGCTTTCGGCGCAGGATAATCGATTGGGAAAAACATAGCGAAATCCGCAATGCGAAAAGCCTCATAGGGCAGGTTCAGCCAAACTACGTTTTGCTACACGAGCCAAAATATCGGAAGCTTTGGGATGCCTATCAAGCATTGTTATCTCAACAGAAGCAAAAAGATGATATTTGGAAGTGGCGAGATCGAACGTTTGCCGAGAGCTGTCAGTGCATGATGATGTCGCTAATGCATGGTCTTGCACATCGCAGCATGCTGCACAAATCAGACTTGCTGTTGAAGCACGAAGCGATTACGGGAAGGTTTATTTTCAAAGACACGGAGTATGGACCGCTTATCTATCAAGGAACACGCAAGCAGCGGATGCTGTTGCTATGTGCTGGGCCGTCCGCTAACAATCGCACTTTTATCCCACGAGGGTTTTTACCTTTAGGAACCGACTTTTTTATCGTTGCTCCCGAACGAAATGTTCCTACCACAGTTCTTCCGTTCTGGTGTTTCTCGGAGATCGATGACGAGACCTTCGAACCCGGACTGACGTTGCTCGAAAAAAAACTAGACTCACTCCCAAAGTCCGAGCATGTTTATCCGACGATTTTTGTGTTCCAGCGGTCGGATCTGGAAAAACAATTCTTTCACGGACGCGGACGGATCGTTAGCGTGGTAACGCCTGTTCAAACGACGCTCGACAGATTTCGAGATCACTTTCTCAGTCTTCTCCAGGGCATTTGAAAGCCGCACTTATGTTCCCTCAAACTATTGGTGTATCGGTCGATGATCTTTGGATTCGATATGCCTACAACGTAGAAGAATCAACTCAAACCAACAGAGTAGAAATTGGACAGTTCGGGAATCATGGCTCGTTTCCAAACGCAATCCTCTTGCCCCGAATCGATGGAGAACCCTTTAGGTTCGACGTCGGGGATGTTCCACACGCGAGGGGGAGTGGGCTGACTTGGCCTAGTGAAGCTATCGTAGATACCGACCATGGTTCGGGCAGACTTCCTATTGGGCAACTTTTGCGCCGTATTGAAGCCAGCAATACAGTTGTTTGGGCTATTGAGGAAAAGAGAAGCTTTTCTTGTTCTGATGCACTTGCAGGAGCGATTGCTCAGGCTTTTCCTAACTACCAAGGTGAAATCGTCTTTGTTGTTCCAAACCACTGGAACGTAGAGTTACAGCAAACGATTCTAGATTCGTTTCAAAAGGAGAATCTTCGGTGCAAGCTGCTGTGGCGACCGATTGCAGCAGCGTTGGAGTGGACGGAATTTTATGCCGAACAACTCAAATCTCTGTTATGTGATACGCAAGTCAATAGCGAGATGCTCTTATCGGTTTTCTTAGGTTACGGAGAGATTGAAATCACCGAGTTGAATCTTGTCGATTGGAACGCCAACAACAAGCCGAGATGTATAGTGCCAGGACGTCGGCGACCTTCGCCCAAAGAAAGGTTTCCTAGCTTTGGCTTTCGACAGGTGCTACATGAGCTTTCAAAAAACCAAGCGAGTGAAAGCAACCCTTTACTCGATCAAGAAGACTTGATGAGCAATGCCTGGAATCAGTTATGGTGTCGACCAAACCTTGGGGCATTTCTTTCCGGATTCCAGTTTCGTGTTAATGGTTTTGGCAGACTTCCCGATGACGTCGAGCAGTCGGTTTTCGGTTGCAAGCAGTTGGATTTCAGTGAGTTGCGCGTCGGATTGTCTGCTAGCCGAGCCAAACTAGCGCGAAAATATGCAGGAATTGTTTTTTCTGGACCACTCGCTGCGGCAAAGCTCAACGACCAGCGGCAAGTCCACGAGATCGTTCTGGAGAGCCTGGACACTCAAAGCGATTGCGTCCTTATCGAAGACTACAAAGTTGGTAGAGGGCTACTTGCGAGAGGGGCTAATCGATTCGCTGCCCGTCTTGCAAGCGATCTTCCGACGTTTCTTGACACATTGCCGAGACTTGAGATGGTTATTCTCGAGAAAGGGGAGCCTACATGGATCGATTTGCTAGAGCCTGATCAGAAATGGGTGGAGGGAGGCAAAGAATGGCAACGTCCGGAGAGGGTGCAGGGTTTAAGACTATCCCCTAAGAGCGTCGATCTGAAGGTTGCAATCGCACATGAGGATTTCGAACATGTGCGAGAAGTGGTTACCAGTATTCCGCCTACGTCCGATCAAACGGAACGTGTAAGTCTTTCGGTGAAAATGACCCCAGCTCAAGGGAACGCTCGAATCGAGGTTCATCCGGAGAACGAGACTCTTTTCAAGAACAAACGGGTTTTTATCGATTGGAAGCACATGCGAGAATTCCAGGATGATCATGGGAACTCCAAAGATAAAGAAGGATATCTCAACTCGCTTCCGAGAATCTTCCCTGAGTTGCTGCCTAGATTGAGCAGTGGCTCCAAGATGCGCGTTGCCAGAATTTCTATAGATCAACTCAAGCAAATGTTCATCGATCGGAATCGCAAAGAGTCCATCGAAATCCAGTTGCGACAGGTACGCCAGCATTTACAGGCAAAAGATCCGAGGATGTATCCGAGAGATGCTACCGCATTTGATAGCGAAGGAAACTGTGTGGGAAACATCTATGACCTGAAATCATTCATGGATTCAGCCTGGCCATATTTTCAGAAGGAAGCTCCCCAGGGCTTTATACGCGCAATCGCGTACACCCACGTTGATTACCCGCTCCTTGAGCAGTTCATACTTCAGGGGCTTACCAATGAATATTCGTTGGATGAAATCGTTTTAGCTGCGGGGAAGTGCTTACGGAAACCTGAGCACATAGCAGAATTTGTAAAATCGTTTCTTCGACAATTTGGCCGAAGAGGAAGTAGTCAAACTTGGTGGAGAGCCTTATCTGAAATTCTACGATTTCGAGGAAATGCATTACAATATGTCAGCTCAGAGGATTGTGCTATGTTACTTAATCGGGCAGGCAAAGTCTTTGCGTATCAAAGAGCGAGAGGCGAGGGTGGTGAAACATTCAGGCTTGCGTGCCTTGTAGTCGTTTACACACTGCGAAGACGCGCTTTTGATGACTCATTTTTGGAACCGAAGAGCACGTTGGCCGAATCTCTAAAGAGTGAATTCAAGCAAGCAAGAGTCGATGCTAGTGAGGGACGAATTCGATTGATCCAAGGGTCCGTCAATCTGTCAGAACAGCTTCAAATCATCATCGATTACGTCGACAGAAAGGGCAAGGGGCAGTTACTGATTGGCGACTAGAGCTACAGGTGATCAAAACCACTCACCTAGGATCATTTGAGCACTACCAATAAAACGATAATTCGAATCGTTCGTTAAGCGTAGCTAGTTCTCGCTCCGCATCACGGATCCCAGGCCATTTTCTTTCGAACCGGTTGAATACTGGGGTATGGCCACTTTGTAAGAGCAAATGCAAGTATTCGTGCCAGACGAGAAACTCCAGCGTGTTGACGCTGACGTCTGGACTATCGATCAGAGTATTGACTCGAATCACGCCGCTACCTTTGGGTGTACCGGACTCCCAATCCGCTTTCGCATACCAGCCTGCCATCGGACGCCGAGTCCAGTGGATGGATCCATTCCACACGACGCCTGGAAAATCCCGAAACTCTTTCGCTTGATCCAAAACTCGGTTCATGATCATCGGTAGGTCATGATAGGGGCCAGGAGCTAGGAAGTCCGAGCCCCAGGAAGAGAATACTACGGATGCCAGACGAGGTTTACGGCCGAGTTTCTGTGACATTAGTGCTTTGCGTTCATCGAGCACCGTCGATTCAAATTCTTCAAAGCTAGGGAAAATAGCCTTTGCCAGCGGAGATTCGTATCGACGTTCAATCAGCTTGCGTTCTTCACGAGGGCCTAGTTGATCTTCCCAAAGTATCTCAGCAATTTTGGAAGGATCACAAATATCTCGACCATCCAACGGTTGATACTCGGGCCTGCGTTTTTCCGTTATCATGTATGCAATTACGCGATCGATTTCATGATACGCGGGCCTTGGGGAATCGCAGTCGAAGAAGTATTCATCTCGGATAGCTTCGACTTCTCTGGTTACCGGGTCGCTTCCAGATTCTAAATCTGCAAAAAGAGCTTCCCAAGAGCTCCGCTGGTGCTCATACACTGGAACAAGCGTCCGTGTGATGTCCTCATCGTCTTGCTGCTCTACCACATACCAACCCGATGGGATGGCTTCAAAAGCGCTGACCTCGCCAAACTTAGTGATGTTCCTAATTTCGATCGCGGTCTTTCGGATCAATTCCCAAGGGACGACATCCTTCAGCGTGTCTGGGACAGGGATGGTGTCGGTATCTTGCCCTTCATTGATGATCTCTTCGGCAGGGAGGTCGATGATATCGTGGATGAGTTCGAGCGGTCGTTCCCATTCCTCAAATTGCCTCCAGCGATCCTGAAAGCTGACAAGATAGGCTTCCTTGGTCCCGCCTGCAGCTGGACCGCGGAGTGCGCGGCCTACCATTTGACGTAATAATATTTCGCTCTGCACCGGGCGAGTCAGAAAGACCGTCTTGATGTTTGGTATATCCACCCCTTCAGTGAGAATCATCACATTAATCAGGATGTCGAACCCGCTGTGTGGATCGCGGAACTGGCTAATGATATTTCGTTTGTCGTAAGGATCCCCGTTTAGTCTCGCACTAGCCACATAATCCGTATTCACCCCAGCATCTCTAAGATGCTCGCAGAGGAGTTCCGCGTGCGGGATATTGATAGCGAAGACAAGCGTTTTTCCGTACTTCTCACGGTTTTCGAGGTAATGCTTTGTGATCGCCTCATTGCGTTCTGTGATGTTTGCAATTCGGTTCTTCCATTCCTCTGATAGATCTTTGAACGATTGGAGATGCGAGTAGTCATCAGGGGAAAGATCCTTGGTTACATCTGCGTTCGTTTTGACCGTTACGGGAATAGGTCTTGAGAGGAACCCTTTTTCGATCAAATCGCGAGTTTGGACCTCAAAGATTCGCTTGTTTCCAAAAAGCCGGCTTAGAACAGGTTTTTCATGAATGATGGTTCTGGTCGGTGTGGCCGTCAGACCAAGGATTTTGTATTTGTCTTTGGCTCGGAGTTCTTCGATGATATCGCGATACGACTTAGCACTAGCATGATGGGCTTCGTCAACCACCAAAAAGACGCATTCATCGGCTAATAGTTCGGAGACTACACCAGGGTTTCTTGCTAGACTCTGAATCGAAGCGCATACAACTGTATCCGTCGGTCCGATGGCAGCCGACGGGCTGTGCAAACCAGATACAATTCGAATTCGGATCTCGTCGACGTTTTTGGCTAAGCTGGCACATGACGCAAATGCTTGAGCCGCTTGTTCAAGCAATTCGTGGCGATGGGCGATCCACAGAACTCGACCACCATGGTTGATATGATTTTCCATAAGCCAACGAGCCGAGGTGAAGGTCTTACCGGAGCCTGTTGGCATCACCAGAAAGCCTTCGAATCGCCCAGTCGATTCCGCCATCGTCAACTGTAAATTCAACTCGTCCCATGCGCGACGCTGATAATCGTAGGGTGCTCTAATATCGCCGCTTTGTTCTAGCGGTTTAATGATAGACAGTCGCGGGAAGGCTGTTTCCAGTTCGAAGCTCGATTCCGCCGTCCAAGATCCACCACTTCCAAACTTCAGCAATGCTTTCAAGAAATACTGTCGAAAAACATTCCGATTATTGCACTGTGAGATGAATCTGGTTCGTTCCTTATCATCGCGTGGGCGTTCTCTAGGTCCGACACCATTCTTGATCAAAGCATCAACAAGTCCTGCGGCTATGTTATCGTTCCTTCGCAACCAACCGTGTTGAATTTGGGCGAAGGTTTTGGATACGAAATCCGTTGTGGGTTGATGGTATCTAGCTTCCAAGAACCGAGCTCTCGATGCCGGGTCGTTCGGTCCGTCATATCCTAAAACCCGAGAAAACGCTTCGAGCGTTGCGGAATCAAAGTTACTCCATGAGAATTTGGATGAGGCCGACATTCGGGTGGTTTCACGCGAGAATGATTAGAGAAGCGGGTTCGGGCCATATTATTCCACGAACGACCGAAAGTTTCGCCCCTTGAGAATGGAAAGATTGCGAATTGAGATCCTTGTCTAGTGTGCCGCGGTCCATTTATGCGGAATCTACGGGGCTTGATCCAATTAAATCGCGGGATTCGGGAGCGAGTAGCCCGCTCGGATTGGTTTTGATAGGCTAGCCATCTTGCCGTATACTCGCTAGACAAAACTTTTGTCAGGCACAAAAACCGAACTGTGATCGGAAACTTTCAGTGACAACTATGACCAAAATAAACCCGCGGACCTTTTTGGCCCGTGCCGGAGGCGAAGGTGAAGATGAAGCTGAGAGTTACGCCTTGAGTACCCGACAAAGAGAACGAGATCAAGCCAGAGGTCCTTGTTGGCGACACCGAATACGAAGGACCTGATCTAGCATTAGTGCCGATGCGCCACAAACATCCCTACCGAGTGCGGGTAGTTGGGATCGATGCTGAAAACGTGCGGCTTGCTAAAGAGGTTGGCGAGCAGCAGATTGTCCTTGCGGCTGTGCCACGCGCCCCGGATCCAGCCGATGCGGTCCATAAGACCAAGTGCCGATAGTTCCGAGATGATCAAGTACTCGGCCCCGTCGCAATCGAGCTTGATCAAATCGACCTCGTCGATTCCGAAGTCCGTTACTTGCGTCCAAAACGGCTCGACGGCAACGATTCTCTCGCTGGGCAAATAGTGATGGGCCATCACAGTAAAACTACCCACGTGCGAGTCGACTTCGAGGATGGTTCGGACGTCGTGGGATCGCAGGTCGATGTCAATGCGGTTACTTAGTTACGTTACCCCCGACCGCTGCACGAACCCTACGGCACCACGGGATCATCGTTCGTAGGGTTCGTGAAGCGGTCCTGATGCTTATTGCCTGGACCGTCATCGATTATCCATGTCCATCATTTCGCAACCATCGACGGGAAGAGGACCGCGAAACGTACCGGGGAGCGATTGGGGACGCTGACAACGCGAAGGTACGTTCCGCGGTCGGTCT
>Ga0214163_1001372_pt1 | contig 10561 bp, 10 predicted proteins | sample LakMenepilimnion_2_FD_153001 | JGI IMG/M metagenome (GOLD analysis project Ga0214163, IMG submission 153001) | Freshwater microbial communities from Lake Mendota, WI - Practice 15JUN2010 epilimnion v4 | ecosystem: Environmental > Aquatic > Freshwater > Lake > Epilimnion/Euphotic zone | place... | reverse complement strand
CCCCAACATCAAATTTCGGCAAATCTGTGTCGGCTTCCCCAAACCTAGTTGGCTCATCTTTTTCCTTCTTGGGATCCATGAGATTAACCCAACTTTTTGAGTGCTGAAATTTCTTTCTTCAAGCACTCAAAACTTATATAAAGAGGTTCACGAACATCGTATGGGTTCGGTGAATCCGCATCAACAGAGGAACTGTCAACATCCATTATTTTACTAAGAACAAATATTGACTCTTCCAAGAAGATCTTTGCTTTGGACTTCGCTTTTTCGTAGTTGAACTCTCCGATAACCATGAAATTATCCTAGCCCAAATAAGGGTGATATTGGGAAACCCCTTCTGTCGGGTTTAGATTAATTCCCTTATTTTGCTGTGCAACCCAATTAATTTATCGGTGGAATAGAAAGAAGCAAGGGTGTATCTATCCCCGTCTAATACAGGTTTCACTTCATGCCTGAACTCGCATCCGCTAGGGAAAAATACTAATTGGTTTGATTTTGGCTTGATCAATACATCTAATTCTTCAAAATAAAGTTCTCCACCTTCATAATCATCGTTCAAATACAGTATTGATGAATACTCGTTCAAAACTTCAGATACCAGATTGTTTGGGTCGTAGTATCTCAACGGGTCTGCACCGTCCTCGTAGAAACCTTCAGAATCGGCGTGCATTTTGAGGTATGAACCAGCCGGGTATTTTCTCAGATATGGATGATAGAGGAAAGAAAGCCTGCGACCGATTTTCGCGGATACAAAAAAGAGAGCCCTAGAAGATACGGCAATACTTTCCGCGCAGACAGGCACCCCATTATCCCTCGCCCCGTCCACATATTCAACCCAAGTGTTATCCCACTTCTCAAATTTGAGACATTCGTCAAGGATTTTGGTCAACTCGTCTTGAGTTGCAAAACCATCAACAACATGGACATTTGCTCTAAGCAAATCTCGGTGGTCTAGCATTGACATGACTACCGCTCTGGAACTGTAAGTTTCGGTACTCCCGTAAAAGTCGGCCCGATTCTATTCCCGTCAGCATCAAGCCCTGTTTTTATTCCCTTTGTCCAAGTCCAAGGATTCTCTATTTGATTCTTGGACTTCATGTCGCCATACTTTTGGCGCTGTTTCACTAATTCTTCGTCATCCCAAAGACTAGACACCTCAAAGGTTGTTTCTTCCAACACCCTGTTGTCAAAAACTGTAAAAAACATAAACGGCATTCCTGCTGGAAAGACAACAGGGGTATCAATTTTGTTGATCATCCAGTTCATTTGGAACTCATCCGGCCACCACGAACTTGGAATAATCGCTGAAAGCGGTGACGCCCCATCAACCATATAGTTTGGGGAGCCACCTATCCAAATGTCATAATTGGGGTCAGTTCGGAAAACATATTGAGTTGAAAATGAAATCATGCCAATAATGCTTGAGTGGGCAATTACTTTAATAGCCCCATTTTTTTGGTCTATTTTGTCACCCGAGATTATCTTGGGTGGGACGTTGTGCCCGCTCCATTCAACGACAACATCCTGTTCAAGTTGCAACTCCCAACCATAAACATTTGCATAAGTCATTGGGAGACATTGGTAGGCGTGCTTATTGTATGTGTTATCCATCCACTCACGCTTCAACCTAGATTGAGCGATTTGTGGTGGATTGGTTTGGGTTTTGAGTAGATGTACTTTTGACATTAGTAATTTTTCTCTTGGCTATAACTTGCCTGACGGGTCAAGTCATGGTTGTTGTCGTTGTAGTCAAACATGGTTACCGCTGAATACTTTGTGCCTGAAAGCACTGGTTTGGCGGCGTGAGCATAAATGTATGTTGACGGGAACAGAACAATGTCCCCATAATCTGGTTTGAATGTTAAATCAAGATAAGGGAACCATAATTCTCCACCTTCATAGTCATCGTTCAAATACATGCACGATGATGTCGTGCAAGTGTAAGAAAAACCGTGGTCGGTGTGTACTTGGAAGTGCTGATTCGTGCCATAGCGAATGTAGTTAATGGCTTCCATGTAACCAAGGTGAATGTTGTAGCGCTTTTCGTAATCCTCAACGCACTCTTTGAGTGGGGTTTTGGTGTCGTTGTAGATGTTGACAAGTTCAGAAAACTGTGGCGGACAGTTCTTGATGTGCATTTCTCCCATCTTGCAATCAACGCAATCTCTGTATTCAGGCATTTTTTGGTTATACCCAACCAACGCCTCCATCCACATGTACGGTGCAGATTTGCTATCCCCGATTGTTTCTTCCAACCGCTCGGGAAGGCGTAGGGATTTAGGGAGTTCGTTCTTGTATAGAAGAATTCCGAATTTTGGGTCACCTAAAAATAGAGGATTTTTCATGCTTCCGAGTCTAGTTGCCAAAGTTGCTGTCTTGTGTACCGCGCCCCTGATATAACTGGTTTTATTTCATGAATCATGTCTTCGTTATTGATGTCTGTTGTCAGGTAAAGGGAATTCGCTCTAGGTTGCAGTTTTGTACCATAGTACGGGAAAACATTTTCTCCACCAACAAAATCTTCATTTATATAGTATGTACTTGAAAAGTAAGATATATTTTTATAGTCAGTTATTTCGTCCTCTTTAAAAGTGTCAGTATGTAAACGAAGACCGCAACCGTCGGAAAATTTAAGCAGAAAAGGGGCATACACACCTTTGACCGAAAGACCAAATAGTTCCTTAATCGTGTTTTGCACCTGCCTATCAATCTTGTCAATTGCCTGCAAAATTTCAATATCTGAAGGATAATTCCTTAGATATAGCCAACTAGAAGGTTCGGGCAAATAATCCGAATCAGATATGTTCCCATCAACAGCAACATAAGGTCTAAGGTAAACCAATTCAGGTTTTTTTGAATGACTGATCAACTCAAACCGTGTTTCGTAAAAAGAGTCTTTTAATTCAGAAAATTCACGATCATTACTAACATATTCAAGAATGGTTTGATGACTTGCCTCATCAAGGAATTCCTTGAATAATGAGAACGCTGGAAATCTTTTAGGCGTTGTCATCGTTTTTTAATATCCAAAAGTGTTGTCTCACAAATCTTTTTCCCGAAGTAACAGGGAGAACCTCGTGAGCCATATCTTCGTCCCATGGGGTGGAGTTTAGGATTAGCGAATTTGCGCGAGGCTTATATGAAAAACCCAAATAAGGGGTGTAGTTTTCTCCACCAACATAATCATCGTTTATATAGTAAACAGAAGAGAAATGGCAGATTGATTCTTTGTACTTTCTATCTCCATCAAAATCGTAGCCATCGCAATGCAGGCGGATTGATCTCCCCTGATCTATCTTTGTGAACATAGGTGGGAATGTGCACTCTACCCTCTGCCCGTACACATCGTATATTTGTTGTTCAACCGCAATGTCAATTTGTTTTATTATGTCAAGAATCTCCTGATTCTCTGTGGTGTGCAGAACCATGCACCAATCCACTTTATTCTGCAAACCCTCGGGGAACGGTTCATCTACCTCTGAGGCAGTTAACTTTTCAAAATACTCATCGTTCAATATGACGGTTCTCAGGTACTTCAAAGAATCGTCTTTGCTGTGTTTCACTAACTTGTAGCGAACTGGCGAGTTTGTTTTAGGCGAAGGTTCGTCCGATTGACCCCACCAAAATAGCGAGTCGTTGTTGCTGAAATAATCAAGGAGTTTTTTATGATCATCTTCGGGTATAAAATCTTTGTATATCGCAATTACAGGATATTTGTCCCTTGGTGGGGGAATGCCAAAATCATCTGGCTTGATCATGATCAGACAACCGTATAAAACGCTGGTGTGGTGTAACGCTCACCACTCGTAACCGGCTTTACTCCATGCATGTAGTAGAAGTCTCCCGGGTGCAGAACAGCCAAACCGGGTTTGGGTTTGACAATAATGTCATGCTCTGGATAGTAAAGTTCGCCACCCTCAAAGTCATCGTTGTAATAAAAAAGTGAATTAATGTCGTAATCAGGGAAGGGGTTTGGTGATCCATCGTTCAACTGTTTGTCCGCATGCGGTTGTTGTTCTATCCCCCCAAACCATCTGATTATGCATGGTGGGCGAGTACTCACTTCTACACCGAATATGCCTTCAATAGTTTTTCCCATTTTGTCAATGTAGAAATTGATTATGTCAAATATCTGTGGGTTTAATTCTTTGAGAATCGTGCTAGTACATTGACGGTCGTTCCAATACGAGGCATCATATGTGCAGACACCCTCTTCGTTGAATGTGTCTTCTAATTGGTCGTTATGCCAACGCTTAATGTTCCGCGAAAAATCTATGATCTTTGATACGTCGTCAGGATCAATAAAGTTTTCAATTATGTGGATGTTTTCTGAGCCAGTCCCAAACGCACCGGGTTTTATGTTCCACGGACCTTCACCGAATGATTTGTGCGCCAATTCCACACACAGATCCTAGCAGTACTAGAAGGTTCTGTTACTTAAATCGCGGTGGGAAGAACGGAGGGAAAAATGGTGGGAAAAATGGTGGAAAGAATGGTGGAAAGAATGGAGGGAAGAATGGAGGGAAAAACGGCGGGAAGAAAGGTGGGAAAAACGGCGGAAAGTATGGCGGGAAGTATGGCGGGAAATACGGCGGGAAGAAAGGAGGGAAAAATGGAGGGAAGTACGGAGGAAAATATGGTGGGAAATAAGGCGGGAAATAAGGCGGTGTTACCGATGCACTCGCTGCTGAAGCAGGACTAACAGGACCACTACTGCTCGTAGCAGTCACAGTAAACGTATAAGCAGTATTTGATGTCAAACCAGTGACAGTCAAAGGTGAAGATGCACCCGTTGCAACATGACCACCACTTGATCTTACCGTGTAGGAAGAAACAGTACCAGTTTTTCCAAGGTAGGCAGGAGCAGTGAACGGAACAGTAACGGTCTGTGCAGTATTTCCTGCCGTGTCGTTAGCAACATTGTTAACTGTCGGCGTACCGACTGTTGGTGCACTTGGTTGCTTGCCACCAGAATCATTCGCATTGCTGTTCGTTGCCATATTATGCGCTCAAGTCTCCTACGACAACCCAAGAATCTGTTGCTCGTTTGATTAGTGTAACATATGACCACTGTGACCGAACTTTAAGACCCGGTGTTCCGTTTACTGTCACACCTGCGCCAGCGGTGATGGTGCACTGACCCGATCCTGTCTGCAAAACCTGTATTTGGGCTCCGACAGGGAAGGCGACAGATGAGTTTGGTGGCACGGTGACTGTGTTCGCGCTGGCGACATTCATTTCAACAATCTTGTTTTTGTCATCCAAAACGAGTGTGTAGGAGGCTGTTTGACCGTTTGTTGAGATGTCGGCTAGTTTCCCAAGGTCAATCGCTGCTGTTGTTGAGATGTCGCTATTTGTTACAGAAGTTCCAAGGTTGAGTTTGGAGTAAGCAATCGCAGCCGAGGCGCTGATGTCGGCGTTAACGATCGTTCCGTCTGCGATCATGGCGCTGGTAACTGTTCCAGTGTCACCTGTCGTGACAACAGTTCCTGTTACCGCAGGCAAAGTGATCGTGCCAGAAGCAATAGCGGAAGCCTGCAACGTCGTTGTTCCCGATGTTGAACCAGAGTGGTTGATTCCACCAGCAACAGTAGGAGTCGTGATTGAAGCACCCGTAGGGATCGTTACCGTACCTGTGAAGGTTGGTGAAGCGAGTGGTGCTTTTGTTCCAAGTGACGTGGTGATTGTTGTAGCAAAGTTTGGGTCGTTACCAAGAGCGGTAGCGATTTCATTCAATGTGTCAAGCGTTGAGCCAGCGCTAGAAACAAGCGCGGCAACTTCAGCACGAACAAACGCTGTAGTAGCGATCTGTGTCGTATTTGTCGCTGCTTCCGCTGTAGGCGCTGTAGGCGTTCCTGTGAGCGCAGGAGACGCAAGAGGAGCCTTATCGTTCAACTGTGTCTGAATAGCCGAGGTAACACCATCAACATAGTTGAGTTCGGTTGCAGAAACCAATGTTGATGCAAGGATGTTGATCTCTGCGGCAGTTGCAGTCACGCCAGTCAAGTCTGTCGGTGCGATAGAAATGTTCGCTGAGCCGTTAAATGACTGTCCAGCAATATTTCGTGCCGTAGCAAGGGTTGTCGCTGTGCTTGCGTTACCTGTCAGCGACGCAGTGATTGTACCAGCACTGAAGTCTCCGCTTGCGTCACGAGCAACAATTGCTGAAGCCGTGTTTGCATTAGTTGCTGTCGTAGCAGAGTTTGATACTTTTAGCGCAGTTGCGATAGTTGCAAGTTTTGTGTCTGCGATCGCGGCGGATGCATTAATGTCACCATCAACGATTGTGCCGTCAGCAATTTTTGCTGAAGTTACTGCTCCGTCAGCAATTTTTGCCGTAGTAACTGCTGAACCAGCAATTTCGTTTGTGCCAACAGAATCATCAGCCATCATGGACTGCGAAATCGTGTTTGCAGGAAGCGACACGGTTCCAGTGAAAGTTGGTGAAGCAAGCGGAGCGTATGCGTTAAGATCCGATGTTAGTGCAACGGTTCCTGTTGCATCAGGGAAAGTTACAGTGCGGTCAGCCGTTATGTCTGCGGTTGTAACGAACATTTCATACTCATTCGCTGTTGCGCCTTCAAGGGTGATTCCACCAGTGAGATATACGCTTGCAAATGAAACAGCATCTGTTGTTCCTACTGCTTGACCAATTGAAAGAGTGTGAACAGTTCCTTCGCCAGTTGTTGCTGCGGTTGAGGAAACACCTGTTCCGCCAGTAATGGTTGCAACATAATCACCTGTGGTTTGTGTTCCAAGGGCAATGGTTGCTTCAGCCGATGTGGATGCAGTGACACGACCGTAGGCATCTGTTGTTACAGAGGTCATAAATGTGCTTGTTGCAGAACCACTAGAGTTTGTTCGTGCAACTTCTGCAAGGTCAATGTTGTCAGCGTTTGTAACAATACGACCACTAGAAGCACTGACAACATTTATCGTGTTGTTGGTATTGGACAAACCAGAACCAACTTCAAACGCATAGCCAGGACCAGTTGTCTGCTGGAAGGTGATGTCATCTGTGCCGATGACATGTGCACCGTTAGTGCCTGAACCATCATTGCTGATAGCGAAAGTCTGAAGGTGGTTGACATCTCCGTTTGATACACCGATAGTTTCGTTGATCGTTATTTGACCAGCGGTAGAACCGTTGAAGTCCAATGCTCGTGTCAAAACATATGTGGCGCTAGCAGAACCTTGGGCTGTCACATTGTACAAACCATTTTGTTTTGCATCTGCTTGGTTTTTTACCAAGATTCTGTCACCAGTGGAAGCATTAACACCGTCAATTACAAGGCGGGCATTAGATGTACCAGTAAGAGTTGCACCAATACCTGTTCCGCCGTCTAAGTCAGTTGTTCCAGCAGAGTATGTAGGTGTCTGTGGAAGCACAGCATGCGTTGCTAGGTCGGCAGGACGGTGCCAGTGCTCTTCACCAAACCGCTCCTCAAGAGTCAACTCAGTAATAATCGGTGAATAAACCGAACCGTCTACTGTTGCTTCCCAAACATCGGTGGTTTCATTCCAACGGATTTGAACATTTGTTGATGATCCGCGCTCAACTTCAATACCAGCATTTTCGGAAGGTGCGCCAGAAGCATTGTTGTTCAAAACAATGATGTTGTCGTTTACGGTCAATGTTTCAGTATTCAAAGTCGTAGTGGTTCCGGAAACTGTAAGGTTTCCTGAAACGGTTACATCATTGAAGGTCACATTACTATCCGTGGCAACAGCCTGACCGATAGCAATTGTTGGTGTTGCGGTCTCACCAGAGTTGTTTGAAAGAGATACACCCGTTCCTGCAACAAGCGAAGCAACATATCCACCAGCGGTGTCTGTTCCAAGATCAATGGTGTCGTTAACCCACGCTGATCCGTTCCATTTCAGGAATTGACCGTTAGAAGCACTTGTGATTGTTACATCGCCAACTTCGTTCAAGGTTGGTGGAGCGTAATAGCCGAGAGAGTTCCACGCAGTTGAACCATTGCCAAGTTTGATCTGTAGGGTGTCAGTTTCAACACCTATTTCACCACCAGAAAGCGTAGGGTTGGCAGATGTCCAGTTCGCTGCTGTGTCTCGTCGCAGTATGATCTTTTTGTACGCCATTACGCGTTTCCTCCGTCAATTTCGTCCAACGGATCTGTACTGATCGTTGAGTTAGATGCTGTCCCTGATTCCCATACTGGTATTGCCGCCACCCGTCGCCATCTGGTTCCGAAGCGTTGAAATACTTTATTACCTGCCGTGAACTGGTCGCCGTTCGCAGGGTTAGATGGAAAGGTAACAGCCATACAGCAATAATACAGTATTATTCTACATCAAAAAGAATGGGTGTATTAAACATATATTTAAAATTAGGCTAAGTCGCCTGAGAGCAAAAATAGGTTCGCCCCAATGCAGGTTGCCGTCACCGTGGAGTATCTCACTCGTGTAGTTACTGAGTTGCTTGGGGAAACTACCGATACCGCACCAGAAACGGTGATTGATACCTGACCAGTTCCCTTTTGAACGATGTCAACTTTTTCCCCGATATTCGCATCTGTCCATGTACCCAAGTTGACAGAAACGGCTGAAGAAGAATCAAGGACGACGATGCCCCCAGTATTCGCAGATGTAACCCCATATGTGGTTAGTGAAGAATTGGAAACATTTTGGCGTGGGAACGAATTAACCCAGTTTCCGCTAACCCCGTCAAACCGCAAGGTTTGATTCGTGGCAAGATCCTCATCAATAACAACACCAACGAGTTCTGCCAGTTCAAAGAAAATGGGCTCATCAATTGTTATCTGAATCCATGCAGAACCAAAATATAGGTAAAGATTCAAACCAGAAGTGTCATACCAGAAATCACCTGTGGTTACATCAACGGTAGGAGCCGTATCAGAAGCAGTCATCCGTCGGTAGTTACCCAACGCAGTTTGAATAAATGCTGTTGTCGCAAGTGCCGTCGTATTATTGCCCGCTGTCTGCGTTATGGCAGTTGTACCAGTTGGCAGACTTGGTGTCCCTGAAAAGGTTGGAGAAGCAAGCGGTGCTTTTAGGTCTAAAGCAGTTTGAGTTGCTGTAGAAATTGGCTTGTCTTGGTCAGAAGTATTGTTAACACTTCCAAGACCAACCATCGTAGAATTTATTCCGCTGACAGTACCCGTAAAAGTCGGGGAATTAATATTTGCCTTAAGATCAATAGCAGTCTGTTGAGCGGTAGATACTGGCTTGTTGGCATCCGAAGTGTTGTCAACATTACCAAGCCCAACCATTGACTTGCTGATGCCCGAAACAGTTCCAGTAAAGGTTGGTGCATTAAGCGGAGCCTTTGTATCCAATTGTGTTTGGATTGCGGAGGTTACGCCGTCAACATAATTGAGTTCCGTTGTCGTCAAAGACGCACCGTCAAGAATATTTAACTCTGAAGCGGAAGCGGTTACACCATCAAGAATGTTCAGTTCTGCTGTAGAAAGAGTAGCACCGTCAAGAATGTTAATTTCAGCGGCGGTAGAAGTCACTCCAGTCAGATCAGTCGGTGCGATAGAGATATTTGCTGAACCGTTGAAAGACTGACCTGCGATATTCCTAGCAGTAGCAAGCGTGGTTGCAGTAGATGCATTCCCTGTCAAAGCAGCACTGATTGTTCCAGCAGTAAAGTTACCAGATGCATCACGGGCGACAATTGCATTAGCCGTATTTGCGTCAGTTGCTGTTGTTGCAGAGTTTGAAACTTTGCCAGCCGTAGCGATAGTCGCAAGTTTTGTATCAACAATTATTATTTAGTTTTTGCTTAATTTTATATTTTTTTGATAGTTTAGAACTATCTTGTCTTATTTGTAATTTAATTTCTTTGATAAAGTTAAACTTAACTTTTTAACTTTTCAATCTGTTTGAATAAATTTTAATTCTAACGGGTAATTTAATAATTTTTACTTCTTTCAACTTCAATTTATTAACGAATTTGCCTTGATTGATCTAAGCTTGTTTTTAATTTTTAACTGGCTCTTTTAAATTAAGTTTATCTACTTTTTAATTATTAAAATTAAAACTACATTTTCTTCAATCTCTATGCCTATGATTTAAATTTTTATAATTGATTTTCTAAATTTTTCTTTGTTCTTGCATTTTATGAATTTTTTTATTTTTAATTTGATAAATCTTATTTTATTTTACGTAGCTAATCTTATGTCGATTTAAGCTTAGTTAATGTTCTTTTTAGATCTGCTTATGTTCTTTTATAATCACCTAAATCTACTTCCACTCTTTTAGATTTTTAATTATCTATTTTTAATGTTTAGACTTGTTTTTATAGATTTTTGTTTATTTTAAATGTTTCATTATATGAAGCTCTAACTTCTGCTAACTGTTATCTTAAAGATTTTATTTCTTATTGACTATTTTAAGACTTTGGTGAAATTCGCTTTGCTTATTGTATTAATTTTTTTTGTTGTGCATTTTAATTTGTCAATCTTTATATTTATTATTAAAGATTATTTTTTAGCTACTTTTAAATATTTAACTCTTCTCTTAAAATTTGTAATTAATCGACATTATGTTTAGTTTTTATTCTATTTTTGTT
>Ga0214163_1001370_pt1 | contig 10568 bp, 2 predicted proteins | sample LakMenepilimnion_2_FD_153001 | JGI IMG/M metagenome (GOLD analysis project Ga0214163, IMG submission 153001) | Freshwater microbial communities from Lake Mendota, WI - Practice 15JUN2010 epilimnion v4 | ecosystem: Environmental > Aquatic > Freshwater > Lake > Epilimnion/Euphotic zone | place... | reverse complement strand
TTACCGTTATCCGGTGGAACAATGACTGGCACATTCAGAATTACAAATAATAGTATCCGTTCTGCCGCGGCTTCAAATTGGGACGGCGATCCGGGAGCCGAAGGAAAAATTCAGTATCATGCAAATCGCTGGTACATCGTCTCAGACAGTTCGTCAGATCGTATTGTTCAATTCCGACGAAACGGTACGGATGTATCGTATATTGATAACAGTGGTAATTTTCAGGGGAATGCTGCAACCGCATATGGACTTAATGTTCACGCCGGTAGAAATAACGAAGCAAACAAAGTCGTAAGAACTGATGGTAATGGATACATTCAAGCGGGCTGGATTAATACCGATTCTGGTGATAATGGAGCAACCGCAATTAGCCGAGTGTATGCGTCTCAAGACGGATATATACGTTACTACACTCCTGCAAACTTTGCCACCGCCGCGAAGTTAGTCACGCAGATGGACGGCACAAGGGATGGCACAAACTACAACTCTCGTTTAACTTCTGGCTTCTATAATGCAGAAAATTCTCCAGCAAACAGTGTAGGTACTGGATTTTCTCAGTTAATTGTAGCCAAGGGCCTTGATACCGGGTGGCAGTTGGCTGGTGGATACGCCAACAACACAATCTATACTCGTGGCTGGCACTCGTCCGGGACATTTTACCAATGGTATACTTTATTGTCTGATGGGAATTACAATTCATATTCTCCAACATTAACTGGCGGCAATGCGTCAGGGACCTGGGGCATCTCCGTCACGGGTAATGCCGCCAACATCACGGCCTACACGATCAACCAAAGCGTAGGCACAGGAAATAACGTAACTTTCAACATAGCTGATGCTACCCAATTTAGGGATAGTAATGATACAAGTTATTATCTCAATCCCAACGGCGATTCTAGTTTATCTAGTGCAAAATTCTGGGGAAATCAAATCATTATTCGAGGCGGCTCACCTACATTGTACTTTCAAGATTCCGATCAAATGTCGGCGATGCTGCACAATAACTCTAACCTGTTGTATATTCTTAGAGGTGGAGTTGATACTACTAGTTGGTCCCAGGTTGGTGGATATTGGCCAGTATATTGGGACCTGAGTAACAATAATGCCACATTCGGTGGAGCTATTTGGGCTGCTGGTAATGTTACAGCTTACTCCGATGCAAAGCTGAAAGAAAATGTAGAAACAGTTACAAGTGCTCTTGACAAGACCTTATCTCTTCGCGGTGTATATTACACTCTTATTCGCGATGAAACAAAAACCCGTAAGATGGGTGTCATCGCTCAGGAAGTACAAAAAGTTGTGCCAGAAGTTGTCATGTTGCATCAAGACAAGGAAGATACAGAAGGCACTCTTTCAGTTGATTACGGAAACATTACTGCGCTCCTCATCGAAGCAATTAAAGAGCAACAAAAGCAAATTGATGAATTAAAAGCCCTCATCAAGAAATAAGAATCATTTTAATAAATAGCTCAATACTATTATGGCCGTAATTAATTTTCCAACCAATCCGATCAACGGTTACATTCATACAGCTAACAACAGTAGCTGGATCTGGAATGGATCATACTGGAACGCCGTTAATGGCGGCGCGCAAGGTGCTCAGGGTCTCCAAGGAATTCAAGGAATCCAAGGCGTACAAGGAACACAGGGTCTCCAAGGCGAGCAAGGTATCCAGGGAATCCAAGGCATTCAAGGTGTTCAAGGCACACAAGGTACTCAAGGTATCCAAGGTATCCAAGGTACACAGGGTATTCAAGGCTTGCAGGGCATTCAAGGTATTCAAGGAACACAAGGTATTCAAGGACATCAGGGTACACAAGGCGAGCAAGGTATCCAGGGTATTCAAGGCATTCAAGGTGTACAGGGAACACAAGGTACTCAGGGCGAGCAAGGTATCCAGGGTATTCAAGGAGTGCAAGGTACGCAGGGTGCTCAGGGTGAACAAGGAATTCAAGGCATTCAAGGCGTGCAGGGAACTCAGGGTGCTCAGGGTGCAGATGGTTACGTTGGATCCGATGGTGCTCAAGGCACGCAAGGCATCCAAGGTATCCAAGGTATCCAAGGAACTCAAGGTGTCCAAGGTATCCAGGGTATTCAAGGCATTCAAGGTGTACAAGGAACACAAGGTACTCAGGGAATTCAAGGAATCCAAGGCACACAAGGAACTCAGGGTATTCAAGGAATTCAAGGCGTCCAAGGAACTCAGGGAACACAAGGAGAACAAGGTATTCAAGGGACTCAGGGTACACAAGGTATTCAAGGTGTGCAAGGAACACAGGGAACTCAGGGCGAACAGGGAATTCAAGGAACTCAAGGTATCCAAGGTGTTCAAGGTACACAGGGCACTCAGGGTATTCAGGGCGTCCAAGGTACCCAAGGCGTTCAGGGTATCCAAGGAACTCAGGGCACTCAGGGTGAACAAGGAATCCAAGGGATCCAGGGAATTCAAGGTATTCAAGGAGCACAAGGTATCCAGGGAATTCAAGGCGTGCAAGGTACACAAGGAACTCAGGGTATTCAAGGTCCTGCTGGTACCTTTGGCGGTGCCGCATTCGACTATACCTTTGATACAACTACTACAAATTCAAATCCTGGCACCGGCGTTCTTCGTCTCAATACTGCCAACCTTTCTCTTTCTTCGGCATTGTACATTAATGATACTGATGACCTCAGTGTTTCGATCTACAACTTCTTACAGACCATTGACGATTCTACATCAACAATCAAAGGTCACTTTACAATCTCGGAAAAGGCAAATGCAAACAACTTTGCAATCTTTGCGATTACCGGAAATCATACGCATGGTACGAATTATTTCCAGGTACCCGTCTCCTATCTTTCTGGTGCGACATCATTTACGGATGATTTAGACATCATTATTACCTTTGCTCGTTCGGGTGACATTGGTGCAACCGGAGCTCAAGGTACTCAAGGAACACAAGGCGAGCAAGGTATCCAGGGCATTCAAGGAATTCAAGGCACACAGGGAACGCAAGGAACTCAGGGTATTCAAGGAGTACAAGGTACACAAGGAGCTCAGGGTGAACAGGGTATCCAAGGCATTCAAGGAATTCAAGGAACTCAGGGTACGCAAGGAACACAAGGTGAACAGGGTATTCAAGGAACGCAGGGCACTCAAGGTATTCAAGGTGTACAGGGAACACAAGGAACTCAGGGTATTCAAGGTATCCAAGGAACTCAGGGCACTCAAGGTATTCAAGGGATTCAAGGCACTCAGGGCACCCAGGGTGAGCAAGGTATTCAAGGTATCCAGGGTATTCAAGGAGTACAGGGAACACAGGGCACTCAAGGTATTCAGGGCATCCAAGGTATCCAAGGAACTCAGGGAACTCAAGGACAACAGGGAATCCAAGGTACTCAGGGTGAGCAAGGAATTCAAGGTGTTCAAGGCATTCAAGGAACGCAGGGCACACAAGGTATCCAAGGTATCACTGGTTCTCAAGGTATTACCGGAACTCAAGGTACGCAAGGTATCCAAGGAACTCAGGGCACTCAGGGTGAACAAGGAATTCAAGGTATCCAGGGTATTCAAGGAGTACAGGGAACACAAGGTACACAGGGGACGCAAGGAATCCAGGGCATCCAAGGTATTCAAGGTGTGCAGGGAACACAGGGCGCTCAGGGTGAACAAGGTATCCAGGGGACTCAAGGCACTCAGGGTACCCAAGGTATTCAAGGTGAGCAAGGCATTCAGGGTATTCAGGGCATTCAAGGCGTTCAAGGGATCCAAGGCATTCAAGGTATCCAAGGCGTACAGGGAACTCAAGGTACCCAAGGGTTAAAGGGAACAGAAATTGCTTCATCGGCAACTCCACCCGAGTCTCCTTCCGTTGATGACCTCTGGTGGAATTCCGATCTAGGTATTTTGATGATCTATTATTATGATGGTGATTCGTACCAATGGGTCACGACATCATCGGGTATTGTTGGACCTCAAGGTGCGCAAGGCACAATGGGTACTCAAGGTATCAATGGAACTCAGGGTGCATCAGGTTTCAATGGCGCACAAGGTTCTCAAGGTCTCCAAGGTATTCAAGGTGTCCAGGGTATTTCTGGTGCTCAAGGTCTGAATGGGGCTCAAGGTGCTCAAGGGCTTCAAGGTGAGCAGGGCATCCAAGGTATTACCGGATCGCAAGGAGTTCAGGGTGCTCAAGGTACCCAAGGTTTACAAGGCGAGCAAGGCATTCAAGGTATCCAGGGTATTCAAGGTACTCAAGGAACACAAGGCATTCAAGGTACTCAAGGAACCCAAGGTATTCAAGGAACACAAGGCGAACAAGGTATCCAGGGTATACAAGGTATTCAAGGCGTACAAGGTATTGCCGGTTATCAAGGAATTAATGGTGCTCAGGGGACACAGGGTATTCAAGGTATCCAAGGCGTACAAGGAACGCAGGGCACACAGGGTATTACAGGTTCGCAGGGTACTGCCGGAACATTCGGTGGTGCAGCATTCGATTACACCTTTGATACATCCACGACAAATGCGGATCCGGGTACCGGAAAGCTCCGTCTCAGTAATGCCGATCTAAGCCTGGCAAGTGCTCTTTACATTAATGATACTGATGACCTGAGTGTTTCAATTTACAATTTCTTACAGACCATTGATGACTCAACCTCAACAATCAAGGGTCACTTTACGATCACTCAGAAGAATGACACAAATAATTTTGCGTTGTTCTCAATTACCGGAGCTCACTCTCACGGTTCCAATTATTTTAATGTTCCGGTAGCTTACCTGAGCGGTGCAACTTCTTTTACCAATGCTCTTGACATTATTATTACTTTTGCTCGTACGGGTGACGTAGGCGCAACTGGTGCACAAGGCACACAAGGCACACAAGGTACACAGGGTATACAGGGTATCCAAGGGATTACTGGTATTCAAGGAACTCAAGGTGTACAAGGAACTCAAGGTCGTCAGGGTATCCAAGGGACTCAGGGCACTCAGGGCCAACAAGGAACCCAGGGTATCCAGGGAATTCAAGGCGCTCAAGGAACACAGGGTATTCAAGGTATCCAAGGAACACAGGGTATACAAGGCGTACAAGGCGTGCAAGGCGCTCAAGGAACACAGGGTATTCAAGGTATCCAAGGAACACAGGGTATACAAGGCGTGCAAGGTACGCAAGGTATCCAGGGTGTACAGGGTATCCAAGGTATCCAAGGTATTCGAGGAACTCAGGGCACTCAGGGCGTTCAAGGTATCACTGGCGTGAATGCAAATGTTCTCACAAGCGACACTGCTCCGGTATCTCCAAATGCCGGTGACCTATGGTGGGACTCAAGTGTTGGCATGATGCGCATTTACTATTATGACGGTACATCATCGCAATGGGTCGATGTTAATCCAGGCTCGATCCAAGGTATCCAGGGTATTCAAGGCGTTCAAGGAACTCAGGGTGCTCAAGGAATACAGGGTATCCAAGGGGCGCAGGGAACTCAGGGCACAGTAGGGTCTCAAGGAACAGTTGGTACTCAGGGCACACAAGGACTTCAGGGTATTCAGGGTATTAGCGGTGCATCAATTCTTGGAACCAATAATACTTGGACCGGAACAAATGCGTTTACGTCAGTAACGGCGACACTTCAGTCACAGTTTAGCGGTTCAGCTAATAGCGCCATATTTACTGGCTCCGATCCAGATCAAGGTTTCCAGATGATTTCTACGGCTACAGGAGGAAGAACTTATGCAGTAAAAGTTGCGGGTTCAGCTTCTGGAAACATTCCTGGTGCGGGGTTATATTTTTACGATCAAACTGGTACAGGTATTGTGATGGCTTTTGATACCACAAAAAGGGTAAACATCTACAACGGCCTCGCCGTGACTGGGACGCTGAGCAGCACCGGCAACGCGACGTTCACCGCTTACACTTCGGCGCGCTACCTCCTAATCGAAAACGGGGCAGGCACGGAACAGGGCGCGACGACCCCGATTTGGTGGTCTCCTTCGTCCGGCGTAGCCGTAATGAGCGCGTCGGGGTCGGAGCGGATTCGAGTCTCCTCCACCGGACTCGCCGTGACTGGGGCGTTGTCGAGCACAAACAGCATCGGTGCTCGATCAGGTGGTGCTTTACAGCTTTGGGATAGCGCCAACACTGACTACTCTTATATCCAAAATAATGGAAGTAGTGCTGCAACTCAAACGATCATCTACACTTCCTTCGGAAGCGGATCGGTAGCGCATCAATTTAGGACCTATTCCGGTGCTGTCATAAATGCGTTAAATATTACGCCAGCTGGCAACGTCGGCATTGGTGCAACGAGTCCTGCGGCGAAATTAGATATTGCTGGGGGTGATCTATCCACAAGTAGTGCTCGCCTTACCGCATCGGTATATCCTATGTTAGATTTCTATCAAACTGATGGAAATGCTGCTGGTCGTAATTGGCGTATTGCTGGAGTTTACAGTGGTTATGGCACGTTTGAAATTTTAAGTTCTACTGCCACTGGCGGAGCACCAACAACATCAAGATTTGCAATAAATTCCTCAGGCAACGTCGGCATTGGTACGACGAGTCCTGCCTTTAAACTTTCTGTTAGTGGGTCTGGCGTTACTAGCGGTATTTTTGTTCAAGATACAAATTCCGCAGAGCCTTCACCAGTGATTAAGGTTCAAGGAAATAGAAGTGATAATAACGGTTCTCAATCTTTCAGCGGTGGACTTGTTTTAGAGCGATACAACTCCAATGGTTCATCTGGACTCGTTAGTGGCAATGTGCTTGGCACTATTTACTTTGGCGGAAATTACAATACCACGCCAACATTTACATATCCTGCGAGTATCAGTGCTATTGCAGAAGCAAATTGGACTTCTACCAGCGCAGCTTCTACAGGGTTGGTATTTTTTACTGGCGCAACGGGTCAAACATTAGGAACGGCTAATGTTGCTTTTGGCACGGAGCGTATGCGCATCGACAGTAGCGGTAATATCACAATACAAAAAGGAAAGCTCACTATTAACGATGGTGGTAGCTTATATGCAAAGCGTCAATGTTTAACTGGCAATATTGCGGCGGGAAGTTCGACGGTTTCTAAAAAGATTGTTTATGTGGGTCCAACTCATGCTTTAGATATTACAATATTAGCAATACAAGGAGGAAGCCCTGCTCATTCGGCTGGTTGGTCTGGCAAAATTGTAACAGCTTATGGAGCCAGCTATACCGGTGGTAATATTTCAGGTGTTTCAGGCAATATAACAGCAATTTCAGTTACATACGATAATGGAGGTTCTCCTACTTACACATTAAATGTCGCTTTAACATATAGCGGAGCTGCTCCCGACATTGCTTACACCATTGACGGTCATTCAATTTATGATTTGTCCGCTCAATGATTTGCCGCTCTCGAATCTAAATAATAAATACTCTTATGGCTATTGATTTTCCAACATCACCTTCTCCCGGACAGCAAGTCACATCTGGTTCAAGAACATGGACGTGGAGCGGTACCTATTGGGCCAATAATACCATCACGGGTGTCCAGGGCACACAAGGTATCCAAGGAACTCAGGGAACACAAGGCGTCCAAGGTATCCAGGGACTTCTAGGTACTCAGGGTTCGCAGGGTCTCCAAGGTATCCAAGGAATTCAAGGTATCCAGGGTATTCAAGGTGTCCAAGGTATCCAAGGTACACAGGGAACACAGGGTCTCCAAGGTATCATGGGTGCTCAGGGTGCCCAAGGTACACAGGGAACACAAGGCGCACAAGGTATCCAAGGCACTCAGGGAACACAGGGGCTTCAAGGTATTACCGGTGCGCAAGGTATCTCTGGTGCATCAATTCTTGGAACTGCAAATACTTGGACAAATACAAATGCGTTTACAACAATAAGTGCAAGTGGAGCGATTAATGCAAGTTCCTCGGGCGTTCAGGCGCTTGATGGTGTGGCATGGGCTGAATCAGGTTTCACTCAAAATCGCGGTTCCTATCGAGCCCAATCATCAACGCAGAACCCCGGTCTGCACGTTGTCTCTACAAGCGGTTTGCCTTCACAGGGCGTCTTCTCCGCATCGACCGCTCGAGGTACTCTGTCGGCACTAACTGCGACACAAGTTTTTGACGGACTTGTGTTAAATATGCGCAGTTACGGTGGTTCTACTTGGGTAAATGCTGCACGTATTGAACTGTTTGGTTCTGACACGCACACAGAAACCAGTCGCCCGACCTTTATTACATTTCTTACAACAGCAGTTAATTCGGTGTCTAATGCCGAGCGGATGCGTATTGACGCTTCGGGCAACGTCGGTATTGGAACATCAAGTCCTTTGGCGAAACTTAATGTAATTGGTGATATAAAAATTGGAGATGGTTCTAATAGCAGAGGTTTGAATTTACTTCAGAATTATATGTCTCTTGGGGAAACGGAAAGTGGCGCTACTACAATTTTAGGAAATAATATAAAAGCAACTGATGGCGTTAATAGCACGGTTCAAGTAAGCACAAGCGCAAATGATGGTTCGGTTTGGGTCGCTCTTAATTTTTCTAACGGAATAACATTTAACCGAATTGCAGCTGCGGCAATAGGAACTCAATATTCAGAAAACGCTGGTGAGTTAATGCGAATTACTACCGCAGGCAACGTCGGCATTGGGACGACGAGTCCAACATCCCCTCTCAATGTGCGCGGTTCAATAGGGTATGGCGCAATTAGGCTCTCGCCAACAAGTGATAACGGTGAATCCGCAATTGCATTTTATACGAATGCGGCGGCAACAGATACAACAAATGCTTGGGTTATTGGCCAAAATGTATGGGGCATCGGCACTACGAAGTTAGGATTTGGTATTCAAACGTTCGGCGGTCCTATCCTGACAATTCAAAGCAATGGCAAAGTCGGCATCGGCACGACGGCACCTGCGCAAAATTTGTCATTAGGTGACGGATATAACCTCAGTTTTCAAAATAATTTAGGGGCGACAGGAACTTACGGTGCGATTTATTCATACAATAGAGTAGTAAACTTGACTACGCCCGCCACTGCTATTAGGTTTTTGCGCGATGTAGCATCTATCGGGCCTGACGGGGCAATCGCGTTTGACACCAACAACACCGAACGCGCCCGCATCGACAGCAGCGGCACTTTATCTTTAAATGCAGCATTTATAACTGGCGGCTACTTTAATTCGCAACAATATACTTTAGGATCTATAGCCACCTCCGGTACACAATGGGTAAAAATTTGCGGAGTTGCATCTCCTTGCCAGTTTCAAGTTAAAGGCTTTTTCGGAACAAACGCTTCGGAAGAACAATTTGAAATTGATGTAAAAACAACTTATTATGCAGCGCAAGCTGTAATTAACTGTCGCAGACAGAGTTATAGCGCAGCTCTTGCTGAAGTACGAGTAGAAGGATCTAGTGGTGGTGAACATATATTATATGTAAAATTTAATAGTAACGGTTTCGCTGGAACTATAACATGGAGAGTTATTGATTCAAGTGCAACACCATATATCTACAATACTATTACAACTCCTGTTGGAGCACTCTATTCTTCTATTACGGTTTCAGGCGGGAAAGTGTACTCGACCAATGAGGATATTACCACCGCAGGAGCGCTCTCCAAAGGCTCCGGCTCATTCCGTATTGAACATCCACTACCTTCAAAATCCGAAACACATGAACTTGTTCACTCTTTCATCGAAGGTCCACAAGCTGATCTTATTTATCGCGGTAAAGCAACACTAGTAAACGGTGTTGCATCTGTCAATATTGACACCTCCGCCACTATGACAGAAGGTACATTTGAAGCTCTCTGCCGTGAAGTTCAATGCTTCACTACTAACGAAAGCGGTTGGACTGCGATTCGTGGAAAAGTCACAGGTAATATCCTCACAATTCAAGCTCAAGATTCTACCTGCACAGACGAAATTTCATGGATGGTCATTGGCGAGCGTAAGGACAAACACATGATGGACACCGAATGGACCGACGAAAATGGAAAAGTAATTGTTGAACCATTGAAACCGATTAAAGAAACAGCGGAAACCAGAGATGTCTAATTCCAAGTAATAAATAGAACATATAACAATGGCCCTTTCATTTCCAAATTCACCTACACTCAATGACATCCACAGCCACGGTGGTAAGAGCTGGCAATGGAATGGTGCCTTCTGGGTCTCGATTAATGCTGGTGTTCAAGGACCGCAGGGTATCCAAGGAACTCAGGGAACACAGGGGCTTCAAGGTGCACAAGGAACTCAGGGACAACAGGGTATTCAGGGCACGCAAGGAACACAAGGAACTCAGGGTACCCAAGGGCTTCAAGGTGCGCAAGGCACTCAGGGACAACAAGGTATCCAGGGAATTCAAGGAACCTTAGGAGCTCAAGGTGCAGTAGGTGCACAAGGTACTCAGGGTATCCAGGGTATTCAGGGTATCCAAGGGATTCAGGGAACCTTAGGAGCTCAAGGTGCAGTAGGTGCACAGGGTACTCAGGGTATCCAGGGTATTCAAGGTCGTCAGGGTATTCAGGGAACTTTAGGAGCTCAAGGTGCAGTAGGTGCGCAAGGTGCGGTAGGTGCGCAAGGTGCGGTAGGTGCGCAAG
>Ga0214163_1001368_pt1 | contig 10577 bp, 14 predicted proteins | sample LakMenepilimnion_2_FD_153001 | JGI IMG/M metagenome (GOLD analysis project Ga0214163, IMG submission 153001) | Freshwater microbial communities from Lake Mendota, WI - Practice 15JUN2010 epilimnion v4 | ecosystem: Environmental > Aquatic > Freshwater > Lake > Epilimnion/Euphotic zone | place... | reverse complement strand
TTTCCATCGAGTTCGCCGTAGAAGGCATTCATCTCTGGCATTGCACGAAGGGCCTTGATCATTGCGTAGGCGATGATGTGTGTAAATGAAACTTTTCCACCGCGGCCACGCTTGAGGTGGTTATTAACAACAATGCGGTTATCAATCATCAACTTCGCAGGAATTGCACGAACTGATGTTGCAGTTGGAACTGTTAGCGATGCTTCCATGCTCTGGACAACGCGAGCAGATACTCCGCGGATTGGTTCAAGCTTTGATGCACTTGGTGTTACCAAAGTTGGAATTGGCTTTGCAATTGGATCTGCAGGAGTTGCCGGTGTAGCTGCAACATTTCGCACAACTTGTTGTGACGGTGCAGGTTGCGCAGGAGCAGCAGGTGTTTGTTGAACTGGAGCTGCTGGAGCAACCGGTGTTGTAATGGGAGCCGCTGGTGTTACTGCAGCAGGTGCAACTGGTGCAGGTGTTCCCGGCATAGAAATATTTGGTGGAGTTACAGGCTTTGGTGTTGGCGGTGTTCCAGCGCCGGGTGTTGCAGTAGCTGGAGTCTGTGTTGTTGTTCCCGCCTGCGGATTATTCTGAAAGTACGTTACCCATTCGCTTGGTACTGAGGTTGGATCTGATTGGTAACGCTCGTACATCTCTTCAACGAGCCAATCATTTGCTCCAAAGTCCTGACCTGATTGCGACACTGAGCGCTCCTTTGCGACCTTCGTACATATCTATTACTAGCCAATTACCGCACTTGTTCGTGGGTAAGACTATCGGCTGCACGCCGAGCAAATAAATGCAGGTCCAAGCCTAAAACCGCGAGATTGAGCACATTTTGCCGGCAGGTTCTCGCTCTCACCGCCCTCGCAATCTCCAAGAGGCGAAGCCGCCCAATTCTTGAGAGAGTTCGCAGATGTCAGCCACAGAAAATCGCCCTCTCGCCATCATCACTGGCGGAAGCCGCGGCCTCGGATTCGAGACTGCCAAGGCTCTGGCGCTACAAGGTTTTGATCTCGCGCTCATCGCTAAAGATTCAGCTCGATTAGAGAGCGCTTCACAACAGATTCATAGCGCAGCCTCACAAGCAGGAGTGGAAGTTCATATCTCCACATTCACATGCGATCTTGAACAACCGCACTTAGTTCGCGAAACAATCGACGCAATCACCCAATCGCTTCCAACGCCACAACGACTGATTCTTGCCCACGGAGTTATGAGCGAGAAGATGTCGAAGACTTTGAAGACAAATGATGAAGAGTGGCGACGAGTAATGGCAATCAATCTTGATTCTGTATTCCAACTTGTAAATGGAATTGCACCTGCCATGGCAGATGCACGCAATGGTCGAGTCATCATCTTCTCTGCATGTTTAGGAAGAATGTCAGGACCTGGAAATGCTGGCGGTCTAGCTCCATACAGAATTAGCAAAGCTGGCGTAAATGCATTGGTCCGCAACCTTGCACACGAGACAGGACTAGGCGCTCGCGGATTCCTCGTTGATGCAATCTGCCCAAATCATTCACGAACAGATATGGGTGGCGCTGATGCACCGCGTTCTGCAGAAGAAGGTGCAGCAACTGCAATCTGGCTCGCAACACGACCATTTAACTCTGCCGGAACAACTGATGCCGAGAAGGTTACCGGCGTTCTCTGGGAAGACCAGAAGATTGTGCCTTGGTAGTTATTTCAATTCCTTGCGAGAAATAGGTTTAGCAAGAAGTGTCTAGCCCTCTTCTTTTGCAATAGCTAAAGCAAAGTACAAAGTCGGCAGTGCAAGTGAAAGAATGATTGCAGCGCCTATATAGAAAGCACCTTGAATCTGATAGTAAGCAACACCCACCGCAATTAAGTTAGCCAAGATTGTTGGCGATCTTCCATAAACCTTGCCATTTACATACCCACGAGCACATGCAAATAATCCAGCTGATCCGGCTAGCGCAAATCCAATCTCAGCAAGCAGGGGAGTCATCTCCTTCTCTTCGTGAGTAAATCCCAGCACCGTCAGCCATAGACCTAGGGCAAACACGATTCCAGCTTCCACGTAGAGCAGGGCTGCCACTCTGGAGCGTTTAGCTGATCGCTTGGGAGTATTGCTAGATGCGTAGTTGCTGCTCATGAATACAACTTTATCAGCGCCCTTAAAGATTATTTCAATTTGATGAGGGGATACCCAGAATGACATTTGCTCATGATGGTCTTCGCGACTCATTAACGCACTTGGCTGCTCCACCTTACTTTTATGAAAATCTAAGGAGAGATTTAGCAACGGCAGAGCGGAATAAATCGCGCTTATCTCTCGTTAAATTCATCTTAAGTGAGACCTCCGGGACTCATCCCAGTGAATCTCACTACGAAAGCGCAGTGCTCTCCTTCGCCGAATTACTCAAATCTTCCATTCGATCAGAAGATCTATGTGCACGCTTGGGTCTTTTGGAGTTCACGCTTATTTTGAAGAGCTCATCTCTTGTGGCGATTGCCCTAGCCGAAAGAATTCTCTCGGGTTGGGATCTCGAAGGATTCTCATGTAATTTCGCAATTCTTGAGGTCATCCCCAAAGAGAGCTCCCTTGAAATCTTAAATCGATTAGATAACCAAGAGTTACGAACAGTTCCCAAGCGTTAGCCACAACCCTCAAAATCCACAGGTATCAACACTCTCACCTTGAGAATGTCATTGATGTCCTAACTTCCCGACATGGAAACCATGGATTCAGATCTCGTCTTTGGTCCCATTGCTTCCCTTATTCGCGACACCAGCGTGGAAGAAATCTGGATTAACTCACCTGAGCGAATATTTGTCGCCCGTGAGGGAAAGAGCCACCTCACAAATTTAGTACTTACTTCTGAGGCGGTAAGAGACTTAATTGAACGCACATTGCTCTGGAGTGGTCGCAGATTAGATATCTCCCAACCCTTTGTTGATGCACGACTTCCAGATGGAAGCAGGCTCCATGTTGTCATTCCTGAAATCACTGCTGAACACTGGGCGGTAAATATCCGTAAGCATTTACTTCACCATATTTCTTTAGAGGGTTTGGCATCACGTGAAGTAATGACAAGTGAGATCGCTATACAACTGAAGGAAGCTGTTAAAGCAGGGCTAAACATTCTGGTTAGCGGTGGAACACAGGCTGGGAAAACAACACTTCTGAATGCGTTGACCTCTGAAATTCCACTTTCCCAGCGAGTGATAACCATTGAGGAAGTTTTTGAACTGCACCCGAACGTTCCCGATCTTGTTCAGATGCAGACACGTGGGCCAAATATGCAAGGCGAAGGAGAGATCCCCCTTCGCAAGCTAATCAAGGAAGCGCTAAGAATGCGGCCTTCACGAATAATTGTTGGCGAGGTTCGCGAAGCTGAAGCGCTCGACCTCCTGATTGCTTTGAATTCTGGACTTCCTGGCATGGGCACTATTCACGCCAACTCCGCTCGTGATGCAATTACAAAACTTCAGACACTTCCTTTACTAGCTGGCGAAAACATCTCCCATAAATTCATTGCTCCAACCGTCGCATCAGCAATTGATCTCGTCATTCAAGTTTCATTGGCAACAGATGGAACTCGAAGAATTGTAGAGATAGCGCGAGTGACAGGCCGATATGAAAATGACCGCGCAGAGATTGAAAATATCTGGCGCTGGAATGGGGAGAAATACGAGAAGGGGCTGGGCACACTCAGATGAATAAATCATTTACTCGAGATTCTAAAAAGTTTCAGGCTGGGGCGTCAATGGCTCTGGCAGCAATCTTAGTTTTCACTCTTTCAAGGTCGCTTGTTATATCAATTGCATTCTCATTATTCATAGGAGTTTTCATTACTGTAGCTCAACGCAAAGGTGCGGATAAGAAATCCCTCGAGATTCAATCTGCTGCTCCAGAAATGATTGACCATTTAATTACAGGGCTTCAATCTGGTTTATCGCTGAGCGAATCCTTGAGCGGTTTAGCGGTTCGTGGCCCCTCAGTCCTTGCTCCCTACTTTATGGATTTTCAACAGAATCTTCACATCTCCGGTGATTTCTACAGCTCCCTGGAGAAAGTCAAAGATGAACTTGCACAACCAAGTACAGATCTCATCATTGAAGCAGTTTTGATTTCGAAGACTTTGGGAGGTGCAGAGTTAATGACAATCTTGCGTTTGCTTGGGAATTTCATCCGTGAAGATCTCTCACTACGTAGAGAAATTTCGATAAAGCAGAATTGGATTAAGAATTCGGCACATCTATCAGCAGGTGCCCCCTGGATCCTGCTGCTTCTTCTCTCTACGCAACCTTCCACAGTAGAGGCTTTTTCAAATAGCTCAGGCATTCTAATTCTTGCCTCGGGACTCGTAATGACTACATTCGCATATCTTTGGATGAATAGACTCGGACGAATCCCACAACAGACAAGAATCTTCTCGGGGCAGCGATGAGAGATGTTCTGCTGATATCGCTACTTTTCTTAATTCCAGCTCTGATCCTTGCAAATGAGGAATTCTCTTGGGAAAACTATTTTCTCGACTCGGTTCGTAGAAGTTCAGACCGCACATCCGCTCGAAGTAAATTGGCAGAGATTGGTGCATCAGGAGAGATTGCATATGAAAATTTTCGCCTTAAGGAAATTTTCCTCTGCGGAGCGCTCACTCTTCCGCTGGTTATCTTTCTCCTGATTCAAGGGAGTTCATCACTTCTTATCCTTGCGATGACATTAGTTCTACCTCTAACAATCTTTGCCTTCATTGAGAAGTCTCTGAATAGCAAGGTTGCGGCTCATCGAAGTCAGATTGAGTCTGATTTCCCAGGGGTTGTTGAAATGATGACGCTAGCTCTCTCTGCTGGTGAATCTCCACTTACTGTTCTAAGGCGCATATCAACTCGAGGTAGTGGGCCACTCACCTACGAATTTGGGTTGGTTATAGATGATGTCTCAAATGGGACGCCAATTAACCAAGCCCTTGATCTCATGAGCAGACGAGTGCATTCAATTGCTTTGAGACGTTTTGTAGATGCAATTGTTATAGCAACATCTCGTGGTGCACCACTCATCGAAGTTCTTCATAGCCATGCAAAAGAGGCACGTGATTTGCAGCGAAATCGAGTATTGAGTGCGGCAGGAAAATCAGAGATTGCAATGATGATTCCGGTTGTATTTCTCATTCTCCCAATCTCAATACTTTTTGCACTTTGGCCATCGCTATCCAATCTCAATCTCTTTGCTACGAGTTAACTCCAACAACAGAAAAGGAAGAAGAATGAAGAAAGTATCGGAAGTATCTGAAAATCTAGCTATAAACCTCTCAAATTATCTCTCGGTCAAACTCATTGACATTAAGAGAACTAGGCTTTTTCAAGCGCTTAACAATGAAAGAGGAGATGTCCCAGGTTGGGTCTTAGTGGTTTTGATGACGACAGGTTTAGTAACAGCGATTTGGACAATAGCTGCACCTCGTCTGACATCAATTTTGAAGAATTCCCTTGATGCAATGAATGGAATTCGCTAGAAATTGTTTAGGAAAGTTAGGCGCAAAGTTCTCTGCCAAGCTGGAAGCACAGAGAGCGCGATGGTGCTTATTCCGCTCATCACGATGTTTCTTATTGCCACTCAGCTAACAATTGCAATCCACGGTCGCAATCTTGCAAAAACTTCTGCTCAAGATGGAGCATCGCGGCGAGCAATCTCCGGAAACTTTCTACCATCCGATATTTTCGTGCATATCGATTCCCCTGATTCAAACCAGAATCTAGATTTAGTAGTCAGCCGTCAGCAAGGAATCTTGCCCGCCTTGATCCCTGGTCTGCGACAAATTATGGGCAGAGAGCCAGGTATAAAAGTCAGTGGGTTAGCTGTGATTGAGAATCAACGGTGAGACTCTCAAACTTTCCTCGCCTACTTACCGTGGGCTCAGCTAAGAGAGCATTAGTTCTTCTGGATCAGCGCGGGAGTGCATCAGTTGAGTTCTCGATACTCGCAATTCCACTTTTCATACCACTCTTTATTTTCATTGGGCAGTTTTCGAACGCTAGTGATTCTCAAGACTCTCTCAGAACTTTGGCCCGAGAGTCGGTGAGAGCTTTTGTTTCTAGCAGCAATGATGAGATTGCCTATTTCGTCGCAAACCAAGTTATTGTCAAAGGTGGTGAGGTTTTAGGCCAAGAAAAAATTGAGGTTCAAATAAGTTGCTCTGCCTCACCGTGCATCTCACCAGATGCTCAAGTGATTGTTCATTTAACATCGCAAGATTCACGTAATTCACCTTTTGAAGTTTCTGCAATTGAATATGTATCTCCATGGGCTTGATGCAAAAGTTGAGAGAGAAACTTTTCCGTGATGAGAGAGGTTCGATATCAGTATTGATTATGGGGCTCTTTCTCCTCTCCGTAATTACTCTTATGGTTCTAACGGATATCAGCTCTGTCTATTTGGCAAAGCGCACATTGACACAAGCGACTGAGGCTGCAGCCCAACGCGGAGTCAGAAATCTTGATCTTCAAAAGTATTACGAGAAGAGTTACACAGCAGTGCGATTTGGATTGAATCTTCTAGGAGATGGCGAGAAAGATCCCGGAATTCCAATCGATTGCACAAAAGGTAGGTTAGATGCTGTCGATGCGATGAATAGTTGGATAGGACTCGATGCCTCGATTACACGGAAGAATCTCCTTGCAATCAAGATTGAAGAGATCTCATGCGACGGATTTGAGTTAGGAATTCGTACCTCAGCGCGGGTAGTCCTACCCTTTCGCCTTCCACTTTTGAATCAATCCGAGGTTGCGATTACCTCAAAGGTCGGAATCTTCGATGAGAGAAAAGTTACTACCAACTACTACGGCGTCAATATTGGTTAACTACTCTTTCCTTCTCGCTATCCTTTACCCATGGCTCGCGAATACAACCTCGAAATAAACGAGATAAGCGCGACCCTCACTTCTATTGAGAAGGTATTAGATCTGCCGAAACTTGAGGCAGAGGTTGTTGAATTAGAGGCGGCAGCTGGCGTTCCGAATTTGTGGGATGACCCAGAGAAGGCGCAAGTAGTTACAAGTAAGTTGTCGAGAGTTCAAGGAACAATCACAAGACTTAAAGGGCTACGTCGTCGCGTTGATGAACTTCCACTTCTCTTTGAATTAGCTGCAGATGAACCAGATGGCTCTGCTTTGGCGGATGCCGAAGGCGAGTTGGATTCGGCGAAGAAGGCGATTAGTGAGTTAGAAGTGACAACACTGCTTAATGGCGAATATGACATGCGTGATGCGCTGATCACTATTCGCTCTGAAGCTGGTGGAGTAGAAGCTGCTGACTGGGCTGAGATGCTGATGCGTATGTATCTGCGTTACTGCGAACGCCATGAGTTTAAAGTTGATGTTCTTGAAACATCGTATGCAGAAGAAGCAGGAATTAAATCGACGACTTTTAGAGTTAGTGCGCCATACGCCTATGGAACTTTATCGGTAGAACAAGGCACGCATCGTTTAGTGCGTATCTCTCCATTTGATTCACAATCACGCCGCCACACATCTTTTGCTGGAGTTGAAATCGTTCCTGTTGTAGAGCAGAGCGATCACATTGAGTTAGATGAGAAAGAAGTTCGCGTCGATGTCTATCGTTCATCGGGTCCTGGTGGACAGGGCGTAAATACAACTGACTCCGCTGTTCGTTTAACTCACATTCCAACAGGAATTGTTGTCTCATGTCAGAACGAACGTTCGCAGATTCAAAATAAAGCGACAGCGATGGCAGTTCTGCAATCAAAGTTATTGGAACGCCGTCGCCAAGAAGAACAGGCAAAGATCAATGCGCTCAAGGGTGATAACTCAGGATCATGGGGAAATCAGATGCGTTCCTATGTTCTTGCTCCGTATCAAATGGTGAAAGATCTTCGAAATAACCATGAAACAGGAAATACAGCAGCTGTATTAAATGGTGAAATCGATGATTTCATCGAGGCTGGAATTCGTTGGCGCCGCTCCGCATCTAATTAGCCTCTTTAACTGCCATCACTTGCCTCACCTTTCACGCCTAATGTGATTTATACCTATCTGTGAATTGGCGTAAAAAGGGCGAATTTCCCGCGATATGCGTGAGTACCTACTTAAACTAGGGGCAGGTCTCGATAGAGCGTAATAAGGAGCAGTTGTGATTCGCTTTGAAAATGTAACGAAGATTTATTCGGGTCAGGAAAAACCTGCCCTCGATAGCGTGAGCCTGGAAATCACCAAGGGCGAGTTTGTCTTCTTGGTGGGTATGTCAGGCTCAGGTAAGTCAACGTTCCTGCGCCTGATCTTGCGTGAAGAGCGACCAACATCAGGTGTGATCCATGTAGCTGGAAAAGATCTTGGAACTCTTGCAAATCATAAAGTTCCAGAACTTCGTCGCCAGCTCGGAACCGTCTTTCAAGATTTCCGTTTGCTTCCAAACAAAACAATCTCAGAGAACATTGCATTCTCACTTCACGTTCTTGGATATTCGCAGAAAGAGATCAACCGCGAAATTCCAGAGATGCTCGAACTCGTTGGTCTTGAAGATAAGGGCGATCGCTTGCCATCAGAGATTTCAGGTGGTGAGCAGCAGCGTGTAGCGATTGCTCGCGCATATGTAACTCGCCCTGCAATCATCATCGCCGATGAGCCAACCGGAAACCTCGACCCAGCTCTATCTGTTGGAATTATGAAGTTGCTCGATCGCATCAACCGCGAGGGCACAACAGTTCTTATGGCAACACACGATTCTGGAATTGTGGATCAGATGCGCAAGCGAGTTATTGAGCTCGATGGCGGCCAAGTTATTCGCGACCAGGTTCGCGGCGTTTACGGATACACGGGATAAGGGGCAGCAGATGCGCGCAGGATTTCTTCTCAAAGAGGTTCGAATCGGACTTCGTCGCAATCTCACAATGACCTTTGCTGTCATCGTTACCGTTGCAATCTCACTTTCACTTCTTGGAATCGGATTACTTTCTAATTCACAGGTAAGTGCGATGAAAGATTATTGGTATGACAAGATTGAAGTATCTGTATTTCTCTGCGGATCACTCTCTGAATCACCATCTTGTTCTGGTGGCGTAGTCAGTGAAGAACAGCGCGCTTCCATTAAAGCTGATTTAGATGTACTTCCAGTTGTAGAGAGCGTCTTCTATGAATCACAGACTGAAGCATATGAACGCTTTAAGGAGCGCTTCAAGGACTCTGCAATTGCGCAGAATGTAACTGCAGATCAGCTACCTGAATCATTCCGCGTGAAGTTGAAAGACCCAACACAGTTTGATGTTGTCGTCAGTGCATTTAGCGGTCGCCCTGGCGTAGATATCGTGCAAGACCAGAGATCTATTCTTGAGAAGTTCTTTAAACTTCTTGGAGTACTTCGTAATGGTGCCTTGATAGTTGGATTGCTCTCGGTCTTTACCGCAGCACTTCTGATTAGCAACACACTTCGCATTGCAGCATTTAACCGCCGCCGCGAAACAGGAGTTATGAGACTCGTTGGAGCATCTTCTTGGTCGATCCAGCTTCCATTCCTTCTTGAAGGCGTTATCTCAGCATTTATCGGTTGGGGACTTGCGACAGGACTTCTTGCGTCGCTGAAGTTCGTTGTCGATACAAAGGTCGCACCGCTTCTAACCTTCACCAAGTTCTTTGGCTGGGGAGAAGTTGCTGCCGCCTCTGGCTGGCTTCTACTTACAGGCCTCTTGGTCTCAACTATCGCTTCGCTCGTTACCCTTCGTCGCTACTTAAAGGTTTAATTAGCCAGTAGGTATCAATTAAAAGGGAGGTGAGCTCATGGTTAAAGAAGTTGGTCAGAAGCTCATCGCTCAGAATAAGAAGGCGCGTCACGATTTTTCTATAGAAGATGTCTATGAATGTGGCATCGTCCTTATGGGAACCGAAGTGAAATCACTGCGTGCAGGTCGCGCATCTCTGATCGATGGCTTTGCCATGATTGAAAATGGCGAGCTCTGGCTTCATGGCGTCCATATTCCTGAATACACAGAAGGAACATGGACTAACCACACACCTCGTCGTAAGCGAAAGTTATTGGTTAACAAGGTTGAAATTCGCAAGATTGCATCGCGCACCAAAGATTCTGGAATCACTCTCGTTCCACTGCAGCTCTACTTCAAGGATGGCAAAGCGAAGATTGAAATAGCTATCGCCAAGGGTAAGAAGGCGCACGATAAGCGCAGTACTTTGATGGAACAGCAAGCTACCCGCGAAGTAAATCGCGAGCTTTCACGTCGTCAATCTGGAAAAGATTAATCACCTTTAAGTTCGGCTTTCCTCACCATGAGAGAAATCGCGTGTAGAGCCCTGAGTTACCTGCGCTTAAAAATGGCCCCAATTCGGGAATTTCTCACTTGTCCTATGCGTTCTCTATACTAAGGACATCGCTTCAGATAGATCGAGTTGTGCAGACAAGAATGCCGCTCCATACCTTCCGAAGAAGTTAGAAAAATCCACTTAAATTTTTCGTGGGTGAAGTGTCGAAAAAAGCAGTAAGGGTTAGACCTTAAAAACTAACTTAATAAAATTAAATAGTGTGAATTACGTTTTCCACGTAAATCACTCAAGTGTAGAAAACTTGGGGGTGAACGGTCTCGACTTTAGTTGTTGAG